>Ga0210389_10002190_pt1 | contig 15506 bp, 14 predicted proteins | sample IncBWH28OmetaG_FD_160127 | JGI IMG/M metagenome (GOLD analysis project Ga0210389, IMG submission 160127) | Forest soil microbial communities from Barre Woods Harvard Forest LTER site, Petersham, Massachusetts, United States - Inc-BW-H-28-O ...
CCCAGCGCGTCAAGGCCCTCGAGATGTACCTCCACGACATCTACGGGGATCAGGAAATCCTGCGTGACGGCGTGATCCCGCGCCGCTTGATCACGTCTTGCGAGCACTTCCACCGCCAGGCCGTGGGCATCGTTCCGCCCAACGGCGTGCGGATCCACGTCGCGGGCATCGATCTGATTCGCGATGACCGTGGCAATTTCCGGGTTCTCGAGGACAACCTGCGTTCGCCGTCCGGGGTGTCGTACGTGATGGAGAACCGGCGCACAATGGCGCGAGTTTTTCCGAACCTCTTCGCCACGCATCGGGTGCGCGCGGTCGACGACTATGCCTCGCACCTGCTGCGGGCGCTGCGCAACTCCGCGGCCACCAATGAGGCCGACCCGACGGTGGTGGTTCTGACCCCGGGCGTGTACAACTCGGCCTACTTCGAGCATTCGCTGCTGGCCCGCCAGATGGGCGTCGAGTTGGTCGAGGGCCGGGACCTGTTCTGCCGCGACAACCAGGTGTACATGCGCACCACCGAGGGGGAGCGTCAGGTCGATGTCATCTATCGGCGCATCGACGACGCCTTCCTGGACCCGCTGCAGTTCCGTGCCGACTCGGTGCTGGGGGTGGCGGGTGTGGTCAACGCCGCCCGCGCCGGCAACGTCGTGATCTCCAGCGCGATCGGCAACGGCGTCGGCGACGACAAACTCATGTACACCTATGTGCCGACCATGATCGAGTACTACCTCCACGAAAAGCCGCTGCTGGCGAATGTCGAGACCTTCCGGTGCTGGCTCGATGACGAACGCGAAGAGGTGCTGGACCGGATCCGGGAACTGGTCCTCAAGCCGGTGGAGGGTTCCGGTGGTTACGGCATCGTTTTCGGTCCGGAAGCCTCCGACAAGGAGCTCGCCGACGTCAGCAAAAAGATTCGCGACGATCCCCGAAGCTGGATCGCGCAGCCGATGATGGAACTGTCGACGGTGCCAACCCAGATCGAAAGCACGCTGGCGCCCCGCTACGTCGACCTGCGGCCCTTTGCGGTCAACGACGGCAACGGCGTATGGGTGCTGCCGGGCGGGCTGACTCGTGTTGCGCTGGTTGAGGGTTCGCGGGTGGTCAACTCCAGCCAGGGCGGCGGCTCCAAGGACACCTGGGTGCTGGCGCCGCGCGCGTCGGCGGCCAATCGCGAGTTGGGCGCCGCCGAGGTTGTGCGCTCCCTGCCGAAGCCCTTGCCTGACCCGGCGCCGGAGGGATCACCGTCGTCGCAAAAACAGCCGCACCAGCAGCCGCAGCACACTCAACAGCCCCGCGAAGAGCAGTCCCAGCAACAGGGTCAGCAACAGCAACAGCAGAAGGCGATCCGCTGATGCTCGCCCGCAACGCCGAGGCGCTGTATTGGATCGGTCGCTATGTGGAGCGCGCCGACGACACCGCGCGCATTCTGGATGTGGCCGTGCACCAGTTGCTCGAGGATTCCAGCGTCGATCCCGACCAGGCCTCCCGGCTGCTGCTGCGGGTGCTCGGCATCGAGGCGCCGGACCACGAGTTGGACGTCTGGTCGCTGACCGACCTGGTGGCATTCAGCTCCGACACCCAGGGCGGTTGCTCCATTGTCGGTGCGATCTCGGCGGCGCGGGAAAACGCCAGGTCGGCGCGCGAAGTGACATCGAGCGAGACCTGGGAGTGCCTCAACACCACCTACCATGCCCTCGCCGAACGCGAACGTGCCGCTAAACGCCTTGGGCCACACGAGTTTTTGTCGTTCATCGAGGGCCGGGCGGCAATGTTCGCCGGCTTGGCCGACTCGACGCTCTCGCGCGACGACGGGTACCGGTTCATGGTGCTGGGCCGCGCTATCGAGCGGGTCGACATGACGGTGCGGCTGTTGCTGTCGCGGGTGGGGGACAGCGCGTCGTCGCCGGCGTGGGTGACGCTGCTGCGCTCCGCCGGCGCGCATGACACCTACCTGCGTACCTACCGCGGTGTGCTGGACGCCAGCCGGGTGGTCGAGTTCATGATGCTCGATCGACTGTTTCCGCGTTCGGTTTACTACTCGCTGAAGCTGGCCGAACACAATCTCGACGAGCTGCTGCACAATCCGCACAGCCGGGTTGGGGCCACCGCCGAAGCGCAGCGGTTGCTGGGGCAGGCCCGCAGCGAGCTGGAGTTCGTGCAACCCGGTGTGTTGCTCGAGTCGCTGGACAGCCGCTTGGCGGGCTTACAGAGAACCTGCAGTGATGTCGGAGAAGCGTTGGCGTTGCAGTACTTTCACGCCGCGCCGTGGGTGGCGTGGTCGGATGCGGGGCACCGCGGCCAACTGGTCAGCAGGCAGGGGGAAGCCTGATGTGGCGGGTCCGAGTGGTGCATACCACCGGATACGCCTACCAATCGCCGGTGACCGCCTCCTACAATGAAGCCCGGCTGACGCCGCGGTCCAACACTCGGCAAAACGTCATCCTCAACCGCGTCGAAACCATTCCGGCCACCCGGTCCTACCGCTATATCGACTATTGGGGTACCGCCGTCACTGCGTTCGACCTGCATGCGCCGCACACCGAACTGACGGTGTCGTCGTCGTCGGTCGTGGAGACGGAGCGCCCTGAGCCGGCGGCGGCGCAGGTCACCTGGACCGATCTGCAATCAGCGGCCGTGATCGATCGGTTCGACGAAGTGCTGCGCCCGACCGAATACACCCCGGCAAGCGAACATGTTGCGGCGGTGGGCATGCGGATCAGCAAGTATCACGAGCCCCGGGACGCCGTTGTCGCCGCGGCTCGGTGGGCGCGCGGCGAGCTGGACTACATTGCGGGCACCACCGGCGTGCACTCGTCCGGGCTGGACGCGCTGGAGCGGGGCAAGGGCGTCTGTCAGGACTTCGCACACCTCACGCTGATTCTGTTGCGCGGCATGGGAATTCCCGGGCGCTATGTGTCGGGCTACCTGCACCCCAAACGCCAAGCCAAGGTCGGAAAGACCGTCGATGGCCGCAGCCACGCCTGGATCCAGGCCTGGACGGGCAGCTGGTGGAACTATGACCCGACCAATGACACCGAAATCAGCGAGCAGTACATCAGCGTGGGCATCGGCCGCGACTACAGTGACGTGTCCCCGCTGAGAGGCGTCTACTCCGGGCAGGGGGCAACCGACCTCGAGGTGGTCGTGGAGGTCACTCGGCTGGCTTAGCGGGCCGCCCTAGCGTGCGGTAGCCGGGGTGGACATGCGGCGTCAGGCCCTGCTGCTGCGCCACCGTGGCAAGTAGGCCGCGCAGTGCGTCGCGTTGCTCAGCGCTAAGGGCGGCGGTGAGCCGCAGCTCATGCTGGCGCGCGAGCTCGGAAAGCTTGCGCACCAGCTTTTTGCCGGCCGCGGTGAGGTGGAGGGCGTGCAGCCGGCGATCGTCGGGGTTGCGGCGGCGCTCGACGTAGCCACGGTCCTCGAGCTCGTCGACATAGACGACGACGCGGCTGGGCAACATGCCCAATTGCGCGCTGAGGGCTTGCTGGCTGCGGCCGGGCTCGGCGTCGATTGCGCGCAGGATTCCCGCGTGCGGCGGCCCCAACTCGATGGTCGCCATCTGCTCGGCGAACAACGTCGCCGCGTGATGGCCGAGTTGCGCCAACAGGAATGCCACGCCGTCCTGACGGTCGCTGGCTGGGGCCGATGACACCGTCATATCATAATCTCTACGAATAATTCTTCTAGTGAATCCTATTTAGCCTTGCCAGTGTTCAGCTCCAGGCATATCGTTCACACTATGAATGATTCAGCAGCAGATGGAACCGGACGAGCACCGACTCGCCGCCGGCAAGGGGGACCGCCGCTGGTATTGCTTTCGCTGATCAGTCTCGGGCTGCTCTTTGGTGGACTTGCCATCGGGGTCGCGCTGGGCGGTGTGATGCCGTTGCCGTACGGACCGGCCGCCGCGGTCCAGGCGTACGTGCGCGCCCAACCGGTCGCGGTGCAAGTCATCGCCACCGCGGCTTTCGCGTCGTCGGTGCCGTTGGCGATCTACGCGGCGACGGCCAGTGCCCGGTTGCGGCAGCTCGGGGTGACCGCGCCCGGAGCGACGATCGCGCTGACGGGCGGCACCCTGGCGGCCGGCGCGCTGGGTCTGACCGGTTTGTTGGGCTGGACGCTGTCGCGACCCGAAATCGGCGCGGACATCGCCCTGGTTCGGGCGGTCTACTACCTGGTGTTTCTGGTCGGTGGCCCGGGGCACATCGTGGCCTTGGGTCTGCTGGTCGCCGGTATGGCGGTGCCCTGCCTCATCCTGGGGCTGACCCCTAGAACGGTGGCCTGGATCGGCCTGGTGATTGCCGTGCTCGCCGAGTTGGCGACGTTGGTGTTGGTCTGGCCGGCACTCGGAGTGATCTTGCCGATCGCAAGGATCTCGGCGTTGGTGTGGCTGGTGGTCGCCGGTGCGCTATTGCCGCTGCGGCGCAGCGATATTCGGCTACGGCCGCGCCTGGACCTCGACCCGGTGTAGGTCGTCGCCGAGCTCGATCTGCCCGTTGAATTCCGTCGCGGCCAGCGCCCGCCACTGTCCCTCTTGCCCGGGTGCGATAGCCGGCACATAGTGCGTCAGGACCAAGGTGCCGACGCCTGCGCGCGCCGCGGTCGCGGCGGCCTCCTGCACCGACGAGTGGTAATCGCAAACGTCCTTGACGCGTTGCTGTGGGACGTGGATGAGGATGTCCTTGCGGATCGCGGTGTGGACCAACGCGTCCGCTCCGGCCGCCAGCTCGTCCAGGCTGGCACAGGGCACCGTGTCACCGGCCAGCACGACTGAAGCGCCGCCGAATTCGATCCTGAACCCGATCGTCGGCGCCACCGGTCGGTGATCTGTGGGTGCTACCCGGATCGTCACGCCGTCGCGATCCCATGCCGGGCCTTCGGTGTATTCGTGGACTTCGATCGGTGGCGGCGCGTTCAGATCGGCGTGATGGGCGATCCGGTAGTCGATGTCGTGGCCGAACGCTTTGAGCGTCGCCGCCACCGTCTCGGCGGTGCCCGGGGGTCCGATGATCGGCAGCGGCGCCGGATCGGGCGCGAAGTTAGTGACCCAACGCGTGATGACCAGGTCGCCGAGTTCGGCGATGTGGTCGCTGTGCAGGTGGGTAAGCAGCAGCGCCGACAACCCGGCGGCGCCCACGCCGGCTGCGGCCGCACGCTGTAACACGCCACGCCCGCAGTCAACCAGGAAAACTTGTCCGCCGGCCCGCACCAGGGTCGAGGGCCCGGCGCGATTCGGGTCGGGGATGGGACTGCCGGTTCCGAGCAGTGTGACCTCGATCATGGCCCCAATCCTTGCAAGCCGGACGAGCGTGCAGCGAGTTTCGGCCGTGAATGTGGGGGTACGGTCGTTAGGGCTGCTCTTTCGTGGGGTTTGCTTTCCCGCCGCGCGAGTTAGCCGTAGCCTGGTGTGAAGCAGATCACAACTCCGGCTGGAGGTCTTGATGCGGATTGCGGACGTCTTGCGGAACAAGGGTGCGGCGGTGGTGACGATCAACCCCGACGCGACTGTCCGGGAACTGTTGGCCGGCCTCGCGGACCAGAACATCGGCGCCATGGTGGTGGTCGGCGCCGACGGTGTCGTCGGCATCGTTTCGGAGCGCGACGTGGTACGCCAGCTGCACACGCATGGCGCCAGCGTGCTGTCTCGCCCGATCTCCAAGATCATGACCAGCACGGTCGCCACCTGCACAAAATCCGACACGGTTGACAGCATCAGCGTGCTGATGACCAAGAACCGGGTCCGCCATGTGCCGGTGCTGGACGGCAAAAAGCTGATCGGCATCGTCAGTATCGGCGACGTCGTGAAGACGCGCATGGAAGAACTCGAGGCCGAGCACCAGCAGCTGCAGTCTTACATCACGCAGGGCTGATTGCCCGGCTCACCCCCGGCAAGCGGGCGGTACCCCCAGCGCGGAGCGCATCGTCGCCGGGCGGGGCTAGCGCCAGCCGCTAGCGCCAGGAGTACTCAGCGCGTAGCCGGGCAGCTATCACGTCGAAAAGCTCGCGAGACAGAATTGCGCCCTCGCGGCGGATGCCCTCCTCCGGCACGTCGAGCACCCGGTCCAGCCGGACCCAGCTTTCCCGGCCTTGGTAATCCCAATCACCAGAACCGATCCCGACCCAGTACGGGTCAGCGGCGTGGCGCTCGTGGCTGGACACCATCAGTCCCAGCAGGACGCTACGGTCGCGCCCCACGACGAGAACCGGTCGGTCTTTGCCCTGCGTGGGATCGTCCTCGTGGACCACCCACGTCCACACGATCTCTCCTGGATCGGCCCGGCCATCGAGGTGGGGGGCGTAGACCAGCTTGCGCGCCCGCTGTGCGGTCGGCAAGCTCGTGCTGGTCACCGGCCGACCGGCGGTGATCTCAGGTGGCTGGGGCACGGCCGCGGCCATGACGTTCACGGTGATCTTGACGGCTTGCTGAAGTTCCTTCAGGACGGCCTGCGAGTACTGAACCTGACGGGCGAGGTTCGGAGCCCGCTTGAACACCAGGTTCTCCGCGAACTCCTGCAACGTCTTCCACGAAGACTTCCGGGCCGACGCCATATTCGCAGCATAGTCGTGAGCGCAGACCGCCGATCGCGGCGAATTGTGTCTCCGCCACCCCGCCTGGATACGCTGGACACACCGGCGGACCGCCGCTCAAGCACCCCAGGCATCCTCAGTCCAGGAGATTCCCATCAGCAGTTTCGCCGACAAGACCTTCACCCCGCCGGCGCAGATTCGGAATTTCTGCATCATCGCTCACATCGACCACGGCAAGTCGACGCTGGCCGATCGGATGCTGCAGCTGACCGGCGTCGTCGCAGACCGGGACATGCGGGCGCAGTACCTGGACCGGATGGATATCGAGCGGGAACGCGGCATCACGATCAAGGCCCAGAATGTGCGGTTGCCCTGGAAAGTCGGCGATCAAGAACACGTCTTGCACCTGATCGACACCCCCGGCCATGTCGACTTCACCTACGAGGTGTCGCGCGCGCTGGAGGCCTGCGAGGGTGCCGTGCTGCTGGTCGATGCCGCCCAGGGCATCGAGGCGCAGACGCTGGCCAACCTCTACCTGGCGCTGGACCGGGATCTGCACATCATTCCGGTGCTCAACAAGATCGACCTGCCCGCGGCGGATCCTGACCGCTACGCCGGCGAGATCGCGCACATCATCGGCTGCGAACCCGGCGATGTGCTGCGTGTCTCCGGCAAGACGGGCGAGGGTGTCGCCGACCTGCTGGATCACGTGGTGCGTGAGGTGCCGCCCCCGCAAGGTGACGCCGACGCGCCCGCCCGTGCGATGATCTTCGACTCCGTCTACGACATCTACCGCGGCGTGGTGACCTACGTCCGCGTGATCGACGGCAAGATCACCCCGCGCGAGCGCATCGCGATGATGTCCACCGGCGCAGTGCACGAACTGCTCGAGGTCGGCATCGTCTCGCCAGACCCGAAGCCCAGCGACGGCCTGGGGGTGGGCGAGGTGGGGTATCTGATCACCGGCGTCAAGGACGTCCGGCAGTCCAAGGTCGGCGACACCGTGACGACGGCCCGCCATGGCGCCAAGGAAGCGTTGACCGGCTACCGCGAGCCCAAGCCGATGGTCTACTCGGGCTTGTATCCCGTCGACGGCTCGGACTACCCGAACCTGCGCGACGCCCTGGACAAGCTGCAGCTCAACGATGCGGCCCTGGCCTACGAGCCGGAAACGTCGGTGGCGCTGGGCTTCGGATTCCGGTGTGGCTTCCTGGGATTGCTGCACATGGAGATCACCCGCGAGCGTCTGGAGCGCGAGTTCGACCTGGACCTGATCTCGACGTCGCCGAACGTCGTGTACCGCGTCGAGAAAGAGGACGACACCGAGATCGTGGTCACGAATCCGTCGGACTGGCCGGAAGGCAAAGTGCGCACGGTCTACGAGCCGGTCGTGAAGACCACCATCATCTCGCCCAGCGAGTTCATCGGCACCATCATGGAACTTTGCCAGTCACGCCGCGGCGAGCTGGGCGGCATGGACTACCTCTCACCGGAGCGGGTCGAACTGCGCTACACCATGCCGCTCGGGGAGATCATCTTCGACTTCTTCGACTCGCTGAAGTCGCGCACCCGCGGCTACGCCAGCCTCGACTACGAGGACGCCGGCGAGCAAGAAGCCCAACTGGTCAAGGTCGACATCCTGCTGCAGGGCGAGGCCGTCGACGCCTTCAGCGCGATCGTGCACAAGGATTCGGCGTTCGCCTACGGCAACAAGATGACCACCAAGCTCAAGGAGCTGATCCCGCGCCAGCAGTTCGAGGTGCCGATTCAGGCCGCCATCGGATCGAAAATCATTGCACGCGAGAACATTCGCGCGATCCGCAAAGACGTCCTGTCGAAGTGCTACGGCGGTGACATCACCCGCAAACGCAAGCTTCTGGAAAAGCAGAAGGAAGGCAAGAAGCGGATGAAGACCATCGGGCGGGTCGAGGTGCCGCAGGAAGCGTTTGTTGCCGCGTTGTCCACCGACGCGGCAGCGGACAAGGGTAAGAAATAAGCTCTCGTTTACATGGGCGCGTTGGCGGGCTGAAACATCCCGGAGCCGTCGGCTTCCTCCTCGGCGCGGATCACGTGCACCACCGCGTTGATCAACGCCAGATGGGTGAACGCCTGCGGGAAGTTGCCGAGGTGCCGGCCGGTTCGCGGTTCGATCTCCTCGGCGTAGAGATGCAGCGGACTGGCGTAGGCCAGCAACCGTTCGCACAACCGCTTGGCGCGGGCCACCTCGCCGACCTCGACAAGCGCCGACACCAGCCAGAACGAGCAGATGGTGAAGGTGCCTTCCTCGCCGGATAACCCATCGTCGGTCTCTTCGACCCGATACCGCAGTACCAGGCCTTCCTCGGTGAGTTCGTCGGCGATGGCCAGCACGGTGTTGCGCACCCGCGGGTCGTCCGGCGGCAGGAATCGGGTCAGCACCACCAGCAACAGCGAGGCGTCCAGCGCATCACTGCCGTAGCGCTGGGTGAACACGCCCCGGGAGTCCACCCCGTGCTCGAGAATGTCGGCTTTGATCTCCTCGGCGATGGCGCGCCACTGCTGGGCGTAGCTCTTCTCGCCCTGCCGCTCGGCCAGCTTGGCCCCGCGGTCCAGCGCCACCCAGCACATCACCTTCGACGACGTGAAGTGCTGCGGTTCCCCGCGAACCTCCCAGATTCCGCGGTCGGGCTCATGCCAGTGCTCGATCGCCTCTTCCACCTGTTTCTTCAGCACCGGCCACAAGGTCTCCGGGATTTGCTCGCGTGACTTGGCGTGCAGGTAGAACGAGTCCAGAATCGAACCCCAGATATCGTGCTGGACCTGGTCGTAGGCGCCGTTGCCGATCCGCACCGGCCGCGCGTGGTCATAGCCGGAGAGATGGTTCAGTTCGTCTTCGATCAGGCTGCGCTCGCCGCCGACGCCGTACATCACCTGCAGCGGATGGCGCTGGTCGCTGTTGGCGCCGGACACGTCGGCGATGAACGCGAAGAAGTCGTCGGCCTCGCGGTCCAGTCCCAGCGTGTAGAGCCCCCACAACGCGAACGTCGAGTCGCGCACCCAGGCGTAGCGGTAGTCCCAGTTGCGTTCGCCCTGCGGCGTTTCCGGCAGCGACGTCGTGCTGGCCGCCAGCAGCGCGCCGGTGGGCGAATAGGTCAGCCCCTTCAGGGTGAGCGCGCTGCGCTGCAGGTAGGCCCGCCACGGGTGGTCGGGGAAGTTGCCGATGTTGATCCACTGCCGCCAGCACTCGGTCGTTTGCCACATCTTGTCGGCGGCCTCTTCGTAGGTCTGCGGCGCCGGGTGCTTGGTCCAGCTCAGCGCGACGAACACGTCGTCGCCCTCCTTCATCCGGGTGCGCGCACGCGCTTCCCGACCCTCCAGCCCGATGCGCAGATTGGTGGTGAGTCGCAGCGTCGGGTGACCGTCGGGTTGTTTGTTGGCGCGTGCGATGGCCTCGCCGTAAGCATTGGCCGAATACTCCCAGGCGGCGCCGATGCGGTGGTAGTCGAACGCCGGCTCGCAGCTCATCATCAACTCAACGGTGCCGCTCACGCAGCGCACCGTGCGCAGCAGGATGTGCTCGGCGTCCCAGTCCATCGGAGTGCGGCGATGTGTGCGGGATCGGCGCTCGATGTCATGCCACGGCCCCATCACCAGCGCGTCGCGCACGATCACCCACCCAGTGTGGGTCTGCCAGGTGGTTTCCATGATCAGGCTGCCGGGCAGGTAGCGGCGGGCCGAGGGCACCGAGACGCCGTAGGGGCCCAACCGGAAATGGCCGGCGCTGCGGTCCAGGATCGCGCCGAACACGCTCGGAGAGTCCGGCCGCGGCACGCACAGCCACTCCACCGAACCCGCCGGGGAGATCAAGCACGTCGTCTCCCAGTCGGACAGGAATGCGTAATCGGCGATCGGTGGAAACGGGTTGCGCAGCGCTCCGCTGGACGCAAAGGGCGTCGGCGGCGAGCTGAAGTCGAAGGGCGCGGGTTTGGCGGCGCGGCTGGCCGCGGCCGTGGACGCTTCGGCGGGTTGGTCGGCGGGGTCGGCGTGCAGGACCATGCCGACATCATCATCTGTGGACCTGCCCGGCGTCCACGATTTGCCTGACATGTCGAGTTAACCGGGGCGTCTGGCGTACTGCGGCGCGTGCTCCGACAGTGGGCCGATCGCCACCATGTAGCCGAGGAATCGTCGCAACGCCGGTGTGCGACTCACCAGCCGCACGCCTCGTGGCGGTTCGCGGTCGGTGCCCCCCACCGCGACCGAGACCACGTTGGCATGGATCGTCCGTTGCGCCCCCTGCAGAATCGCCGTTGGTATCCAACGGCGCGCCTGCACCCGGGCCAGCTGCCGGGTGGAGACCCGTCCGGCGCGCAACGGAGGAGCCAGTACCCGCGCGGCGGCGACGGCGTCGGCCACCGCCAGGTTGATTCCGACGCCACCGACCGGCGACATCGCGTGCGCCGCGTCGCCGATGCACAGCACACCGTCGGAGTACCAGCGCCGGAGCCGATTAAGTTGCACGTCAAGTAGTTTCACGTCATCGAACGACTTCAAGGTGGCGACGCGATCAGCGAGCCAGGGCACCATGCTCACCAGCACGCGGTGCAACGCCTCGATACCCTCCGACCGCATCTCGGAGTCGGTTCCCTTCGGAATGATGTAGGCGATCTGGTAGTAGTCGCCGCGGTCGATCATGATGGTCCCGTGTCCGGCTTTGAGCGTGCCGGCAAGTCCGGTCGGGTCGTCGGGTCGGCGAGGCAACCGGAACCACCAGACGTCCATCGGCGCGCCGAAGCCGTGCGGCGTCAACCCGACCGCTGAGCGCACGGTCGAACCGCGGCCGTCGCACGCCACCGTCAGCTCCGCGCGCATCTCTTTGACTCCGGCCCCGTCACGGTAGGTGACGCCGACCACCCGGTTGCCGTCGCGAACCACCCCGGTCGCCTCGGTGCTGCGCATTAACCGGAAGCTGGGTTCCGCCTCGGCGGCGGTGGCCAGCATCTCGAGGAAGTCCCACTGCGGCACCAGGGCGATGTGCTGATGCGCGCCGGGGAGGTGGGTCAGGTCGATATCCACCACGTCGCCCTGCAGCGACATCCGGATGGTGTCGATGAGACGATGCGGAAGTCGTGCGAACTGTGCACCCAAACCGAGTTCGTCAAGCAGGCGCAAGGTGCTCGCGTGCACGGTGTCCCCACGGAAGTCACGCAGGAAGTCGGCGTGTTTTTCCATTACCGTGACTGGTATGCCGGCGCGGGCCAACAGCAGGCCAAGCATCATGCCCGCCGGTCCGCCGCCGGCGATCAGACAGGTCGTTGCCCTGGTTGCCTCGGTTTCTGGGGATGCGGGAGGCACCCGCCGATCTTGACACATTGGTTTGTGGTCCCGGGACGACCAGGGCTATTAGTGTGGGCTCGGTGAACGGGTTCCTGAATTGGTGGGACGGCATCGAGCTGTGGCTTTCAGGGCTCGCCTTCGTGCTGCAGGCCATGGTGGTGATGCCGGTCGTGCTGGCGCTGGCCTACCTCACCGCGGTAGTGCTGGACCGCCTGCTGGGCAAAGGCATCCAATTGATGCGCCGGGCCAGCCACGCCGACGGGGCGCCCGGGTAATTCGCATGCCTCGGTCACACGTGACGTTGGTTCTCGTCACGCTCGTGGTGCTGGTGATCGTCACGTGGCTGCTGACGCGCTGAGGCGCACGGTTTGCTCAAGATGACACATGGGCGGAGTCTGTTAGGCTTCGCGCCATGCACGTAGCAACCGGCGCCACCATCGAGTGCTGTGTTTTCGTGCGCTGTTGTCGCTGACTCCCAAACCCGTGCGCGGTCTGGTATGGGGTTCGTGAATTCTCCTCAAATCTGATCGATCGCCTTTCCGCAGCAACGGGACCGAGATCCATACGCCCCGCACCGGAAGGCCACGAATGCTCAACGACATCGGGGGGGCGTCGCGCTGGCGGCCCGTCCGGTATGGCCGGTATGCCGTCGTGGTCGCCCTGATCGTCGGTGTCGTTGCGGCGTGTCAAGGTGGTGCCAGTGACGTCGTCGGCGGGGGAGGGCTGACCAACGCGCACATGAGTATCACCTTGGTCGCCTACTCCGCCCCAGAACCCGGGTGGAGCAAGGTGATTCCCGCGTTCAATGCCTCCGAAGAGGGTAAGGGCGTGCAGGTGATTACCTCGTATGGGGCCTCCGGAGACCAGTCGCGCGGTGTTCTCGACGGTAAGCCGGCGGATCTGGTGAACTTCTCGGTCGAACCCGACATCACCCGATTGGTCAAGGCCGGCAAGGTATCCAAGGACTGGAACACCGACGCCACCAAGGGCATCCCGTTCGGGTCGGTGGTGACGTTGGTGGTGCGCAAAGGCAATCCGAAGAACATCCGGGATTGGGATGACCTGTTGCGCCCCGGCGTGCAGGTCATTACACCCAGCCCGCTGAGTTCGGGTTCGGCCAAGTGGAATCTGCTGGCCCCGTATGCCGCTAAAAGCGAAGGCGGCAGGAACAGCCAAGCGGGGATTGACTACGTCAGGAAGTTGGTCAGTGAGCACGTCAAAATGCGCCCGGGATCGGGACGGGAAGCCACCGATGTTTTCGTCCAGGGCAGCGGCGATGTGTTGATCAGTTACGAAAACGAGGCCATCGCCACCGAGCGGGCAGGCAAACAGGTCGAACATGTCACCCCGCCGCAGACCTTCAAGATCGAAAATCCGCTGGCTGTGGTGACAAGCAGCGCGCACCTGGATGCCGCGACCGCGTTCAAGAACTTTCAGTACACCGCCGCCGCACAGAAGTTGTGGGCGCAGGCCGGTTTCCGGCCGGTCGATCCTGCCGTCGCCGCCGATTTCCGGGACCAGTTTCCGCTGCCGGCGAAACTGTGGACGATCGCCGATCTCGGCGGCTGGAGCGCGGTCGACCCCCAGCTATTCGACAAGAACACCGGCAGCATCACCAAGATCTACATGCAGGCCACCGGATGACTTCGCTGGTAACGAGGGCGGTAACGGATGCCCGCCCGCCCGGCCGGGCGGGCGACACGTCGCTTCGGGTCGGTGTGGCGACGCTGTGGCTTTCGGTGATCGTGCTGCTACCGCTGGCGGCCATTGGTTGGCAGGCGGCCCGTGGCGGGTGGCAGGCCTTCTGGCTGGCGGTCACGTCGCATGCCGCGCTGGAGTCGTTTCAGGTGACGCTGACCATCTCAGCCGCCGTCACCGTCCTCAACACGGTGTTTGGGCTGCTTATCGCCTGGGTGCTGGTGCGTGACAACTTCGTCGGCAAACGGCTGGTCGATGCGGTCATCGATCTGCCATTCGCGTTGCCCACCATCGTCGCCAGCCTGGTGATGCTGGCCCTTTACGGCCACAACAGCCCGGTGGGTCTTCATCTGCAGCACACCGCTTGGGGTGTGGGTGTGGCGCTGGCATTCGTCACGTTGCCGTTCGTGGTGCGCGCCGTCCAACCGGTGCTGCTGGAAATCGATCGGGAGACCGAGGAGGCGGCGGCGTCGCTGGGCGCCAACGGCCCGAAGATCTTCACCTCGGTGATACTGCCGTCGTTGATGCCGGCGTTGCTCTCCGGTGCCGGCCTGGCATTCTCGCGGGCGATCGGTGAGTTCGGCTCGGTGGTGCTGATCGGTGGCGCGGTGCCGGGCAAGACCGAAGTGTCATCGCAGTGGATCCGGACCTTGATCGAGAACGACGACCGCACCGGGGCCGCAGCAATATCCATTGCGCTGCTGTCGATCTCGTTCATTGTGCTGCTCTTGTTGCGTGTCGTGGGCGCGCGTTCAGCCAAACGCGAGGAGTTGGCGGCGTGACATCTTCGCTGCGGGTTCGCTACCTCCTCCGATTTGTTGCGCTGGCGTACATCGTTGTGTTGCTGCTCATTCCGGTGGCGGTGATCCTGTGGCGGACGTTCGAACCGGGGTTGGGCCAGTTCTATGACTGGGTGAGCACCCCGGCGGCGATATCGGCGCTGAACCTGTCGCTACTGGTGGTGGCCATCGTGGTGCCGCTGAATGTGGTCTTCGGTATCCCGACGGCATTGGTGCTCGCCCGCAACCGATTTCGTGGCAAAGGCGTACTGCAGGCCATCATCGATCTGCCCTTCGCGGTATCACCCGTCATCGTCGGTGTCGCGTTGATCTTGCTCTGGGGATCGGCAGGCGCACTCGGCTTTGTCGAGAAAGACCTCGGGTTGAAAATCATCTTCGGCCTGCCCGGCATCGTGCTCGCCAGCGTCTTCGTCACCCTGCCGTTCGTGGTCCGCGAGGTGGAACCGGTATTGCACGAATTGGGAACCGACCAGGAAGAGGCGGCCGCAACGCTGGGTTCTAGCTGGTGGCAGACGTTTTGGCGGATCACGCTGCCCTCCATCCGGTGGGGCCTGACGTACGGCATCGTGCTGACCATCGCTCGTACCCTCGGCGAATACGGCGCGGTCATCATTGTGTCGTCCAACCTTCCGGGAAAATCGCAAACGCTGACACTGCTGGTCTCAGACCGCTACAACCGCGGCGCTGAGTACGGCGCCTACGCGCTGTCGACGCTGCTGATGGTTGTCGCCGTGCTGGTTTTGATCGTCCAGGTGGTTCTCGACGCCCGTCGGGCACGAGCGGCCAGACCGGCCTACAAGGAGACTCGAACATGACCGACACCGAGACCGACTCGAGCGATCCGGCGATCGTCGTGCGGAACGCCTACAAACGATATGGCGACTTCGTCGCGTTGGACCACGTGGACTTCGTCGTACCCGCCGGTTCGCTGACGGCATTGCTGGGTCCCAGTGGTTCGGGCAAGTCGACCCTGCTACGTACCGTCGCCGGTCTCGACCAGCCCGACACCGGAACCGTCACGATCAACGGTCGCGACCTCACCCGGGTGCCGCCGCAAGGCCGCGGCATCGGGTTCGTGTTCCAGCACTACGCCGCGTTCAAACACCTGACCGTTCGCGAGAACGTGGCCTACGGGTTGAAGATCCGCAAGCGGCCCAAGGCCGA
>Ga0210389_10002191_pt1 | contig 15504 bp, 12 predicted proteins | sample IncBWH28OmetaG_FD_160127 | JGI IMG/M metagenome (GOLD analysis project Ga0210389, IMG submission 160127) | Forest soil microbial communities from Barre Woods Harvard Forest LTER site, Petersham, Massachusetts, United States - Inc-BW-H-28-O ...
CACCGCGATGAACTGCTTCCTGCGCGCGGCGGACTATTATCGCCAGGCTGAATTTCACCTTGAGCCGGACGATGCGCGGCGGCTTCCGACCTTCGAGAAGATGGAAGCCTGCTCGCACAAGTTCATCTCCTATCTCAACCCGCCCGGCGAGGTCGTTGATATTCCTTACGAGCCGGGTAAGCCGATCTGCGGCTATTTCGTTCGCTCGCCGTTTCCCGGCAAGAAATTGCCGGTGTTGATCTGCATGGGCGGTCTCGACTCCATCAAGGACGAGATGTGGTTCATGCAGGCCCATGGCTGTCTGCAACGTGGCATTTCGGTGCTGATGATCGACGGGCCGGGGCAGGGCGGTACGCTGCGCCGGCACAAGATCGCCACCCGGCATGACAGCGAGGTCCCGATCGGCAAATGCATCGACTGGCTGGAAAAGCGCGACGACGTCGATACCAAGCGGATCGCCGTGTGCGGCTCAAGCATGGGCGGCTATTACGCTGCGCGGGCGGCCTGCTATGAACCGCGCCTTGCTGCGGCGATCTCGCACGGCGCGATCTGGTCGGTGCATGATATGTGGGGCACCAAGGGTGACGATTTCGGCCTCGCCATGCATATTCGCTGGGTGTTCGGCGTCAAATCGATGCGGGAGGCCCACGAATTGATGAAGCCGTTCACGCTGGAAGGTCATCTCGAACACATGCGCTGTCCGTATCTTGTGCTGCATGGCGGCCACGACGTGTTGACCGTGACAGCAGCGAGGAGCACGTATGACTATGCCAAGGCGCACGGGGTGGATGCGACATTGCGCATACTCGATCCGGAAGGAACCGGGGCCGAACATTGCCAGCATGACAACCCGACCATCGGCCAGGAAGTATTGGCCGACTGGTTGGCCGATCGCTTTGGCATCGACCAGCGTGCGCTGCTCAAGACGTCCTTTAATCCATTGATATGAGGCCTGCCATGAATCTTGGTGTAGACCATCCCAGGGCGGCTGTCGTCGCCATCGACCTGCATCGCGGCCATCTCGACATGGCGGTGGCCACCATGCCGACCACGCCCGATGTTGCGGCGCGCGTGATCGCCGCCAACAAGCGGCTGTTCGACTGGTGCCGCAGCGTCGGCATTCCCGTAATCCATCAGGTGACGTCCTATCGCGACGCCGACGAAATCCGCGTCAATCCGTTCTGGCGCACCCGCGCCGAGGATCCGACCAGCACACGCAAGAACGCGATGCGGCATAACATCATCGGCGGTCCCGGCTGTACCGTGATGCCGCAATTGCTCGATGCGCGCGATTTCATCGTCAACACCAAGAAGCGCTACGATTGCTTCCTTGCAACCGATCTCGACTTCCTGTTGCGTTCGCACGGCATCAACACGCTGTTGATCACCGGCGTCAACACCAACTCCTGCGTGCTCGCCACCACCACAGCCGCCAATGTGCGCGACTACTCGGTGATTGTCGTCGAGGACTGCGTCGACAGCATGGACGGCCAGGAACTGCATGAGGCGGGGCTTGCCTGCATTCGCACTGCGTTCGGCTTTGTGATGAATACTGATGCGGTGATGAAGCTCGAGGGGCTTGCTCCGCGCAAGCCGAACGCCGCATGATTGTCTTTCCCTGAAACCCACTAAAGAGTACCTGCCATGACCGGCCCCATGATCCCGCGCGACCGTTCCGAATATTCCGCCATCGTCGACCGTCCGCCGCTGAAATTGCCGGGTGGGGCACGAATGGTGGTCTGGACCATCGTCAATCTCGAAGTGTGGGACATTTCCAAACCGATGGCGCGGCAGGTGCTGCCGGCGCCGACCGGCGTTCCGCTGCTCCCGGACGTGCCGAACTGGAGCTGGCATGAATATGGCATGCGGGTCGGCGTGTGGCGGTTCTTCGATCTCTACAAGAAACTCGGCATCGCACCAACGCTCTCGATCAATGCGCGCGTCTGCGAGGACTATCCGCGCGTCGCCCAGCAGGCGAAGGACGCCGGTTGGGAGTTCATGGGCCATGCCTACGAGCAGGGGCCCATTCATAAGGAGACCGACCAGAAAGCGATGATCGCGCGCTCGATGGGCGTGATCGAGAAATTCACCGGCAAGCGCCCGGTCGGCTGGCTTGGACCCGGCCTGACGCAGACGCTGGAGACGCCGGAATTGCTGGCTGAAGCCGGCGTCAAATATATCGGCGATTGGGTCTATGACGACGAGCCGACGGTGATCCGCACCGACAAGGGCCCGCTGGTGACGCTGCCCTATACGGTTGAGCTGAACGACATTCCGATGATGCTGGTGCAGCACCATGACAGCGATCATCTGCTCCGGCGCAGCATCGACAGTTTCGATCGGCTCTATGCCGAGAGCAAGGACCGGCCGAAGATCATGTCGATCGCGATCCACCCCTACATTTCCGGCCAGCCGTTCCGGATCAAGTATCTCGAGCAGATCTACGACTACGTGAACAAGCACGAGGGCGTCGTGCACTGGAACGGCGAGCAGCTTCTCGACTGGTATCAGGGCCAGGCTGGAGCCAGGAAGTGAGCCGCCAGGCTCCGCACCCGCTTCCGACGATCGCCGCGACCGAAGCTGCGGTCGCGGGCGGCGGCACCTTTCCGATTCGCCGCATCTATTGCGTCGGCCGCAACTACCTGGACCACATCCGCGAGATGAAGGAAGCCGATGAGCGCGACCCGCCGTTCTTCTTTCAGAAGCCCCGCGATGCGATCGTGCTGGATGGCGCGCGCGTGCCTTATCCGCCCTTTACCTCGGACTTCCAGTTCGAGGTCGAACTCGTGGTCGCGCTCGGCAAGGGTGGCCGCGACATCGCCGTCGATGAGGCCAACAGTCTGATCTGGGGCTATGCCGTCGGCATCGATTTCACCCGGCGCGACCGTCAGCGCGATGCCCGCGATATGAAGCTGCCCTGGGAGGCCGGCAAAAGCTTTGATGCTTCGGCGCCGTGTGGGCCGATCGCGCAGGTACGCGATCCCGCTCATTTCGAACATTGCGCGATCACGCTCTCGGTCAATGGGGCCGAGCGCCAGCGCGGCGACACCGGCCAGATGATCTGGAGCGTTCCCGAGGTGATCGCGCAATTGTCCAAACAGGTCACATTGGCCGCCGGCGATCTCATCTTTACCGGTACTCCCTCGGGCGTCGGCCCGGTGGTGCCGGGCGATCTGATCACCGCCCATATCGACGGACTGCCGCCGCTGACCCTGACGATCATTGAAGCCGAGGCATGAGTATGCAGCCGACCGAACGCATCAGTTATTCGCCGATCACCAAGCGCGCGGCGTTGAAGCTTCCCGACGGCGCGCGTATGGCGGTGTGGGTGATCGTCAATGTCGAGGAGTGGGATGCTAACCTTCCGATGCCGCGCACGGTGCTCACTCCGCCGGCCGGAGGCTCGCCGTCGCCCGACATACCGAACTGGGCCTGGCATGAATATGGCAACCGCGTCGGGTTCTGGCGCCTGCTCAAGGTGTTTGACGAATTCAAGATTCCCGGCGTTCTCGCCATTAACGGCTCGGCGCTGGCTGCTTATCCCGCGATCGTGGATGCGGCCAAGGAGCGCCATTGGGAATTCATGGGGCACGGCTTTACCCAGCGCAACATGCAGAAGGTCGAGAACGAGCGCGCGGACATCCGCAAGACCGCCGATGTCATCGCGGCGGCGACCGGAAAGCGTCCGCGCGGCTGGCTTGGCCCCGGTCTTACCGAGACCTGGGAAACGCCGGACCTGTTGAAGCAGGAAGGCTACGACTACGTCGCCGACTGGGTGCTGGACGACCAGCCGGTCTGGCTCAAGACCACCACGACGCCGATCATCAACATTCCCTATACCCAGGAATGCAACGACGTCGCCATGATGCTGATCCAGCATCACAAGGCGTCGGAATATTATGATCGCGCCATCGATCAGTTCGAGCAGATCTATGAAGACGCCGCCGATTCCGCGCGCGTCATGGCGCTGGTGATCCATCCCTACATCATGGGCGCGCCGCATCGGGCAAAGTATTTCCGCCGCATCTTCGAGACGATCCGGAAGAAATCCGACGTCGCGCTGATGACCGGCGAGCAGATTCTCGACTGGTATCTCGCCACGGGGCCGAAAGCGCCGTGACCACCAAAAGCGCCTGAGGATGAGCACCTTCCAGATTCTCAACGGATTGACCTTCGCCGCGCTGTTGTTCGTGGTGGCGAGCGGCTTTACGTTGATTTTTGGTTTGCTGCGCATCGTCAATCTGGCGCACGGCGCGCTTTATCTGCTCGGGGGTTATGTCGGCTTTACGGTCGCCACCCGAACCGGCAGCTTCGCGCTCGGAGGCCTGGGCGCCATGGCAGCGATCGCGGCGATCGGTCTCGTACTCGATCAGGGGCTGTTGCGCTTCGTCCGCGGCAATGACCTGCGCCAGGTTCTCTTGACGCTCGGCTTTGCCTTTGTGCTCAACGACCTGATGCTCGTGATCTGGGGTGGCGACAGTTTCACCGTGCCGATCCCGCAAATGCTCAAAGGCGGCATGCGGGTATTCGGCGTGTTCTATCCGACCTACCGCCTGTTCGTGCTGGTCACGGGCATTGTGGTATTCGCAGGGCTTTGGGGTCTTTTGAACCACACCCGGCTCGGCGCGCTGATCCGCGCCGGTGTCGATGACGCAGAGATGGTGGAAGCTTCCGGCGTCAACATCCGCCGCGTCTTTCTGGTCACCTTCCTGCTCGGCTCGGCACTCGCGGGTCTCGGCGGATTGATGGGCGGCGCCTTCCTGTCGCTCTATCCTTCGGCAGACGCCGAGATTCTCGTGTTCAGCCTGGCGATCGTCATTATCGGTGGCCGCGGCAGCCTGGTTGGCGTCGGTGTCGGCAGCCTTCTGGTCGGCCTGCTCAATACGCTCGGGCAGGTGATGTTTCCAGAGCTTGCATATTTCGTGATCTTTGGGCCGATGGCGCTCTTGCTGGCGTTTCGCCCGCTTGGTCTGTTCGGACGGGCAGCCACGACATGACCGGGACCGAACCACAGCCGATCAGGATCGTCGGCATGACTGGGCGCTCGGCAGGTGCGGTGCTCGTCGTGCTGGCGCTGGCCGCCGCGCTACCCTTGGTGCTTTCGAAATATCAGGTCGGACTTGCCACCGAGATCTTGATCTTCGGGGTGCTCGCGATGTCGATCGATATTCTTGCAGGCTTTGCCGGACGTACCTCGCTTGGTCATGGCGCGATCTTCGGCGTGTCCGGCTATGTCGTGGTCTATGCCTCTGCCCAGGCAGGGTTGTCGCCGGCCTCGGCTTTTGTGCTGGGCATGATTGCGGCAACGGCGGTCGCGGCCGTCTTCGCGCTGCTTGCCGTGCGCACCTCCGGCGTCTATTTCCTGCTGCTCACGCTCGCGCTCGGCATGATCGTTTGGGGCATCTGCCTGCGCTGGACCCAGGTGACGGGCGGCGAGAACGGCATGCGCGGCGATGTCCGGCCTGCTTTTCTGGTCGAGCACCGCCCGTTTTACTGGGCCGTGCTGGTGGCCACGGCGCTTGTGAGCTATGCGATGTGGCGATTTGTCCGCTCGCCGTTCGGTCTCACGCTGCTAGGTATCCGCGACAGCGAAAGCCGGATGAAGAGCCTTGGCTACAACGTCCCGTTGCATCTGTTCGTGGGCTTTACGGTATCGGGCTTCTTTGCCGGAATCGCCGGCGCGCTCTATGCGATGTTCAACAATTTCGTCAGCCCTTCCACCGTGGCGCTGGCGCAGTCGGTCGAGGGCGTGCTGATGATGATTGCAGGCGGGGTCGGTACGCTGTTCGGCGGCTTCGTGGGCGCGGCCGCCATCATCACGCTCGAGAATGTCGTGAGCGCCTATACCGAGCGCTGGCAGACGGTGCTCGGCGTCACCTTCATTCTGATCATGATTTGCGCCCCTGAGGGCATCATCGGCACACTGCGCGCTATCGCTGCGCGCGGCGAAGAACGTTACAAGGGCAATTGATCGTTTCGAAAGGATATTGAGATGAACCGCAGGCAGTTCCTTAAAAATTCCACCGCCGCATTCGCCGCCGCAGGCACGGGCGTTGCGCCATGGCGACGCGCCATCGCGCAGGCCGGGCCGATCAGAATCGGCCTTCTGACCCCGCTCACCGGCGTTGTCGCCTCGGGCGGCAAGGAAATGGTCGAGGGCGTGCAGTTCTATCTCGACCAGGTGAAGAACGAGATCGCCGGCCGCAAGGTCGAGCTCATCATCGAAGACGATGCGTCAAATCCCGACACCGCGCTGCAGAAGGCGCGCCGGCTGGTCGAGCAGGGCAATTGCCATATGCTGATAGGAGACTTGCTCGCCAACACAGGCCTTGCGGTCGCCAACTACGTCAAGGGCACCGGCACGCCGTACTTCATTCCGATCATCGCGGCCGACGATCTCACCCAGCGCCAGCGCATCAAGAACGTGATCCGCGTCGCCGGCTATTCCGCCAGCGCCTTTACCCATCCCTTTGGCGATTGGGCGCTGAAACAGGGCTACAAGAAGATCGCAACCATCAGCCAGGATTATACCTTCGGCCATGAGCAATGCGGCGGGCTCGCGCAGGTGTTCACCGAGGGCGGCGGTGAAATCGTGCAGCAATTCTGGCATCCGCTCAACACTGCCGACTTCAGCCCGTATCTCGGCCAGCTCGCCGATCTGAAGGTCGATGCGATCTTTGCCATGGAGACCGGCGCGGATGCGACGCGCTTGATCCAGCAATATGCAAGCTTCGGTCTCAAGGGGAAGATTCCGCTTTTAGGCGCGATGAACGCCACCGACCAGTCCGTGATCCGCACGCTCGGGGAGGAGTGTGACGGCATCATCGCGGCGGCCCACTTCGCCGAGGGCTCGGACAATCCGGTAACGCAGAAATTCTCGAAGGAGTATGAGGCGAAGTACGGCAAGATTCCCTCGCTATACGGCTTCTCGATGTATTCCGGCATCATGTGGATCGCCGAGGCGCTGGAAAAGATGGGCGGCAAGGTCGAGGACCGCGACGCCTTTATCGATACCGTGCTCAAGACCGAACTGACCGGCTCGCCGCTTGGCAAGACTGTCAAGCTCGACAGCTACGGCAACCCGATCTACGACGTCCAGATCCGCAAGGTCGTCAAGCGCGCCGACGGCAAATACTGGAATGTGCCGATCGCGAGCTATCCGGGTGTTTCGCAGTTCTGGAAGTACGACCCCGAGACCTACATGAAGCAGCCGCCTTATTCGCGGACCTTTCAGGGCATCAAGAAAGCCTGATCAAGTGGTCCGATTCTAACATTCGCATCCCTTCTCAGCGGCTGCTTTTGCGAATGTTAGAATCAAAGGACCACTGGAAAATATAAGTTTTCTAGTGGAGTTTTGGATTTGACATTCGCTTTGCGAGTGCGTGGCGAGGTGGGGAGCAAATGTCAAATCCACTCCACTAGTCCCTTGCGGGGCGCGGGTTCGTCCGTGTCCCCGCGCAGCGGAAGAAGCCGTGGCTGAGCCGATCCTCACCCTTTCCGATGTGGTCGTTGCGTTCGACGCGCTGCGCGCGGTCGATGGCGTCAGCCTCACTGTGCCGCGAGGCCAGCGCCGCGCCATTATCGGGCCCAACGGGGCCGGCAAGACCACGCTGTTCAATGCCATCGCCGGATTTCTGCCGCCGACCGCGGGTCGTATCGCGTTCGACGGCCACGACATCACCCGCCTGCCGCCGCATCGGCGCGCCCGGCTCGGGGTTTCCCGTACCTTCCAGATCACCAATCTGTTTCCGCGGCTCTCGGTGCTCGACAACATGGTGCTGGCACTGCGCGGGCGGTCGCGGCGGAAGTTCTCGCTGTTCGGCAAGCCCGATATCGATGCCGCCGAAGGACCGCAGATCGCGGCCGCGCTCGAGGCCGTGCGGATCGCGGGCCGCGCCGACGTCATGGTTCAGGACCTGTCCTACGGCGAGCAGCGCCAGCTCGAGATCGCGCTGTCGCTTGTCACATCGCCCAGGCTTCTGCTGCTCGATGAGCCGGCCGCCGGGCTTTCGCCGTCGGAGCGTTCGATGGTCGCCGCGATCATCCGTTCCCTGAGCCGGGACATCACCGTGGTATTGATCGAGCACGATATGGATCTGGCGCTCGGCCTCGTCGATCGCGTCACCTGCATGTTCGAGGGCCGCGTCCTCGTCGAGGAAGCGCCCGACGAGATCCGCCGCAACAAACAGGTGCAGGAAGTCTATCTGGGGCGGCCGCGCCATGCTTGAAGTTCGCGACCTGCATAGCGGCTATGGCGAGGCGCTCGTGGTTCGCGGCGTCTCGCTCGATGTCGCGCCCGGGGAGGTCGTGGCCGTACTCGGCCGCAACGGCATGGGCAAGACGACGCTTATCCGCTCCATCATGGGGCTGACGCCGCCGCAGATCCGCTCGGGGACGATCACCTGGCGCGGCGAAAGCCTGACCGGCCTGCGGCCGCACGATATCGCAGATCGCAAGATCGCCATCGTGCCGCAGGGACGGCGGCTGTTTGCCTCACTGACGGTAGTCGAGCATCTGACCATGCTAAAAAGCGCGCGCGCCAAAACCGGATGGACGCTTGAGCGCGTGTTCGGTCTTTTTCCAAGGCTGGCGGAGCGGCGCCATCACCGCGGCGGGCAATTGTCCGGCGGCGAACGCGGCATGCTCGCGGTCGGCCGCGCGCTGATGATCGATCCGCAGCTGATCCTGATGGACGAGCCTTCCGAGGGGCTCGCGCCGGTCATGGTGCAGCATCTGGAAGGAATTATGCTCGATCTCAAGCGTGAGGGACTTTCGATCCTGCTGGTCGAACAGAACCTCTACAGCGCGCTGGCCGTCGCCGACCGGGTCTACGTTCTGGAGACCGGACAGGTCGTGCATCAGGCCGATGCCGTGGCACTGGCGCAGAACACCGAGTTGCTGTTTGCGCGCCTGGGCGTGCAGTAAAGGCGGCTCACCCCACTGTCTGGCTCAAAACGGCACTCTTGCGGGGGCAGGGCGCCGCCACCATTTGAGTCGCTATGCTGGACCTTACCCAAAATACCTCTGGTGACCTTGCCCCCGGGCCTTCGTCCCCCGTGACGCCAGCCGGCGATCAGGCCCTGCTGGATGCCTACTCCAACGCCGTCATTGGCGTGACCGAGCGCGTGGGACCCGCGGTCGTTCGAGTCGAAACCGGTACCGGCGCGCCCGGCGCACGCTCGCGCGGCGGCCTCGGCTCCGGGATCGTGATCTCGCCGGATGGTCTCGTTCTGACCAACAACCATGTCGTCGGATCCTCGCGGCAGATCCGCTTGCAGGATATCGAGGGCGTTGTCACCGATGCCCGCGTGCTCGGCGTCGATCCAGACACCGATCTGGCGCTGCTGCGCGCCGACGGCGCGCGGGACCTGCGCTATGCCTCGCTCGGCAACTCGCAGAATTTGCGCCGCGGCCAGTTGGTCGTCGCCATCGGCAATCCGCTCGGCTTCGAATCGACCGTCACCGCGGGCGTGGTCTCGGCGCTCGGCCGCTCGATCCGTTCGGTGAGCGGGCGAACAATCGAGGACGTCATCCAGACCGATGCGGCGCTCAATCCCGGCAATTCCGGCGGCGCGCTGGTGTCGTCAGCGGGCGAGGTGATCGGAATCAACACGGCGATCATCAGCGGGGCTCAGGGCATTTGCTTTGCGGTCGCGAGCAACACGGCGCAATTCGTGCTTTCGGAAATCATTCGCCATGGCTATGTCCGGCGCGCTTACATCGGCGTCTCCGGGCAGACCGCGCCGGTGCCGCGCCGGCACGCGGTCTTGGCAGGCGTCGACAACAAGATGGGCGCGTTGCTGGCGCAGATCGAGCCCGACGGGCCGGCCTCGCGCGCCGGGCTGTTGCCTAGCGATGTCGTGATCAAGCTTGATGGCGTCGCCATCCACGGCGTCGATGACCTGATCCGCGTACTCGACCGCGACCGGATCGACCGCACGCTCAGGATGGACGTGCTGCGGCTCGGCCGCCTGCGCGAGATCGACATTCACCCGATCGAGCGCAAGCCGTCGGGTCGGCAAGGATCGGAGCCGTAGTCGGGCTTACCGAGCTTCAAGCATTCGGCCGCTTTTTCTCAGGCGCCCCCAAGGTGGCAGTCCCAGGTCAACGCGGGGATCGCCAGCTTCACCCCCTTTCATAATGCAGTGCAGCATTTTCCGTTATCACGCAGCCGCAGGTTTGGCGGCGGCCGCGAGGGACGGGTCTCCGCCATCCGAAAGCGTGCGTCGCGCCAGGGCGGAGTGTGACGTTGATCGGGCTGCCGAGCGGCGGGCTAGTCACAGGCAGAGGGCTTCCGGCCAATTTTGGACTTCAAGCCGGCTTCGAAACTGTCTACCATTTAACTTAACCGAGCGGCGTCCGGGGCATCCGATTCGTTGAGTGGTAGCGCAAGGCTTGGATCCGGAGACCATCTCTGCTCAAGGGGCTTCTCACATTCGGCTTGACCCGGCGGCCGCTGGTTCTACTGGGCCTGCTCATATTTGTCGCCGCCGGCACATTCGCGTTTTCCAGGCTTAACATCGAGGCCTATCCCAATCCGGCGCCGGTGATTCTGGAAATCACGGCGCAATCTCCCGGCCTGTCCGCGGAGGAGATGGAGCGTTACTTCACCATCCCGATCGAGGTCGGCCTTGCCGCGACGCCCGGCGTCGATGTCATTCGCTCGACCTCGTTCTATGGCCTGTCCTTTGTCCGCGTCGTCTTCCAGTACAACGTCGATTACTATTTCGCGCTCACGCAGACGGCGATCAACCTGCAGCAGAACGTCAGCCTTCCCGGCAATGTCACGCCGCAAATCCAGGCGACCAGCCTGGTCGGCGAAATCTACCGCTATGAGCTGGTCGGGCCGCCGCACTTCGGACTGAGCAACCTGCGCACGGTACAGGATTGGATCTTGCAGCGGCGGCTTCTTGCCGTGCCCGGTGTCGTGCAAGTCAACACCTGGGGTGGCACGACCAAGGAATATGACGTCGAAGTCGATCCGCGAAAACTTGAAGCCTACGGTCTGACGCTACCGCAGGTGATCAGCGCCATCGGCAATGCCAACGTCAACGTCGGCGGCCGCACCATCAATATGGGGCAACAGTCGGTCAATGTTCGCGGCGTCGGACTGATGGACAGCGGGGGCGCCGCCGACCTGACCCAGGGTTACAAGGTCCAGGACATCGAAAATGTCATGCTTTCCCAGTCGCAAGGCTTGCCGCTGTTCGTGAAAGACGTTGCCAAGGTATCGGTGGGCTATGTGCCCCGGCTTGGCAAGGCCGGTCGCGACCATTCAGATGACGTGGTGGCAGCGATCGTCATCATGAACCGGACGCTGCACACCAATGACGTGGTCGCTCGTGTTCGGTCGGAGATCGCGAAGATCAACACGGATGGAAGTCTTCCGCCAGGCGTGAAGCTGGTTCCGTTCTATGACCGCACCGTCCTCGTCGGCGTCACCACCAGCACCGTGCTGCATAATCTCATTTTCGGCGTCTTGCTGATTTTCGCCGTTCAGTGGCTGTTTCTCGGCGATCTGCGCAGCGCCGTCATCGTGAGCGCGAACGTTCCGTTCGCGTTGTTCTTCAGCATCATCATCCTTGTCCTGCGCGGTGAGGACGCAAACCTGCTGTCGGTCGGCGCCGTCGATTTCGGCATCATCGTCGATTCCGCCGTGATTGTGGTCGAGAATGTGTATCGCAATCTCGCGTCCCGGCCGGATGAAAAACAAGCGTTGTTGCGTCAACTCGCCGAGAAGCGCTGGGGCGACGATCCGACAGGCGCAGGCTCATCGAGCAACCCGACGTGGACCGATCGGATGCGGCTGATCCTGATCAGCGGTTTGCAGGTCGACAGGGCCGTGTTGTTCTCTACCGTGATCATTGTCGCGGCATTCATCCCGCTCTTCACCATGCAAGGCGTCGAGGGCCAGATTTTCGGCCCGATGGCGCGAACCTATGCCTATGCACTGGTCGGAGCGCTCGCGGCAACATTCACGGTGACACCGTGTCTGGCTTCGCTGCTGCTCGCCGAGCACCTTAGCGAAACCGAGACGATCGTCGTGCGCACGGTGCGCAGGGCCTATACGCCTGTGTTGCGCTGGTCGCTGGCTAACCGGCCAATCACGATTGCGGTCGGACTGGTTTTCCTCGGCATCAGCGGCTTTCTCGGTTCGCGCCTCGGCAGCGAGTTCCTGCCGACGCTCGAGGAGGGAAATTTGTGGATTCGCGCGTCGATGCCGCCGACTCTCTCGCTCGAGGCGGGAGTGCCGCTTGTGGAGCGGATGCGTGAAATTCTACTCCGCCATCCCGAAGTCATCACCGTGGTCTCTCAGCACGGCCGTCCCGACAATGGCAGCGATGCGGCGGGCTTCTTCAATGCGGAGTTCTTCGTGCCGCTGAAACCTTTCGAGGAATGGCCGGCTGGGTTAACCAAGGACAAGCTTGTCGACGAATTGCAGGCTGAATTTTCCAGCGAATTCGTCGGCATCAACTTTAATTTCTCGCAGTACATTCAGGACAACGTCGAGGAAGGACTATCGGGCGTCAAAGGCGCGAACTCCATCAAGATTGTCGGTCCCGACCTCGCGATCCTCGAGCAGATTGCCAAGGCTGCCATGCCCGAGATGGCTCAGGTGCCGGGAATTACCGATCTCGGCGCGTTCTGGGTGCTCGGGCAGCCCAACCTGAACATCCGGATCGATCGGGAGAGGGCAGCCCGCTACGGGCTGAACATCAGCGATGCCAATAACGTCGTGCAGGCTGCCTTGGGCGGGACCGTGGCGACCACGCTTCTGGAAGCGGAACGCCAGTTCGGCGTGGTAGTGCGGCTCGCGCCCGAATATCGCAACAACGTCGATGAGGTGAAGAATATCAAGGTCGGCGTTCAGATTCCGGGCGGAAACGCGCATATTCCTTTCAGCGACTTCGCCAACATCACGCTCGACACCGGCGCCTCTTACATCTTTCGCGAGAAAAACCAGCGCTTTGTGCCGATCAAATTCAGCGTACGAGGCCGCGACCTTGCCAGTGCCATCGAGGAGGCACAGCAGCGCATCAACCGCAATGTGAAGCTGCCACCCGGCTATCGCATCGATTGGGCGGGAGAGTTCGAGTCGCTGCAACAGGCCAAGAAGCGGCTCGCTGTTATTCTACCTATAACTTTCGTGCTGATCATGGTGCTGCTCTACGGGTTGTTCAATTCGTTCCGTGACAGCCTGTTGGCGTTGCTTGGACTTCCGTTCGCGGTCAGCGGCGGCATTCTTGGATTGTACATTTTCGGCTTGAATTTCAGCATCTCGGCCGCGATCGGCTTCGTCTCACTGTTCGGCGTGTCGGTCATGAGCGGCATCCTCATCATCCACGGCTATTATCGCGTCGCCGAAAGCGGTCTGGCCCCCGCCGAGGCCATGTTCCGGGCCGTCGACCAGCAGATGCGACCCATCCTGATGATGACGCTCTCGGCCTGCATCGGCCTGCTCCCGGCTGCGCTCTCAACCGGTATCGGCAGCCAGGTGCAACGGCCGCTCGCCACCGTGATCGTGGGCGGAATGCTGATCGGACCCGTCTTGTTGCTCGTGATCGTGCCGGCGCTGCAGAGCTACTTCCTCGGGCGGGAAGTCTCCCATGGAGCGCCGCCACAGAACGAAGCTGAACAGACGTAGCCGTCTTTTCAACGTAGCGCTTCATGCATGTGTAGCGGCGCGTGGAAAACGAACGAAGACGATTTCGTCATTACTGTTGTAACGCTGCGAGCAGTTCGTCGGGTTGCTCGATCATCATCATGTGGCCGGCGCCCGGCAACACGACGGTGCGGGCGTGAGGCATCGCGGCGGCAAGCGCCTTGCCGGCCTTGGCAGGGGTCATCATGTCGCGCTCGCCGAGAATGAATGTGGCCGGCACTTTGACTTGCGCGGCGGCCTCGAGCGCATTCTGGTAGCTATTGCAGGCGTTGAGATCGCTATAGAGCACGCCCGGCCGGGTTTGTTGCAGCACACGCTGTGCCCCTTGGTGCATCCAAAGTCCGGGCGCCAGGCTGCCGCCGAGTTCGGCCTTGAAGCCAAGGCCCCAGATCGAGACCATATCGATCGCTGCGGGTTCGTTGGCTTCCGCGGCTTTCAGGAGATCGGACCCCACCGTCATCGTCGCCGCGGTGCCGATCAGACTCAGGCTGGAAACCTTCATCGGGCGTCGCGCGGATGTCTCGAGCGCGATAAGTGATCCCATCGAGTGGCCGATCAGCTTTGCCTTCGACGCTCCCGCGGTGTCGAGCAGCGCGGCGGTCCAGTCCGCCATGCCGCCGATGGTCGGCAGGGCTTGGCCGGACGAGCGGCCGTGCCCCGGCAGGTCCGGCGCGAGCACGGCGTAACCGTGATGGGCGAACCACCGGCTATGCAGCGCCCAGGTCGAATGATCAAAGCCCGCGCCGTGCAGCAGGACCACGGCGGGCAGCGACGAGTCGAAGGGCTTGCCGCCGGTTGCGACGAACGTGTCGATGCCGTTCACGGAAAGGTGCATGACCTAGTGTCCCGATTCCGAAATTCGTACCATTGTGCGGCCCCTCGTTTACGAACTTCGGAATCGATAGGACTAGCAAACTTATTAATCTAGTGTGGCTTTGGTTCAAAAGTCCGCATGACGAGCTCGCGGCATCCATATTGCGGACTTTTGAACCGCCACACTAGCCCTTCTGCGAGACGCGTAGCGCTTGACCGAGGTCATCAACGATGTCGTCTACGGCCTCGATACCGACGGATAGCCGCACCAGTTCCTCACCAATTCCCGCCGCCTGTAGTTGTGCGGCATCCATCTGCTGATGCGTCGTGCTGGCGGGATGTATTACCAGCGTCTTGGCGTCTCCGACATTGGCGAGATGGCTGACCATGCGCAACGACTCGATGAACTTCTTGCCGGCGGCACGGCCGCCCCTGATGCCGAAACTGACGATCGAGCCGGCGCCGCGTGGCAACAGCTTTTTGGCCAGCGCATGATCCGGATGGGTTTCCAGCGCAGGGTGCAGCACCCAATCGACGGCCTTGTTGGTGGTCAGGAATTCAAGCACCGCGAGCGTATTGCTCATGTGCCTTTCCATGCGAACGCCGAGCGTTTCGATGCCCTGCAGCAGCTGGAACGCGTTCATTGGCGACAGGCACGCCCCGAAATCACGCAGCCCTTCGGTACGGGCGCGCATGATGAAGGCGGTGGGGCCGAATTGCTCGTCAAAGACGATGCCGTGATAGCCGGCATAGGGCTCGGTCAGGACCGGGAATTTGCCGGAGGTGTGCCAGTCGAACCGGCCGCCGTCGACGAGCACCCCGCCGATGGCAATGCCATGGCCGCCGAGCCATTTGGTCGCCGAGTTCATCACGATGTCGGCGCCGAGTTCGATGGGACGGCTGAGAAACGGCGTCGCAAAGGTGTTGTCGATCAACAACGGAATTTTCGCCTCATGGGCGATTTGCGCGACGCGCGGAATGTCCAGGACTTCCAGTCCGGGATTGCCGATGGTCTCGCCAATGACGAG
>Ga0210389_10002193_pt1 | contig 15496 bp, 11 predicted proteins | sample IncBWH28OmetaG_FD_160127 | JGI IMG/M metagenome (GOLD analysis project Ga0210389, IMG submission 160127) | Forest soil microbial communities from Barre Woods Harvard Forest LTER site, Petersham, Massachusetts, United States - Inc-BW-H-28-O ...
AGCATCTGCTTTAGCGGCGACAGCGGGATGAATATCAGCGGGTGCAAATAAATATTCTACGAGATTGTGAATGGGATTAAATACCATTTCAACAACAGGAAATGTTTTTACTTCGCCTTGTTCATTGCGTGCAACAATAACTGACAGTTCTTTTTCAAAAGGGATGGCTTGTTCCAACAAACTCTTCGCATCAAATCCTTTAACGATGTCATCTATCGTTGCAATGTATTGTACGCCTCTTCCATCGTATCCGTCTTTTCCGAGTTTTTGAAAACCTGGTAATAAATGAGCATGATGAGCAATCTCTTCTTTATTGTTAAGCAAAACAAAGGGAGCCGTTGGCAATCCTTTGCTTTTGTAAAATTCCTTTTGTTTCCTTTTGTCTTGTATGATTTCCAAAACTTGTGGTTGAGGATATACTTTTTTTCCCGCTTGTTGCAATTTTTTTAAAGCCTCAATGCTGACATGTTCTATTTCTATCGTCACCAAATCAAGGCTTTGGGCCCATTCAAGTATAGCCGCTTCATCCCGCAAAGAAGAAACGGTAAAGTTTTTCACAAAATCTTTACATGGTGCATCAGGATCAGCATCCATAACCGAAAGATCCAGATTAAAATCAATTGCTGATTGTATCAGCATTCGACCTAATTGTCCTCCTCCTAAAATTCCTACGGATTGCTTTATTCCTTTTGCCATTTGCTTAGATCAATGAGACGCCACTCATGTCAGCCGGTTGGGGAACACCGATCAGTTTTAAAATAGTTGGTGCAAGATCTCCCAGCTTACCATCTTTAATGGTGCCTTTATAATCGTTATCAACCAAAATGCACGGAACAAGGTTAGTAGTATGAGCAGTATTTGGCGTACCGTCTTCATTGATCATCATGTCCGCATTACCGTGATCGGCAATAACGATTGTGGTGTAGCCGTTTTCAAGAGCTACCGTGATGACCGCTTCAGCACAATCATTTACCGTTTCCACTGCTTTTACAGCTGCTTCGAAAACACCTGTATGTCCCACCATATCAGGGTTTGCAAAGTTCAATGCAATAAAATCAGGTTCCTTCGTTTTTAATTCTGGGATAATCTTATCGCGAATATCTTTTGCACTCATCTCCGGTTGCAAATCGTAAGTGGCTACTTTCGGAGACGGACATAACAACCTCTTTTCTCCTTCAAAGGGTTGTTCCCGGCCACCCGAAAAGAAAAACGTCACGTGCGGATATTTCTCTGTTTCTGCAATGCGAATTTGTTTCTTGCCCGCTTTCGCCAATACCTCGCCCAGCGTGTTATTCAGGTTGTCCTTATCAAAGATCACATGCACACGATGGAAAGTATTGTCATAGTTCGTCATTGTCACATAGTACAACAACAGTTTTTTCATGTCTTGTTCCGGAAAATCCTTTTGAGTAAGTGCAATGGTAATTTCACGTCCTCTGTCTGTTCTGAAGTTGAAGCATATTACTACGTCTTCCTCTTCAATCAAGGCCAACGGTTTGCCTTGTCCGTCGGTAATAACAACAGGTTTGATGAATTCATCCGTTACTCCTGCATCGTAAGAAGCCTTGACACTTGCAATAGCATCCGCAGATTTCTCTCCTACGCCTTTTACCATGAGATCATAGGCCAACTTCACACGTTCCCAACGATTGTCACGATCCATCGCATAATAACGACCAATCACTGATGCAATTCTACCTGTGGTTTTTTGAAGATGAGATTGAAGATCTTTTAAATAATCCAAACCACCTTTGGGGTCTGTGTCTCTTCCGTCTGTGAAGGCATGTACAAATACGTCTTTCAATCCGTATTGATGCGCAATACTTGTCAATCCTTTTAAATGATCGGTATGAGAATGTACTCCTCCATCTGAAACCAGACCAATAAGGTGCACTTTCTTATGATTATTTTTTGCGTAATCAAGCGCTTCTTTTAATTCTTTTTCGTTTGCTAAGGTTCCTTCCTGAACAGCTTTATTAATCTTTACCAGATCTTGATATACTATGCGACCCGCGCCAATGTTCATGTGTCCCACTTCTGAGTTACCCATTTGTCCTTCCGGTAAACCTACAGCTAAACCAGAAGCCTCTAGTTTGCTGTGGGGATACTTTGTGTACAATCCATCAATAAATGCTGTTTTTGCTTGGGCAATTGCCGATACAGCCGGGTTCGTTCCAATTCCCCAACCGTCTAAAATCATTAGTAATACCTTCTTATTCATAGCGCAAATATAATCTTTCAGTATTGTTAATGAACGAGATTTAAACACGTTTTTTTAACAATCTATTTATCAGCATTTTAATTTTTAATATTAGAAAAAGAATGTTTTGGCATGATTTTCGTTGTTTTGTTTCAAAACGAGTAGATAGTGAAAATACTTCAACCGTACCTTTTAAGTATTGCATTCAATTTAAGTTTAATTTCCATGGGAATCGCGCAGAATCAAAGCGCCGATGGAGTCATCGAAAAACTTAAGATCAGTCTTAAATCAGGTAACTCTAAAGAGTTGGTAAGTGGTTTTCAAGATATGGTGGAAGTTACACTGCCTGATCAAGACGGTAGTAACTATAGCAGAACACAAGCAGAATTTGTGTTACGCGATTTCATGAAGAAATATCCTCCTGTCGATTTTAAATATGTTCACAAGGTCTTAGACCGTGAAGATTTTAAGTTCGTCATCGGAGAATACATATATAGTGGCGGAAAATACAGAGTTACGATGGTGATTAAACCAACCAAGGGTACTTATTCAGTAGATTCCATTGTATTTGAAAAGTAATAGTTTTAGCAGGAACTAGATTAACGCGAATTTCTCTCGAAAAGCCCTGAGTTTATTTCAGGGCTTTTTTTTATGTTTGTGGCCGTGTACGACTATCTTCATTCCTCTCACATCCATAGTTTTATTCAACAAGCTCTTCAAGAGGATGTTGGTTCTGGTGATCATAGCTCTTTAGCCTCGATTCCTATAGGAACAACTAACAGAGCTCAACTCTTGGTCAAGGACAACGGAACACTCGCGGGAGTGGAATTGTCCAGATACATTTTTGAAACAGTAGATCCAACACTATCTATTGAATACAGAATAAAAGATGGTGAACACATATCGAAAGGAGATATTGTATTGACTGTAAAAGGTTCTGCGCATTCTATATTGAAGGCCGAACGGCTAGTGCTTAACTGCATGCAGCGCATGAGCGGTATCGCCACCTATACCAGACGCTTAAATACTTTGATTGAAGGAACAGGTTGCAAGTTGTTGGATACTCGCAAAACAACACCTAACTTTCGCCTTCCTGAAAAATGGGCGGTTAAAATAGGCGGTGGCATTAACCATCGTTATGGGCTCTTCGACATGATTCTCTTAAAAGATAACCATGTGGATTATGCAGGAGGTATAACGAATGCCTTAAAAGCAGCTAAGACCTATGTTAAAAAGACAGGTCTTCATTTAGATATAGAATTAGAAACTAGATCTTTAGAAGAAGTAAAAGAAGCTTTACTGGAAGGTGGTGTAAAGCGCATTATGTTAGACAATATGCCACTGGAAATGATGAAAGAAGCCGTTAAACTCATCGGAAAAACAACCGAGACCGAAGCATCAGGAGGAATTACAGAGACAACCATCCGTGATGTGGCTTTATGTGGAGTAGATTATATTTCTGTGGGTGCATTAACACATAGTGTCAAAAGTCTAGACTTAAGTTTGAAAGCATATTAGATTATAAACATACGATGATTATCAAAACTAAAAAGTACCAATTACCAAAAAACACTTACGTTAAGTCCGCCTTGTTTGGTCTTCTTAAAAAACAATGGTGGTATTCCGCTTTGCCAATTGCTATAGCTGCAATGACATTTATCTGGCCTTCGCTTTGGGCTTGGTTTATTTTCCCTGCACTCGTCCTTGCCGTTGGCTATATCTTGTTTTGGTTAATTCAGTTTACTGGGGTTACACAACTTGAGCAGAACAAAATCATGTTTGAGCGTTTGAGTTATGAAATCGACAGCCGTCAGATCATGATTAAACTCAATGAAAGACAAGGAAGTCCTTTGAAATGGGAGATGATAAAAAGTGCTCAAAAGAACAAGGACCACTTCTTATTAATCATCGGTAAAGGTCAGTTCATCTACTTGCCGTTCCGTATTTTCAACGGAGACCATGAGATCAAGTTTTTGGAAACGATTTTAAAACGCAAAGAATACCTTGCTTAGCTATAAATTAGTAGAAAGTGGCAAGTAGAATATCATTGCTTACCACTTTCTACTAATTCCTTCAAACATTCAATCCATTTCGGCGAGGTATTTAAACTCTCTACCAATTGCCAGTGTTCTCCACCTGAGTGTAAGAACAATTCTTTATATTCTTCTCCTCCTTCTTCAATAGTTTCCAAACAATCTGCCACAAAAGACGGCGAGAAGAACAGAATTTTTTTCTTTCCTTGCTTTGCCAAAGCAGGAATAACCTCATCTGCGTAAGGTTTGATCCAGGGTGTCTTCCCTAACCGTGATTGAAAACAAATCGTGTATTGATCTTTCGTCAAACCTAATTTTTCTACCAACAAGCGTGTGGTTTCGAAACACTGCGCCCTGTAACAGTACTTATTTTTCTGATGGTATACAGAGCAACAGTCACCTAGCTTGCAATAGTTATCAACGCTAGCCTTCAATATCTGACGTTCCGGTAAACCATGGTACGAAAAAACAAAATGGTCGAACGACTCTTTTTCCATGTACTTTTTACCCAGCTCTGCAAACGCTTCTATGAATAAAGGATGATCGCAAAAATTTTCTATGACGTGAAGTGTTGGAATCACTTCCCACTGTTGAATCACCCGCAATACTTCTTCTGTAGCCGAACCTGTTGATGCTGATGCATATTGAGGAAACAGAGGAATGATGATGAGTTTGGCTAAACCTGCACGTTCCCATTTTTTAACTGCACTTTCTATAGAAGGATTTTGATAACGCATGGCTAATTCCACTTCATATTCCTCTCCCAATAGTTTAGCCAGTAACACCTTTGTCTTTTGGCTATAGACCAATAAAGGCGAACCTTCTTTCATCCATACATTTTTGTATACTTTAGCCGATTTGGGTGCTCTGGTTGGTGCAATGACCAGGTTAATCAATAACCAACGTTGTAAGTATGGAATGTCGATCACTCTTCTATCCATTAAGAATTCCTTCAGGTATTTGCGAACATCGGGAGTCGAAGTACTATCCGGTGTACCCAAATTGATTAAAAGAACACCTGTTTTATGTGATTTTTTGTGGGAAACCATTTAAACTTATTTAATTTGCAAACTTAACAAATGTAACAAAGAAAAGTTGACACAAGGTCTTCAATAAATTTATCATGGAAAATAAAGTAACAGCTCCTGTCGACAATAATGTGTTTAAGAAAGTAGTTTCCCATGCTAAGGAATACGGATTTGTATTTCCTTCCAGTGAAATTTATGACGGTTTGCAAGCCGTATATGATTATGGACAAAACGGAGTTGAACTAAAAAATAACCTGAAGCAAGCTTGGTACAAAGCCATGACTCAGCTTCACGACAATATTGTAGGTATAGATGCTGCCATCTTTATGCATCCTTTGACTTGGAAAGCGTCTGGCCATATTGATAGTTTTAACGATCCGATGATCGACAACAAAGATTCTAAAAAACGTTACCGTGCAGACGTATTAGTAGAAGAACGAGCAGCAGAATTAGAATCAAAAGGACAAAGCGATAAAGCAAAAACATTGGTTCAAAATCTTGCCAGATTATTAGAAGCGGAAGACTTGAAAGGAGTGCAGGAGCTGATCATCAATGAAAATATTGTATGTCCTGTTTCAGGTACTGCCAATTGGACTGAGGTTCGTCAGTTTAACTTGATGTTTTCTACACAAGTAGGATCAGTAGCGGAGGATGCCAGCACCATTTACCTGAGACCAGAAACAGCACAAGGTATTTTTGTAAACTTTCTAAACGTGCAAAAAACCGGTCGCATGAAGATTCCTTTCGGTATTGCACAGATTGGTAAAGCATTCCGTAACGAAATTGTAGCAAGGCAATTCACCTTCCGCATGCGTGAATTTGAACAAATGGAAATGCAATTTTTCATCCGTCCGGGTGAAGAAATGAAATGGTACAACACCTGGAAAGAGATCCGCATGAACTGGCACAAAGCTATTGGTATTCCTGCTGAAAAACTGAGGTTTCATGACCATGAAAAACTTGCGCACTATGCCAATGCCGCAGTGGATATAGAGTTTGAGTTTCCTTTTGGTTTCAAAGAAATAGAAGGTATTCACTCGCGCACTGATTTTGATTTGAGCAGTCATCAGGAATTGTCTAAGAAAAAACAACAATACTTCGATCCAGAAATCAATAAAAACTACGTGCCGTACGTAGTGGAAACTTCTGTAGGTGCCGATCGTTCATTCTTAGCCGTGCTTTGCAATGCCTTTACAGAAGAGACGACTGGAGAAGGTGAAGAAGTCAAAACACGTACTTATTTAAAGCTTCATCCCGCACTGGCTCCGGTGAAAGCAGCCATTCTTCCCTTGATGAAAAAAGACGGCTTGGCCGAAAAAGCACGTGAAATTTACGAAGACTTGAAGTTCGATTTCAACGTCAGTTACGAAGAAAAAGATGCCATCGGCAAGCGCTACACGCGCAATGATTTAATCGGTACACCGTTCTGCATAGCCATTGATCATCAAACATTGGAAGACCATACGGTCACTATCCGTCACCGTGACACGACGGAACAAGAACGTGTCCCGATTACCGTCCTGAGAACAAAAATTGGTGAAGCGGTTTCTTTAAAAAGAATTTTAGAAAAATTGATGTAAAAATAAAAGCCCGGAGAGAACCGGGCTTTTATTTTTATTTTTTATCTTACCAGAATGACTGCGACACGTTCTGCTTTATTTTTTATGTTTGGAGCAATTGGCTTTCTTATGTTGCTCATTGGCGTATTTCATGTTCCTCCGCATGTTGCAGCTCTGCTACTTATTGGCACCAGTGTAAGTGTCATGGCTTACTTATCAACTAAGCATTCTATTATAAAAGCTAAATTAACAATACCACAAAAAGCCATTTTAATAGAATTTGATTTCTATAAAACACTTAACAAAACAGAACGCGCGGAGTTTGAGCGCAGGGTTTCTTACCTGATTCAAGACAAAGAGTTCATGGGACGTCAGAATTTAGTGGTTACCGATCGAATGAAAGTGCTGATTGCCGCAACCTTGGCACAAATTGCTTTTGGTTTTGAATTTATCTCCTTCGAGGACTTTGATAAAATCATTATTTTCCCCAAGGCCTATTATTCCCAACACACCGGACATTATCACAAAGGAGAAGTCAATTCTTCCGGTATCATTATGTTATCCTGGGAAGATTTTCTGGAGGGGTTTCGAATAGCGGATGACGGCTATAATGTGGGTTTGCATGAAATCGCTCATGCGTTAAGAATCGAAGACGCCATTCCAGGAAATGAATACCACTTTCTAAAAGATAGCGATTTGGCCGTTTGGAATGCGCTAGCAGAACCAGAATACGACAACATCAGAGCGGGAAAACCTTCTTTTATTCGCTCTTATGCAGGAACAAACAGACAGGAATTTTTTGCTGTATGCGTAGAGCAATTTTTTGAACAACCACAAGACTTTCACGATACCTTACCACAGCTTTACAATGCTATGGCCAAACTCCTCAAACAAAACCCTTTGAAGCGTAAAAGATAATTCCTCTAAATCGTATTTTTTTCTTCACAAACCATTAAAATTCATTATTTTTGACCCCCTAACCCACGGTCAATATGTGGCATAATATAGCATCCTTCATTCTCAAAAGCAGGTTATACCTTCTTATCCTCACAGCTAGTATTACTGGTTTTATGGGTTACCATGCCATGCATACTGAAATCACTTATGATTTCCTTGCTGTGGTTCCACAAAATGATCCTGATTTCATTTACTTCAAAGGCTTTCAGAAACAATTCGGAGAAGACGGTAATCTCTTCCTAGTCGGTTATCAGGATAAAAAAATATTTGAGCTAAATAACTTCAAACGCCTTGATTCCATATGCCATGCCATAGAAAAGACTGAAGGCATCAATCAAATCATCAGCATACCTACACTTCAATACTTAAAGAAAGATACACTCACGAATAAATTTGTTCTTGTTCCTTTATACAACAAGCTGCCTCAAACACAGGCAGAGCTTGATAGCATCATGGCCTTGGCCAAAGATCAAAAGATGTACGAAGGATTAATCATGAATCAAAATACCAATGCCATGATTCTTGCTATCGCTCTCAAGAAAGAGTATTTGAACTCTGTTCGAAGACAAGGCATCATTGCAAACATTATGAAAGAAAATACGGCCTTCGCCAACGATATCGGCGTAAAGGTACACTATGCAGGTCTTCCTTATGTAAGGACAGTAATGTCCAAGGAGGTAAAAGCGGAGTTCGGACTCTTTATGGCTTTAGCCGCTATCGTGACGTCCATTATTTTATTTTTATTCTTTCGCTCCTTGTTTGCTGTATTGTTCACTTTCGTTGTAATCGGCATCACTGTGGTTTGGACCATGGGAACGATTGTACTGTTGGGATACAAGATGACATTGCTCACAGCTATGTTACCTGCATTGATCATTGTATTGAGTATTCCCAATTGCATTTACATGTACAATAAATACCATCAGGAAATACGAAGGCACCAGAATAAAGTCAAAGCGTTGAGTCGTGTGATCGAGAAAATCGGATTCCTGACGTTCATGACCAACATCAATACCGCTGTTGGTTTCTTCGTGTTGTATACCACAAACATCATCATCATCAAAGAATTTGGTCTGGTAGCAGGCTTACTCAGCATCGCGACTTTCCTGATCTCCATTATTGTGATCCCAATTCTTTTCTCTTATCTCCCTGCACCTAACGACAAGCAGTTAAAGCACCTTGACCTACGGTTTCTTACCAGGGTCAACTACATTTTAGAATTTTTAGTGATCCGCCATCGTACGGTGATCTATGTAGTCACTGCCGTGATACTTGGTATTTCGTTTTATGGCATCTCTCGTATCTATGTGACTTCTCACATGGTAGACGATCTGCCTTCTCGAAGCAATGTAAAAACAGACTTGGCTTTTTTCGAACAGCATTTCAAAGGCATAATGCCACTTGAAATTGTAGTGGATTTCAACAAGAAGAAAGCCGTATCCAATCCTAAAAATCTAAAAAAGCTCGAAGCCTTTCAAGATTATATTTCTTCGTTGAATAATGTTTCTGCTCCTATCTCCGTCGTGAACATGGTAAAGGGTGCGAAGCAAGCCTTTTACGGAGGTGATCCGGCATTTTATTCACTGCCGACAAATAACGAACGTGTCTTCCTCGCCAAATATCTGGGGCGCGACAGTTCATCTTCTTCCGCATCATTACTTCGTTCGTTTGTAGATGCAGACGGGAGAACCGCTCGCTTCAGCTGTAAAGTAGCGGACCTAGGAACAGCCGAAACCGACGAATTGGTAAAACGGAACATTGAAGTAAAAGCAAAAGAGATTTTTGAAGACGGTAACGTAAAAGTTCATCTTACAGGAAGCACCTTGTTGTACCTGAAGGGCAATCAATACCTGATTCAGGATTTATCGGAAAGCTTGTTGTACGCCGTGATCCTGATTTCACTTATGATGGCGATGATTTATTTCAACTTCAAAATGGTCATCATCTCCATGATTCCAAACATCATCCCGATGGTCATCACAGCAGGTATAATGGGATTGTTCAACATTCCACTGAAACCAAGCACTGCTCTTATCTTTGGCATCTCTTTTGGTATTTCCATCGACAGCACCATTCACTTCCTGAGCAAATACAAGCAGGAATTGAAAATGAACAAGAGTGCACTGAAAGCCATTGTAATGACACTGGAAGAATCGGGAGTAAGTATGATCTATACCTCCATCGTATTGTTCAGCGGGTTTGTGATTTTCTCTTTCTCCGACTTTGGAGGAACGATTGCATTGGGCGTATTGACTTCCATTACATTATTCTTCGCCATGTTCACCAACCTCATTCTGTTACCTGCATTAATTCTAACCTTCAGCCCTGGTGACAAACGAAATTTATTTTCTATTGTAGCATTGAGAGACCGCGGTCATTTTCATCATTCGGAAGAAGATGATGAAGAATTGGATTTAGGGAAATTAGATAAAAGAGCAGAGGAAAAACCTCAACACACATCGTGAAGAAATACAGCGAACACAAAGGTCTTGACCTGGCAGCAGTAGGACAAGAAATACTACAATACTGGAAGAAAGAAAACATTTTTCAGAAATCCATTTCTGAAAGGGAAGGTGCCCCCTCTTTCACTTTTTATGAAGGACCTCCTTCTGCCAACGGAACTCCAGGTATTCACCATGTGATGGCACGTGCAGTGAAAGATGTTTTCTGCCGATACAAAACCATGAAAGGTTTTCAGGTGAAACGCAAGGGTGGTTGGGACACTCATGGATTACCAGTTGAATTGCAAGTCGAAAAAGAACTAGGCATTACCAAAGAGGACATTGGTAAAAAAATCACTGTAGAAGAATACAATGCCAAGTGCCGCGAAGCAGTAATGAAATTCAAAGGCGAATGGGATGACCTGACAGAGAAGATGGGGTACTGGGTAGATTTGAAAGACCCCTACATCACCTTCGATCGTAAATACATTGAATCCTTGTGGTTCTTGCTGAAAGAACTGTACACAAAAGATTTTCTTTACAAGGGCTACACTATACAACCTTATTCTCCTGCAGCCGGTACCGGACTTAGTTCTCATGAGTTGAACCAACCGGGTTGCTACAGGGATGTGAAAGATACTAGTGCCGTTGCACAATTTAAAGTGGTCAGTGGTCAGTGGTCAGTGAATGATGACGTATACTTTCTTGCCTGGACAACCACACCTTGGACCTTACCGTCCAATAGTGCTTTAGCCGTAGGAGAAAATATTATTTACCTGATGGTAGAAACGGTTAACCCGTATACTCACTCACCTGTGAACGTAATTCTTGCTAAAGATTTGGTGGAGAAATACATTCAACAGGAGACACACGACCCTATTACTATTTTTAATAAGTCATACAAATACGGATACGAACTCATCATAAACCGTGCAACACTTGAAAAAGAATTTGCTAAAGACGAAGCAAGTAAAAGTCAAAAGTTTGATGTTTTCTTAGATGAAAAGTTAAAACACTTTTTCAAGAATCCTAAAGCTGGTAAATATGACGGTAAAGTTATTCAGGAATTTAAAGGCAAAGAGCTGATCGGTATCAAGTACGAACAACTGATGCCTTATGTAAAACCTACTGTTCCTGCGTTTCGCGTCATCGCCGGTGACTTCGTAAGTACAGAAGACGGTACAGGTATCGTACATATCGCACCCACCTTTGGTGCAGACGATGCACGCGTGGCCAAACAAGCCGGCATTCCTGCCATCACTGTGCTAGACGATGAAGGAAATGAACTGCCCTTGGTAGACAAGCGCGGGCGTTTTGTAAAAGAAGTTACTGACTTCGCATTGGAATACGTGAAGGAAGCTTACTACACAGAGGCTGAGCTGGAAACAGAACGCAAAAAACAACTGCGCGAAAAATATCTGTCTGTGGACGAACGCATCTCCATTAAACTGAAAGAAGAAAACAAAGCTTTCAAAGTTGAGAAATACGAACACAGTTATCCGCATTGCTGGAGAACAGATAAACCCGTACTCTACTACCCGCTTGATTCTTGGTTCATACGAACTACAGCCGTGAAAGATCGCATGGTGGAACTGAACAAAACCATCAACTGGAAACCGGAATCTACCGGTACAGGTAGGTTTGGCAACTGGTTGGAAAATCTCATCGACTGGAACTTGTCTCGTTCCCGTTATTGGGGAACTCCCCTTCCTATCTGGCGTACAGAAGACGGTAAGGAAGAAAAATGCATCGGCTCTATCACCGAACTCGAAGAAGAATTAAACAAGGCACGTGAAGCAGGCATTAAAAATCCTGACTCCATCGAAGACTTGCACCGTCCTTATGTAGATGATATTGTATTGTTATCAGGCAGTGGCAAACCGATGTTCCGTGAGAAAGACCTCATCGACGTTTGGTTTGATTCTGGCGCTATGCCTTATGCACAATGGCATTACCCATTTGAAAACAAGGATATTTTCGCCAACAATTTCCCGGCTGATTTTATTGCTGAAGGCGTAGACCAGACACGTGGCTGGTTCTTCACATTGCACGCTATCTCTGTGATGTTGTTCGATAAAGTGGCGTTTAAAAATGTTATCGCCAACGGATTGGTGCTGGATAAAAACGGTAACAAGATGTCCAAGCGATTGGGCAATGCTATCAATCCGTTTGAAACCATTGGCAAGTTCGGACCAGATGCTACACGTTGGTACATGATTGTCAATGCACCACCATGGGATAATTTAAAATTCAACATTGAAGGAGTAGCCGAAGTGCAACGCCGTTTTCTGGGTACACTTCAAAACACGTATTCTTTCTTTGCACTTTATTCTAATTTGGATGGCTTCACATTTAGCGAAGCAGAAATTCCTTTAGCGAAACGTACAGAAAGCGATCGTTGGATCATTTCTCGCTTGAATACATTGATTCAAAGTGTAGATAAGTCCTATGCCGACTACGAACCAACCCGCGCCGCACGTGAGATCCAAGACTTCGTCATGGACGAACTCAGCAACTGGTACGTTCGTCTCAACAGGAAAAGATTTTGGAAAGGCGAATACAACGAAGATAAGCAAGCTGCTTATCAAACACTTTACACCTGTTTGGAAGCCATCGCACGATTGAGTGCTCCGATTGCACCTTTCTATACAGAAAAATTATTCCGCGACTTGAACGAAGTAACCGGTAAGTCCACAAGCTCTTCCGTTCACTTATCTCTTTTCCCGGTTTCTAATGCAGCTTTCATTGACATCGAATTGGAAGAAAGAATGAATCTGGCACAACGCATTTCTTCTTTGATTCACTCGCTACGTAAAGCCAGTAACATCAAGGTAAGACAACCGTTGACACGTGCATTGTTGCCTATTCTGAACGAACAAATGAAACACCGTGTACAAGCAGTAGAGAATTTGATCTTATCGGAAGTCAACATCAAGACACTGGAATACATAGAAGATACGTCTGGCGTCATTGTGAAGAGTATCAAACCTAACTTCAAGAAACTAGGAAAAGAATACGGGGCCAAACTGAAAGAACTAGGTAACGCCATTCAAGCCATGAAGGAAAAAGATATCCTTGCATTGGAAACAAACAATATCTACAAACTGGTATTGGCGGATGGTACAAACATCAGCATTACATTGGAAGATGTTGAGATCCGTTCTCAGGATATTCCTGGTTGGTCTGTCGCTTCAGAAGGAAACGTTACCGTCGCCTTGGACATCAATCTCACAGAAGAACTTCGTCAGGAAGGTATTGCACGTGATGTCGTGAACCGTGTGCAAAATCTGCGAAAAGACCTGGGGTTGGATGTTCAGGATAAAATTAAAATCACCATTCAAAAATCAGATGAACTCATTAATTCCGCATTGATGAGTAACAAAGAATACATCTGTGAAGAAACACAAGCATTGACATTAGAGTTATTGGAAAATGTAATTGGTGCGACTTCTGTTGAAATGGATGAACAATCTTTATTGGTGAAAATAGAAGTTCAATAAATTAAAATGGTTGGTGAAAATTACACGCTTTCACAAACTATCTATACCTTACTACTTATTGTTAACCCATGAAAACTTACAAATATTTTTTAGCCACTCTATTTGTCATCCTGCTTGATCAGGCGGTCAAGTTGTATGTATTCTATACTTTTCCTTTTGAAGGATATGAGATAAAGATTTTTGGAGATTGGTTCAAGCTCAATTACATCACCAATGAAGGCATGGCCTTTGGAATCCGCATTGCCGGAGACTATGGTAAACTGCTATTAACTGTATTTAGAATTATTGCCTGCGGAGGGATAGCCTGGTATCTACACCAACTAATCTTGAAAAAATTACCGGAAGGCTTACTCTGGAGCATCGGACTAATTTTAGGTGGTGCCATAGGAAACGTATTGGATAGTACTTTCTATGGTGTATTATTAGGAAACGCACCTTACGATGTACCCACACCTTGGTTCCACGGCAAAGTGATTGACATGTTCTTTATCGATCTTTGCAATTGTTTTATTCCGGATTGGGTACCCGGCATCGGTGGAAGCTATTACCCATTGTGGCCGGTATTCAACGTTGCAGATGCCAGCATATTTGTTGGTGTCCTTTGGATCATCATTTTCCAACGCAGGTTTTTTAAGGACCAGGAAGCATAAGAAAATGATCGCCGATTATCCAAAATAAAAAACCCCGGCAATTCTTGTCGGGGTTTTTTATTCCTTTTTATAGTGATCAGTACGGTTGATAAGTAGTATACGTATACGGCGGAAGTGATGTATTGGTTATATCCGTAAGTGTCCATCCTATTTGATATCCGTTTGCAGAACAATCGTTAACTAAACTAGGTGTTCCGCTAATGTTATATCCTGCTATTCCTGTGAATTGGTATTTATAATTATCACCTGTCGAATTGTTTGTAAAGGCTGTATGTACGATCTCTCCTTGTTTCAAGGTATAGATATAATTTCCATTCGCGTCTGTTCCGCAATAAGCCCAGGTAAATGTTGTAGGGATGGTATGAACAAATTTAAGGTTGTTTACATCCATTCCGTATTCACTTACTTTTTCAAAACCACCTGCAGACGAAGATAACCAAGTGCCTGAATTAATAGTGGTGTCACCATCGAATGATCCTGTAATACTTGCCAAACTACCCGTAGAGGTAAATGTTTTTTTACGGAATAAATGCCAGGTTCTTGTAACCAGATTTCCACCCTTACCGGTCGTGTCGTAGGTAAGTTGTACATTTCCCCTTGTTCTGTGAATGATCGTACCTGACGCCGAAACAAGGCTTGACAATTTCCCGCCTGTGGCATTGGTAATGTAAAGAGTGTCATTGAAAATGATGTTCTGACCCGATGCATTATAATGAACTTTGTAGTTTGTAAAGATAACCCTTAATACCGCAGCAGAATCAGAGAACTTGACACCAGAGAACAAGGTAACATCTATAGAACCACTAATCACACGGGAACCACAACTCACACCATTGCCATAGATAATGGTAAAGTTATTGGTATTCAAAGTCACTGTACCGCAAGGTAAGTCAACTGCTGTTGTTCTTTGGTTGCCCGCATATTGACTAGAATTATACACAGTCTCGATATCCTGTTGTGCATTATCTAACTCAGTTTTTGCAGAAGCATCATCTGCCTTTTGAGACGATGAAGAAGTAGGGGTTACACTATCATCTTTCTTTTTACAAGCAGAAAACAATAGCAAAGCGGCTACAAATAATGTGGCTACAGACATCAACTTATTTTTCATAAAATGATTTTAAGGTT
>Ga0210389_10002194_pt1 | contig 15488 bp, 17 predicted proteins | sample IncBWH28OmetaG_FD_160127 | JGI IMG/M metagenome (GOLD analysis project Ga0210389, IMG submission 160127) | Forest soil microbial communities from Barre Woods Harvard Forest LTER site, Petersham, Massachusetts, United States - Inc-BW-H-28-O ...
CAACTCCGGTTCAACATGCGCATGGTTGAACCGGAGTTGCCGCAATCGAGCGCGGCGCCGGGAGGGGCGAGCGACAAGCCGCTGCCCTGCACTTCGATGACATTATTTTCGTTCTTCTGCCAGCTCACGCCGAGGGTGCGCATGCAGCCGAGAGTGCTGGCGCAGTCGGCGCCGGTCGAGTAGTTCTCGATGCGCGATACTCCTTCCGCGATGCCGGCCAGCATGGCGTAGCGGTGGGAAATGGATTTATCTCCGGGCAGACTTACGGTGCCGCGCACGTTGCGGGCGGGACGCACTGTCTCTGACGTCTCAGTTTTCATTCGAGATCAATATTAGCGGATTGCCTGGCCACGTACGCCCGGACTCATTGGTCGGGGCGGGCGGACGAATGCGTCCGCCGCTACACGTGCTACGCGATTGCCTTGGCTTCGGCGATGGCCTCTTTGAGGATGTTGGCAGGAACTTCCTTCAGCGCGACGCTAAACTCGAACATGGGGGTCTCGGTGCCGCGGCCCCAGCGGGCGACTTCCCAGTGCGCGCGAACGAATTTCACATCTGCGTGCGCGGTCAGGTCGAGCAGGAGCGGAGTTTCTCCGCAATAAAACTTTTGGGGAACTTCAGCGATGGGTTTCGCGCCCCAGGTTGTGGCGTCGGGCGAACCGTAGACGCTGAGGCCGAGCGCTTCCTGCTCGATGATTTTCGTGATCGACAGCGTGACGAGAAATACGCGGCTAGTGGCAGCGCTTACGTCGACGGCGGGGCCGTCGCCTTTGGCGGTCACGGTTTGCACGGGGACCAAAACAGAGTCAGCGATTGCCATGGCGAAAGAATTCTAACAAATCACCAGGAGATCGGGCGTCGGACGGGTTGAGCTTGCCACTACCATCGCCCGTCGGCATTGGATTCCCACCGAACGCCTCAGCCTCTGTTATCTGAGTGACAGTCGCTCAACGGGCGCTTATATTGTTTCCCGAACATGTCAGCCACGCAACAGCTCAGCGCATTGTCGCCTGTTCACGAATCCGCGAAGCCGAATTCCGAACGCCTTATCTGCCTTGACATTTTTCGCGGGCTGGCCGTCGCCGCCATGATAGTGGTCGACAACCCCGGCAGCGACGACCTGGCTTACTGGCCGATCAAGCACGCCGATTGGAATGGCTGGACGCCGGCCGACTTCATTTTTCCATCCTTCCTGTTCCTGGTTGGCGTCTCGATGGTGTATTCCTTTGCGACGCGTCTGCAGCGCGGTGAGTCCAGAGCGCAAATTTTGTTTCATGCTTTCAAGCGCAGTTTGATCCTGATTGCGATTGGCCTTTTTGTAAATGCCTCTCCCATCATCGGTCTGGATGTGCACAGCTGGCGCTTTGAGGGCGTCACCCAGCGCATTGCGCTGTGCTACTTTGCCGCGGCGATTCTTGTGCTTTGGTCAGACCGCCGGGGAACCGTGATTGCGATGTGCGCTTGTTTGCTCGGCTATTGGGCATTGCTGCGTTATGTCCCAGTGCCGGGCCTTGGACGGCCGGGACACGACTTTCCTTTCATGGATCCCGATCGCAATCTCGCGGCGTGGCTCGACCGCAAGCTGTTTACGGGACATCTTTACAACGGGACCCGCGATCCGGAAGGCATCCTCAGCACGATCCCGGCCATTGCCACCACGTTGATGGGTGTGCTCACGGGTTATTGGCTTCGCTCGGAGAAAAGTCCCGGTACGAAAGCAATTCGGATGCTGGCGGCTGGAATTCTCGGTCTGGTAGCCGGCGAGATTTGGAATGTCTGGTTCCCCATCAACAAGAATCTGTGGACCAGTTCGTTCGTGCTCTTCAGCGGCGGGTTCGCGCTCGTCTTTCTCGCGTTTCTTTATTGGGTGCTGGAGATCAAGAAGTGGCGAGGCGCGTGGACCATGCCGATTCTGGTGTTTGGCATGAATGCGATTGCCGGATTCGTTGCCGACTCGCTGGTATACGGTCCGGGCTATTCGTTTACGGTGAAGGGCGCGAACGGGCCGGTCATGTGGCATGACGCCGCCGAGGCCAAGCTGATGTCGTTCGGCGCAAGCGCAGCCAACGCTTCTCTGATCTACTCGCTGGCTGCGGTTTTATTTTGCTGGATTCTGTTGTGGTTCCTCTGGCGGAAACGAATCTTCCTCAAGGTTTGAGGGTGCTCGTCACTCCGTCGGATGCGGGGCAGTGAAGTCCGAGCAGCAAGGCTTCTGCACGGGCTGGAATTCCATCAGCTCGACGCGCGATAGATCGGGATCGAAAACGTCGAGCTGCCACTTGCCGTCTTTGCCGATCTCCGCTTGCTCGTCGCCGTGCGCCTTCCACCCGTGCGACTCCATGATGGCCTGCGCTTTTTTCATGTCGGCAACGCCGAGCGAAATGTGGTTCATCACCCCGGTCAGTTGCAGGTCCATGTGGTCGGGCTGGTTCAGCATGTATTCCAGCCAGTCGGTACCGTCGGGAACTTGCAGTGCGACCCAGTCATCCCCGGTGCCGGGCTTGTCATAGCCGTGCCAATAGGGACGGAAGCCAAGAATTTCGCGGTAGAAGTGATCTTCGAGGTCACGGTGGTAGACGACGAATCCGGTGTGGATCATGTGGCGTGACACGGCCGAGGCCGCGGGCGGGGCAACTTCGCCGGGAGCGCGCTCGACGAATTCGACGCGGTGTCCTTCGGGGTCGTCGACCGTGAAATAAAGGCTGTGGTCGGAACGACCCTGAATCTGCGGAGCTTTGATTCCCTGCGCGATCAGATATTTTCTCAGCGCCGCGATATTGTCGGTGGTGAAGGCGACATGATCCATGCGGTCGGTGGCCTTGGGATCGGGAGCGGGGCTGTAGCCGATCCACTGCGTCCCGACCACGTAACGCACGAGCTCGCTGGATTCGACCGGCGTGGCAGCCGGGAGGCCGAGCACGTCGGCGTAGAGTTTGCGTACGCCGTCGGGTGCCGTGGTGTAGAACGACACGTGGTCGATGCCGAGAATACGCGGGCGTTTGGATGTGGCCTGCGCAGAGGCAGAGATGGGAAGCGTGGCGAAAGCGAGTAAGAGCGCAATGGCGAGCTTTTTCATAGCGCCACTGATTCTATTCTACTTCGCGAGGGGGGCACGGAATCAGGACTAGTGGGTTGGCGCTTGATGCCGGGAGCGCCTGAGTTTTGCGGTCTCGTTGCGAAGCGTTTCGGTGGTGTCGGCGAAGAAGCGGGCGATCGCGGATAGCTCAGCCGGAGTGTAATGACCGGTAATTTCGGCCATGGCGCGCCCCAGGGATTGGAAGATAGGCGCGATGCGTTCCTTGAATCCCTTCACTGGCAGGGGCTCGACGATGACGCTGCGGCGGTCGGTGGGATGGGGCCCACGGCGGACATAGCCGGCGCGCTCCAGGCGGTCGACAATTCCGGTGATGGCGCCGGTGGTGAATCCGGACAACTCGGCCAGACGGCTCGCGGTGGAGGGCCCGTGCTGATCGATCAAACCCAGGCACTTCCATTCGGCCGTGCTCATGCCGAGGTGCGCGGCGATGGCTTCGTGGAAGAAGATTACGGCGTCGCTGAGTTCGCGGCCCATCAGATCCTGGCGGGGAGCAGAGGGGGAAGGAGGCGATTTTTTGCTTGCCATATATCTTAGATGTAAGATACTTTGATGTAAGATTATTTTAGCAGAAGGATGCCTGCCATGCCGACCGTCGAATATTCCTCAGCGCCCGCTGCAACTGCAGTCCCAGACTCGCGATGGCAGCGCAGCGGACCCATCGTCGCACTGCTTCTACTTTCCCCGGTAATTTCGGAAGTGCTCTACGGAGCTACGCGAATCAGCGTCATCTTTGTTCTCGTTCCTGAAATCCTGACCTGGGGTTGCGGAGCGCTGTTGATCCGCGAGTGCGTACGGCGCTGGCATAAAGGCTGGCCAAGCATGTTGTTGTTTGGCCTTGGCCTCGCGGTTGCAGAGGAGTGGGTGATCCAGCAGACCTCGATTGCCCCGCTGGTCGGATTGGCGCAACACGCCTACGGCCGGGTTTGGGGCGTGAACTGGGTCTATTTTCTGTGGGCGCTGGGCTACGAAAGTGTTTGGGTGGTACTGGTTCCGGTGCACCTGACCGAGTTGCTCTTTCCCGCACGGCGAGAACAGCCGTGGCTACGAACTCGCGGTTTCGTCATCGCCAGCGTTTTATTTGTCGTGGGATCCGGCTTGGCGTGGTACGGCTGGACACAGAGGGCGCGCGTCATGATTTTTCACATGCCGCCTTATAGTCCCCCGCCGTTGTATCTTGCGGCGGCCGTGGGAGTCATTGGAATGCTATTGTTGGGGGCGTATTTAATGCCTCTGGCCTGGCCGCGAAATACAGCGCATGCCGTTCCTTCTCCTTTCCTGGTGGCTTTGACGGTGACCGGACTCGGGGCACCGTGGGCGGCGTTTGTGCTGATGGGCTTTGGTTCCCTTCCGGCGGTTCCTTTCCAAGTGGCACTGGCCGCCGGGGTGGTGTGGTGCGGGCTCACGTTGTTTCTAATGCGACGCTGGACTTCCAGCGCCGGGTGGAATGATTTGCACCGCTTCGCGCTTGTGTTCGGCGGAATTCTCGGCTGCATGCTGGGAGGGTTTGTTGTATTCAAAGTTGGCGGAGCGCTTCGCATCGACTGGATCGGCAAGGCTGTTCTGAATGTAGCGGCGGTAGCATGGCTTGTTGCTGTCGGGCGAAGCCTTGGCGGGCGATTAGTGAGTCCCTCTGCTCACTGAATCCAGAAAATGGCGGAGAAGCTTGGCGGCATCCTGTGGCTGCTCCCAAGCGGCGTAGTGGCCGGCTTTTGGAACGATGCGCAACTGACTGGAGGAAATGTGCTGGCGCATGAGTTCGGCTTCGTTCACTCCGGTCAGGATGTCTTCGGCTCCGGTGACGAGCAGGGTTGGAACATTGATGGTCTTCAATGTTTCGACCGAGTCGGGGCGGGCGGCCATGCCGCGCTGCACCTGGGCAATGTCTTCGGGTGACATTTTGCGCATCATCCGCAGAGCGCCGTCGACCAGGTCGGGGCGCGTTTCGCGCGTGGTCTTGCCGAACAGCTTCGGAATCATCGATTCTAAAAAAGGTTCGGTGCCGCGATCAAGGACGTCATTGGCGGCCTGCAGTCGCGCACCCCGGGCTTCGGGGCCATCGGCGGGAGCTTTGGTGTTGCACAATCCGAGCGCGGCGACGCGGCCGCGATGTTTTCTCCAGAACTCGAACAGCAGGTAGCCGCCAATAGAAACTCCAACGAGCCGAGCGCGGCCAATGTTGGCGTCGTCGAGCACGCCGGCAAGATCGGCGGCGTGTTTCTCCATGGTGGCCGGGCCTTCGCCGATTTCGGACTCGCCATGTCCGCGCAGGTCGGGCAGGATGATGCGATAGCGCGTGGAGAGAGCCTCGGCTACGGGAAGCCAGAATTCATGATTCGCAGGAAAGGGATGCAGCAGGACAACGGGCGGACCCGAGCCAAGGGTCCAGTAGACGATTTCGGCGTCGCCGCTTTTGACGCGGTGAGAGGGGATGCGCTCCATGCGGAGATTAGATCACAAGCGCTACGTAGGCAGATTTCCGCTACGGGGTCGTTACCGGCTGTGCGTCTACGTGGGCTGGCAGCAACAGCGCCTCCTCCGGCATGATAATCCACGCGATGACGTAGGGGATGAACCCGACGCAGGTCATGATCGCCGTGACCAGCCACACCACCCGCACCAGGGCGACATCGAGGTCGAAGTACTCCGCGAAGCCAAGGCATACGCCGGCCACTTTACGCCCCTGGCGCGGTCGGACGAGGCGCGTTCGCGCCAGCGAACCGCCGACGCGAGTTCCGCAGTAGGCGCAAACGGCCGCATCATCTTGAATCACTTTGCCGCAGTAGTTGCAGTACATACTTCCTCCGGTGGTCCGTTACTGGATGGTACGGAATAACAGGCCAAAAGTTCCCTTACTCCCGGTAGGCTTCTTTGATGTAGCGGCGGGCCAGGTCGGCGGGGGTGGTGTTGCCGTTGCCGGCGAGGACGGTTTCATACTTCTTCATGGCCAGGTCGCGCTTCTGCATCAGGTCGTACATCTCTCCAGCGGCCAGGTTGGCTTTTTGCAGGATGTCGGGATCGGGGTTGGGAGCTTCGTTTACCGAGTCGTAGGCAGTGGCCGCGCCGGAGATGTCCTTTTTGGAGCGCAGCAATTCTCCCAGTCCCCAGGCGGCGAGTTCGTAGTGCAGTTTGCCGTACTTGCCTTCGCGGCCGGTCTGCCAGACTTTGCGATACGTGGCTTCGGCCTCGTCGAGGCGTCCGGCGGCGCGCTGGAGGTTGGCGACTTCGGTAGGAAATAAGTGATTGCCGGGATACTTCGCCGAGAGCTCGTTCATGTATCCGATGGCCTCGTCATACTGGTGCTCGCGGCGGAGAAACAGGCTGAGTACGATCTTGGCGTCGACTGAGTTTTCGCCATCGCTCCTGGTGACCTCGCGAAGATAGTCGAGACCCTTTTCCGCCGATCCGCTCAATCCGGCCAGGGCAGCCGCCACCTTCACGCTCCACGGCAGGCGACCGATCACATAGTTGTGGGTGCCGACCACCATTTTCGCGTCAACATATTTGGGATCGAGTTCGAGCACATGTTCGTGATCGTGGCGCGCACCCACCGCATTGCGCAGGGCAGAAAACCATGCCCGCTCCACCAGGCCGGTATAAACCGAGAACTGGGCCCGAGTGACGCCGCGACAGTAGAGAGCGTTTACGTCCTGCGGATCTTTCTTTAGTTCCTGCTCTTCGAGTTCCTGGGCCCGGTGGACCAGTTGCTTGATGCGGTCCTTGATCTTGGTGTCGGTGGGGCGAGGAGTGCGTCCGATGAAGCTGTCATTGGAGTAGTCGCCAGTGTTCATGGCCCCGGTGTCGTAGAGGTCGCGCATGAGCACCACGGTCAGTAGGTGGTTGACCGCGAAAGGATCATTGGGACGCTTCTCGAGAATCTTCTCGAGTTCCTGGGCGGCCCGATCGTACTGCATGTTGTAGAAGTCTTCGAAGGCAGCGTCGCTCTGGGGATCGTGCGGACCGCTATGGAGGGCTTCCGGAGCGGATTGGGCCTGGCTCAGGGCGGGCGTCGGTGACGCGGCCAGCAGGCACAGCAGCATCAGGAGCGCTGTGGTGGCCGGCTTCAGCTTGGGCCAATGCTGGGTCGGGTGCGTTGCCAAGCTTTTGGCCGATCGCTTGGTCCGGAGTTGGTTCGTTTGTGCCGTCACGGATCGATTTGCCCCTAGTCTAAATCAACTCTGAATTCATCGTTTTGAACCATTCGGAACCAAGAACGTCATCTACGTGCCGTCGACGCTATCTGCTTCGGGCGGCGGGCGAACCTATAATTTGCCCAGCTACCAGGCTGCTTCAGGTTGGGGGCAGGCTCGTACACATCAGCTGCGTCAGATCCGTCCGAATGGAGCTCGGCGGATCATCTGGCGCTTCACTTAGGATGCCGATCGGGGCTGGTTCGATCCGCAGCCGTGACGGCGCGGCGCCAGGTTTTTTCGCCGGCTGGTGAGTGCAGGGGCTTTCGTAACTGACGCATCTTTACTCTCTGGACTCAGTGGCGAGCGTAATTATTGCTTGCGTGGCGGTTCGCGGTGCGTGGAAATAAAATTGCAAGTCTTTGTGGTTGCGCCACTTAGAGTCGAATTGGGCTTTGGCGGTCGGAGTGCCATGGAAGCCTTAAGGTTTTCGCCGTAGGTCATAACCCATGTCAGAAGTTGTGCAGAATACTCAGCAGGAATTTTGGCGTCCACCTTCGCCGCTGGCGGCGGACGAAATCATCGTGCGCCAAGCCGTCCCCGCGATGGCCGAGACTTGCCCGCGCTGCAGCAGTGAGTTTCTGCTGGGTTCGCGCTTTTGCCATACCTGCGGCGAGCGCCGGCGTGAAGCCATCAGTTCCACCGCCAGAGCCGATGCGGCCGTCATTGCCAGAGTGTGGGAAGAGGGCGTCGCGAGGACGTATTCGGTGGGCGCGCGGTTGGCGTCGCAGAAGACGTGGAGCGACCTGTGGGGAAGAATCCAGTTCCCGGCTTGGCTGCGGTACCTCCATTTCCATGAGATTCAGAGCCGGATCGGGCTGTCGACGGCTTCGCTCATCGCCTTCATGATCGGCTTGGGATGCGTGGCGGGGGCTTTGGTCGTAGGGTTGCTGACCGCCAAGACGTTTGTGGACTGGCAGGCCATTCAGTTCTACCGGGCGGAGTGGCTGCTGGCGGCAACGGCGGCCTTTGTGGCGGGAATTCTGCTGAAGAAACCTTCCGGGGGCGACTGCGAGTAGCTGCTGGCCCGGAAATAATGCTCTCAACGGGTTACCCCAATCGGGCTTTTAGCCGCTGAGGCATTCCACAAACAGCTGTCCCGTTCCGGTCGCCGGCATCGCCAATTCCCACTCTTGGCCTCCCCACGTCCCTGCGTAAGACAACCCCCGAACCACCCCTCTCTTAAGCAAATATTATGAAAAAGGACAACTCGCAGCATTTGTCCAGTTAGGAGAAATCCCGATCATGAACGCCGCAGCCCACGCTCCCACCGACTGGCAGGAGGCTATTCGCCGCCGCGCCGAAGAAATCTACATCCGCAACGGAAAAATCCCTGGCCGTGACCTCGAAAACTGGGCCCAGGCCGAACAGGAAATTCTCCGCGAATCCTCCGCACCCGCGCCTCGCCGCACCGCCATCGTCGTCAAAGTCAACGGCGCCACCTATGTCGGCGAATACGATTCCGCATCTTCCGACTACCAGCCTGGCGAGTTCGCCCCCGGCGTCACAGTCCCCGTTCGTTTCCGCGCCAACAAAATGTTTCTCCAGCGCCCCAACGGGAAAATCCTCGAAACCACCATCGTCAAAAAGGTAAGCTGACACATCGCAAAGGCCCAGCGGAGCGACCGCCGATCACACCGGCCCGATCGGATCGCACAATCTCCCCGCGATCAAATGGCCGCGAAGATCCGAAAGATCGAAAGACCGAAAGACCGAAAGACCGAAAGACCGGGAAAAAACACCATGCTCTCCTCGTCATTCCGGGCGAGCCGGAGGGAAGGCGACGACGACCCGAGACCATGCCTTTTGCTCGCTGCTCACCGAACACCGCCGGCCCCGTGGAAGAGCGGCGCGTCAGCGCCGCGTAAACACGCAAGAGTAATGGGGCTTTAGCCCCCGCGGTCGTCCTGTTGATATATTGCCAAGATGCTGAACTTCCTCGCCCCGGCTCGAAGACGCCCGGTTCCGCGAACCTTCGCCGCTAGTCTCCGTCACCTCGGAGCTCTCGGTCTTTTCTTCCTCGCCATCCTCGACAGCTCTCCGCTCCCAACCTTCGGCGGTCCCGACATTCTCACCGCCGTCTTGTCCGCCAGTCACCGCGATCCCTGGTATGAATACGCCACCATGGCCACCGCCGGATCGGTCATCGGAGCCTTCCTCACCTTCCGCGTTGCGCGCCGCGCCGGATCGGCTTACCTCGACACAAAATTCAAAAAAAGCAAGCTGGCCAAGTTCCTCAAGCTCTTCAAGCGCTGGGGATCGGGAACTCTTTTCGCTTCGACGGCGATTCCCATCCCCACGCCGACCAGCATGTTTTTCGCCGCCGCTGGCGCATCGGATTATCCCCTCGGAAAGTTTCTTGCCATCGTCACCATAGGCCGCGTCATCCGCTATTCCGCCATCGCCTTCGTCGCCGATCACTACGGCCGTCGCGTCATCCGCGCGCTCCGCCATCCCATGCAATATTGGGGATGGATGGTGCTCCTGGTAGCGTTAACCATTGCCTTGATCGTCGGCGGAATCGTCGTCAGCCGCCGCCTGGAAACCGCCTCCGCGTAGAGGCGGGAGAGAAAGGCGCGGAAGCACAAGCGCCGGCGACAGCGAGCAGGAAAGCTTGCGGTCGCAAAACCCGCAAGGTCTTGCCAATGGGTGTAAAATCTCAACCTGCTCGCAAGCGCTTTCCGCTAAATCGCAGAGACGCAGCTTGCTACGTCTCGTGAATACTCGAAGAGCCCAAAGCAGGGAAGAGGGGGACAACGAAAATGACTTGGAAAAGCAGATTTGCCGTCGGAGTGCTCACCGCTCTTGCCATGATGCTGCTGACCTTCGCTCTACCCCGCGGAGGCCCCATGCGCGATGCCGCCGTGGTCCAGTTCCCCATCACCGTAGGAATCTGGGCCATCTTCGTCCTGCTCTTCGTGAAACTGAAATAGAGAATGACGGGGCGCCGGGTGCCCCATTTCTCGCGCGCTCTCTGCGTGAGAAGTGGGGATTTAGCCGGCCTGCAGCAAAATTTCATTCGACTAAAGCGCCAAGCCTAAACTCAATCCGCAAAGGCGTGAACTCGACCTGCAAAGGGATTGCATATCATCGGTGGAAGAGCGGCGCTTCAGCGCCGCGTAAAGCGCGAAGAAATATGCGAGCTTCGCCCCGGAGCATCACTCCAAATAAAACCCCGCCGACGCCCCCACCCACTCCATATTTTTATTGTGATCCACGCCCATCATCAACCCGCGCCCCATTCGGATAATCGTCAGCACCGGCGTCAATTCATCCAACCACACATACATCACCCGCACCTCCGCCTTCGTCCCGCCCAGAGGAGTCGCAATCACCGGCTCAAAATGCATCCGCTCCTGCAAAATGTAATACGGACGCTTCTCCGCCGGAATCGCCGCAATCTCTTCTTTCGTCGGAGCTATCACTACGCCCAACCCCGCAAACGAATACAGCGGCTTCAAAACATAATTCTCGAGATCACCAGGAATCTCATCCTGCAGCAAGTGATCCAGGAAAAACGTCTTCGGTACCGACTCATGCTGCAAATAAGGAATCGAAAATTTCGAAATTCGAAAATACCAATTCGGATGCCCTGCCCACTCGACATCCAGATCGTCGCGCCAATCGAACGCCAGTTTCACATTTTTTCGTTCCAGTTCGTCGACAATCGCCCGGTTATAAATCCGCTCGATCGGCACCCGCTTCCCGCCGCGCTCGTAATAAAGCCGCGTCCCATCTTTCCGGATGTCGACAATATTAACCGTCCGCACACCCAGCATTTTTTCAGTTAGCAAAAAATCCGGCAGGGTCTTCTGGTGTGCCGGATCAATCTCCATCAAAATCACATTCTCCGGATCATGCTCCCCTACAATCGCCCGCCGCAAAAGTTCGGTATAAGAGTTCGTACCGAGCCCGCTGAGGAAATACTTCAGCTCAGAGCCGGCCGGCTCAGCCTCTTGCTTTGTCATTCCGAACCGGTGCGAAGCAACGGTGAGGAACCTGCTTTTTTCTAGCAGCCCTCCCAGCTCCTGCAACCTATACACATCCAAATAAGCCTCCGCCAGCGGCCCCTGATACGCATAAAGAGAAGGGAAGGCCTGCAACTCCACTAGCTTGGGCTGCAACTCGCCAGCAACATCCCGCACCAACCCAAAATCCACCTGCACAAACATAGGATGATCCGGTTCATTCGGAACCTTAAACGCCGGCGGCACAGCGTCATCCGATTTCGCAAGATAAGCAGAATTGTCCACGAGCTGCCGAATCAACTCCGCACCGTCCAAAGCCATCCGATCAATCAGCGATTTAGGAAAAAAACAAGGCGTCTCCGACAGACGAAAGTTGACGTGCGTTCCACACACGTCATCCACCCGCCGCAAAAACGCCTGATATTTCTCGGGAGTAAAGCCGTCGTTGAATTGTTTGCGTAAAGAGGGAATCATGGGCTAGTACGCCATCGGTTCTTTTTCCGCTGAGGGTGGCCGAGAAGACGATCTTGTTTTGACTTGTCCAGGCCCTTGCTATTCGTGAATTTCCATGCCGCGGACAAGCCCGCGATCGAGCGCGTAAACATGCTCGACCATGCGGTCGTGCAGAACTTTTCCGTCCAGTTGCCGTATAACCTGGTGGACGTCGACCACCACCCGTCCGCGGCCGTCAGCTTCAATCTTTACCGGATCAACATGCGGATCGATCATGCCCCACTGCCGCGTCCAATACGCCCGAACGCCGTCATGTCCGTAGACCGTATCGCCCTCCATCCCATTCGGCCACTCGACGTTGGGTTGCATCGCGGCCAAACAGCTCTCGATATCCCGCGCATTGAAGGCCGCATAAAGATTTCTGATCCTGTACACCGTCGACTGATCAAGCGTCACTTCCATCTCCGACATAAAACCAACTCACGCCTCTACCAGAAACTTCCCCTCGCGCATGATCTGCTCGTCATCCACCCAGATATTAAACTTTCGCCCCACCACATCAATATGCGTGGTCGAATCCCATTGCGCCCCCGTATGCGCCCCATACGGATTCCCAAACGCAATATGTACCCCAGGATATTTCTCATCCTGCAGAATCTGGCCAATTACTTCCTTCAAATCAATGTTTGTCCCGATCGCAAACTCGCCCACCCGATCGCTGTTCTCATCAGTGTGCGTGTATTTCCAGAAATCATTTTCCAGTTCGCGATTTTCCGAATGCGCTTCAGTCAGCCGGTTCCCCTTCATCCGCACCGTCAGCGGATTTCCCTGCAGGTTCCCGAACTTCGCGCACAAATAATCGCCCACCACTCCATCGACAACGAATGTCCCATTTACTTCGCCCGGCGTGGTAAAAATTTCCCCGCCCGGCAGATTCCCCCACTTTTCCGGAGAAATGATCCCGCTCGTCTTCAGCCACTTGTAATTCGGATTCAAATCCGCCGTCAGATCCGTTCCCGCCGCCGTCTGCGCGCGCACCTTCGACGCCTTCCGCACCATCGCAATCACCTTGGCGCTCAGCCGGTCGACTTTCTGAAAGTCCGCCCGCATCCCCTCCAGCATGATCTGCCGGTTAATGTTCACCATGTGCGCATGGCGAATCTTGCGCCGGTTCACCACCTCGGTCATCTGAATCCGCGACCGCAATTCATTGGTCTGCGCCTGCACTGCGAAAATCGAAACTGAGCTGGTTTCCAGATCCTCGAGAATCGCGCCCGGCAAATCCTTCAGTGGACGCTCCGCCAACTCTTCCAGCACCCAGGCATGATACGGCGCGCCGATTTTTTCCAGTTCCCGCGCCACCGCCGCCGCAATCTCAATCGTGGCCTCGTCGGTGATCACGCAAACCTGCTCGCCCGCCTGCACCCGCAGGCAAACATTCACCGCATTAAACGCCCCCGGCGCATACTCCGGATCAAATGAAATGTTGAGGGTGCCCCACCCTTGTCGCGTTTTTTGCGACAGGGTGGGGATTTTGACCTGGTCGAAAGAATTCGATCCTTCCACAGAATGACTCATTACCCTACTTTTCGTACGTCAGCCGGCTCTTCCTCGAGTCCCGCTTCCGTCTCCTCTATGATGTAATCGACAACTTTCTTCAAGTCTCCAGTCTCCTCGAACACCCGCAGCTGCCGGTCAGCCCCGCTGCCATGTTCCAGAATCCTGTGAATGTAATTCAACTCCTCGCGCGATCCCAGTTCATCCACCACATCGTCCACGAACTCCAGATACTCATGAATCAAATCCCGCGTCGGCACTTCGGTCTGCTTGCCGAAATCAATCATCTTGCCGTCCAGCCCGTAGCGCGACGCCCGCCACTTGTTTTCCATGATCAGCGCCCGCCGATAGAGCCGGAATCCCTGATTCTGGGTATACAGCTTGTACAGCTTCGCCACCGTCGCCTGAATCAGCGCCGCAATTGCAATCGTCTCGTCCGCCCGCATGGGCACGTCGCACACCCGAAATTCAATCGTATTAAAAAATGGATGTGGCCGAATGTCCCACCAGATTTTTTTCGCGTTGTCGATGCAGTTCGTCTTGATCAGCAGCTTGATGAAATTCTCGTACTCCCCCCAGCTGGGAAAATAATCCGGAATATTCGTCCGCGGAAACTTGTCAAACACCTTGCACCGGTACGATTTCAGCCCCGTGTTCATCCCCAGCCAGAACGGCGAATTGGTCGATAGCGCCAGAATGTGCGGCAGAAAATACCGCGCATGATTCATCATGTGGATCGCCGTCTCGCGATCCTCAATTCCAATGTGCACATGCAGCCCAAAAATCAGATTCGCCCGCGCCACCAGTTGCAAGTCCTCGACAATGCCCTTATAGCGATCGTCGGGATAAATCTCCTGCACCCGCCAATCTGAAAACGGATGCGTTGCCACCGACGCCAGCCGCAGCCCGCTATCCTTCGCCAGCTTCACAATCCCGCGCCGCAGCATCTTCACTTCCGCCTTGGCTTCCTTAATGTTCTGGCAAATCCCCGTCCCCACCTCCACCACCGACTGATGCATCTCCGCCTTCACCCGCTCCTGCAGCATCAGTTTCCCGCGCTGCAAAAGCTCGGCCTGAATATGCGACCGCAGTTCCCCAGTAGCCGGATCAACGGTCTGATATTCCTCTTCAATCCCGATAGTAAAAGTAGGAGTCATTATTCAAGTCTTGAAATTTATTGAAGTCTTGTCATGATTCAAAGTCTGTCGTAATTCAAGCCTAGTCACTATTCGAGTCTTGTCACTGTTGAAGTCTTGTCATTCCGAACCGGGCTGAAAGCCCGGTGAGGAACCTGCTGTTCACCCGCCACAACCACAACGGCGGGTGCCCAATCCACTCGAGTACTTAGCGAAATAGCGGGTGAAAACCGCCGCTAACAGTATAACAACGCCACTCAGTCCCACTCCCGATTCTCCTTCACCCGCGCCCGCACAATCTTCTTCACCAGCGCATCCGGCAAAGGCTCGTCAGCAGGGAACTGAATCGTCCCCTTAGAAGTCCGATATCCCTTTAACTCTTTTTCAAACCGATCAAGCACCCCCGACCCCGTAGGAAACAAACTGCAATGCTTCTTAAACGCCGCGTACGCCACCAGCATCCCGTTGTACTTGAACATCGGCATCCTGTAGCTGATGACTTCAGTCGTCTCCTTCGGCACTACAGACTGAATCACAGCCCGAATATGCTTCAAAGTAGACCGTGCCGGCTCGGGCGTATTAGCCAGGTATTCATCCACAGTCTTTGCGACTTTTCCTTTTTTCATGTTCAGAATGAATGATGACTTTCGAACCAGAACACCCACACAGATAGACCAAACAGAACGATCATTAAGCCACTCATGAAGATGGAGAGAACCGAAAGAGCGCTTCGCACTCCGTGTCCCCGCGAGAATGCGCGAAAAAGCAGAACCATAGCGCCTCCTTCGCAGATCAGCGTCGCAGCGAGGCCGACCAGCACATATCCTTCCGCAAATCCCCCAGCCACTGCCGCGAGGCCAGTTGCTTTCGAGTTCCAAATGCCCCGGAACAGATAACTCAGGCCGATCATCATCGGAACCCACGGCACCCATGCCAGCGCCACGCCACACAGAAATCGCTTTTGTTTTACATCGTCCATCTACTTCGCACCCGGCTTCCTCTTCCGCGCCGCCACCCACTCCGGCTCACCCTTCTTCTCCGGCTTCGCAGAAGAAGCCCCCGCCAAAAATTCCGCCCACCGCAACTCCTT
>Ga0210389_10002195_pt1 | contig 15486 bp, 10 predicted proteins | sample IncBWH28OmetaG_FD_160127 | JGI IMG/M metagenome (GOLD analysis project Ga0210389, IMG submission 160127) | Forest soil microbial communities from Barre Woods Harvard Forest LTER site, Petersham, Massachusetts, United States - Inc-BW-H-28-O ...
CGATAGCCCTGATTCGCTGGTTGCGTTCGACCAGAAACATTTTCAAATAGCGCGATAGAATTAGCTGATCCGCGGCTCTGCCCAGAAACCCCATAGGCGACTCGCCGGACAAGGGAGTACACGTAAACCGCGAGATTCAATTGGGCACAATGGTATAACCAAAATTCTGGACTCCCGGTACACCTTGTTGCGCAGTGACCGGAGCTCCGAAGCCCGGATAGGCCGGCACTAGCAGGACAAAGCTTCCTTTTACTCGCAAGCCGGCCCCTCTGCTACCGTACCAGTTTACCGTGACCGTGAATGCCCGGGGAACAGTGCTACTTACTTGAACCCACCACGCTTTGTACCTCGAGTCGAAATACTGGTGCGATGTCCAACCTCCGGTTTGAGCGATCGCAGGCAGCAGTCCGCCGGTTAATGCGTACAAGACCAGCAAGAGTTTAATCAAGCGATGAGGCATAATCTTGCCTTCTCAGGAATGTTTCCAAGCGCTCGCCTCGGTGTGCTTATCCGGGAACGAGCCGCGTCGGTTAAGGTTATTAGCAGAGGCACGGTCTCATTGTCACGATGGATTTGCCTGCGCCGCGGATCGCAGACCATAGTTCGGCAGGCGTTCGGAAAATCGGGATACCACTTGGAAAATTGGCCAGTCGGCCGATCAGGCAAAGACTAGCACTGGCTGAGCTAACTGAGCCCGTCTGCGTCGATCTATGGTAGCCTAACTCACGCTTGACACGGGCGATTCTTTCACCAGCACGATCTTGGCGAGCGGGATCGAGGTTTTCTCAGGTGCGGCTTCTAGACGGCCGGCCATTCGGGTTGCTAAGCGCTCCAGGAACTGCGGTGCACGAACTGTGCTGTTGTCTAGACTAGCGGCAAGCGTCGGTCCGACAGAGGCCCGGGAAAAAGCAGCCCACCCCGCCCCAAAAGCCTGAGCATCACCGTGCTTCGTAAACTGTTTCCAGAGGCGATCTTCACCATAAAAGATCTCAAGTTCTTCGACAGAAAGACCCGCAAAACTTCCGGTCTTAACAAATGGCGCCATGAAATCCTGGCGGCTACGGCCAACCGTTGGAATGACCATACGACCCATTTCCGACGCGTTAATAAACCCTTCTGCTACCAGATCCTCGAGACTTCGATAGATGGCTTCAACGGATGCTCGGTAGCCGAAGTCGCCCTGGTCATCGACTGCCATGCTTAATATTACGAGGCGGCCCCCTGGTTTTAATTCCGCGGCACGATGAATCAGGAAACAGCGCCAATCATCCGCTGCTTGTTGATAGAACGCAGACCGGACGCCGCCATCCTGACTGTAGGCGACCTGCACCTGATCTGGGATCAGCGCTGGGACCCAACTCAGCCACTGTACCGCCCAGGAGCTCCAGCCTAGGGTCACGGTCGAATCCGGCAAGATCTGCTCGTAAAACGATCTTCCGACGGCCGATGCAAACACGCGGGGATCGTCACGCAAATAACTTTCCGGATCGGAAGCCAGCGTCTGGAACAAAGCGCCGAAATCGTTACCCGGTAAATCAGTGTGCACCACTGAGATTGCTCGCTCTCGCCCAATACGTTCACGAAGAATACCAATTGCGACAGTAACGGGCGCCAGAGAGTTATGCCCTTCGGATGAGCCATAGTCGACGATGACAACCGGCTCAGGAGCGGTCACTAACGGCACCTGTCGTGCTGCTTTATCGAGCAGGGCTAACGCAGGCGAAGAGCCTGCAGCCTGAACTCGGGAGCTTCGGTTGTAAGCGCCATGTCCCTCCATTGGAGCAGGTCTGAATACCTCAGAGGGTTTGGTCATGGGTATAGTCGGTTTGGCTTACGAATGTGCACGGCTTGGCTTTAGAAACATGACTAGCAGAACCCCTATCATGATAAAAAATGCCCCAACGAAATGATAGGGCAGCAAGCGTTCACCAAGAAAAAAGTAAGCCAGGACTGCAATGAAAACCGTTTGTAAATAGAGAAAGACTCCAGCTCGAGACGCGCCCAACGCCTGAACACTCAGATTGAACAAGTAGTACATGAGAGCGCCGCCCGGCCCGGCGACGTAGGCTAGCGCCCACAGACCTTTCGCGTTCAGAACGGTCCGCTCGTCGTGAAACAGTTCCCAAACATAAAACGGCACGGCCACTACGACTGCCGCTCCCAAGAGCAGGACTAAAAGCGGCAAACCCGGCAGGGGATACTTCGCCCGGCGCAAGAGAACGGTATACAGAGCGAAAGCAATCGCCGCGCAGATCACGAAGATCTCCCCAGCGTTTAGATCGAGACGGATTAGCGCCCCCAGATCTCCTCGCGTCACAATGACCGCCATCCCAACAAACGCTACGATTGACCCGACAAATTGCCACGCACCTACAGGCTCATTCAAAACAAAGCGCGCCAGAATCATCGTTATCACCGGCATCAACGCGATAAGCAGCCCGGCATTAATCGCGCTGGTGTAGTTGAGCCCGACATAGATAAGGGCCGGCGAAATGGAAAAACCCAAACCTCCTACGATCAGAATCGAAAACCATCTTTGCCGGACGAGGCTGATCATCGCGGACCAATGCCCGTGGATTATCGGAAGTAAGAGAAGTCCGGCAATAAAGACTCGCCAGAAGCAGAGTGCCCAAGGCGGCATTTCTGCCGTCACCACCTTGGCGGCGATATAGACGCCGGCCGCTAAGAGCCAGCATAGGATCGCGGAGCCGGTGGCGGTCTGTGTACTTACTGCGGCAGGTGAGCCAACTGGGGTTTCTTTTGGGGCTGCCTGCATATAGTGGTGAGAAAACTCTTTCGCCCATCAGTTACCGATTCAGCCGCTCCAGACACCGGACCGAACCAAACTCCCACTCGAGCTGTATCCGATCGCGCTACCTAGAAACAGTAAAAACGTGATCTCCTTGAAAAACTTTCCGGCTGCAGTCACGTTCCGCTTCAGTCCCCCCATCCTTGACGAATATGTTGGATTCACTTCTGGAAGAGACCAACGCAAAGCTTCCCCTTAACGTTGCTCTGATTTTCGAGGGCAAAAGCTACACTTACGCAGACCTCTGCCGCCTTACCCGAAGCTTATCGGCCGCGCTGCAAGAGCAGGGAGTTCAACCCGGAGATCGGGTGGCGTTCCTCCTGCCGAACTGCCTGGAGATTGTCCTTTGTTATTATGCTTGTTTCAAGATCGGCGCTATCGCCGTGCCCCTTAACGTTCGCTTCTCGGCCGAGCTACTTCTGTATGCAATTAATCATAGCGGTGCTCGGATGCTCATCAGCGAACCAAATCTCTACTCACAGATCGCGAAAATCCGGGTGTCGCTCCCGGAAGCTAAACCGTGCTATTTGACATCGCGTCACCTGGAATTCGAAGGAGTCAGGCCTTTCGCCGAACTGCTGGCCACGACGTCGCATTTGAAACTCGAGACGTCTTCTGCGAACCGGCCCGCGGCGATCTACTATACTTCAGGTACAACCGGTCTGCCCAAGGCGGTAATTCACACAGACACAAGTCTCGCTCGAGCCACCCAAAACCAAATCGATCAGATCGCTATAACTTCCGCGGACACCACCCTCATCCTATTCCCGATCTGCTATCTGATCGGTTTCGGCTCTCAAATTCTACCCTTCCACAAGGCTGGAGCGACCTGTGTTCTGTTACCGCAATTTGAACCCCAAGCCGCTTTGGCTGCTATAGAAGAGTATAAGCCGACCAAAACCTATGCTTTTCCGAAGTTGTACCACGAGCTGATCGACTGTCCCGACGCCGGCGCCTACAATGTTAAGTCACTTAATTTTTGCTTTTCCGCCGGTGAAGCCATCGCCACCGCCATCCAAAGACGGTTTAAGCAAATCTTTGGCGTTGAAATCACTGAAGGATGCGGGATGACCGAACTGCAGATTTACAGCATGAATCCTCCGTACGATCAAAAGAAGATTGGCTCGATCGGCAAACCAATAGCCGGGATGGAGCTGTCCTTAATCGACGAATCTGGTCGTTCGATTTCAACTCCGCGTCAGATCGGCGAAATGATTGTTAGAGGAGGCAGTATGACCGCAGGTTACTGGCGGGATGCAGCGTTAACCAGCCAAACGATTAAAGATGGCTGGTTTCATACTGGCGATCTGGCCTACCGGGATGAACAAGGCTTTTACTGGTTCGTCAGTCGCAAATCAGAGATCATCAAGAACGAGGCCGGGCTGGTATCACCTATTGAAGTTGAAGGAGCCTTGTATGAACATCCGGCGGTGATGGAAGCAGGTGCCATTGGTGTTCCCGACGAATTCGGCGGCGAGGTCCCGCAAGCGTATGTCGTGCTTCGGCAGGCCAGTGAGCCGGTCAGCGAATCGCAACTGATCGCGTTCCTGAGGAGCCGGCTCCCTGGTTACAAGGTGCCGACTCACATTACCGTCGCTGACAACTTACCTCACGGCCCCACGGGCAAAATCGACCGTAGGACTTTACGAGAAAAAGCCTTAGGTCCCCATTAGCTTCTCTCGCCGCTCGGCTTGCAGGGCTTCCAATTTTTTGGATTGTTCGGGAGTTAAAACTTTACTAGCGGAAGCTTTAAAATTCGCTTGGATCGCTTCTAGCTTACGCAGCTTATGCAATTTGCCCGCGGAGGTATCCGCCTTTAACGCTTTCAGTGATTTATCGCGTTGCGCTACGATTGGAGTTAGCGCTTGCTGTTGTTTCTCATTTAACTGAAGCTTTTCCGTAAGCTCCTTCATTTGCAGTGCTTCCACCATTTGGCCGATGGCAAGACTCGTAAGGCAGAAAACTGCGGTCGCGACTACAACTAATTGCTTGATTGCATTGATTGATCTCATTTCGGATTAACTATGGTTCTTGGTTTGGGGTTGTTGGTTGTGTTGGGTAGTAAAATCTTTATTCATCAGGGCTTTGGGTCTAGGATCGGAAGAGCCGCCACCGGTTTTTTGGGGCGGAAATTCTGGACCATGAAATGGTCTGACAGAACAGCCCAGGGCTTCAGCCCTGGGTTAGGTGGTTTTGTAGAGGTGCCCTGAAAGTGGCACCCGAGGTTCAACGCGATTCGTAGAGTCAACATGGCAACTCTCTAAACGCGCGACTCGGACGCCACTTTTCCGCCTTCGCTCGATAACGCGAAGCTATGGCGCACAGGCAGGGCGTATCTTGCGTCATGTGACCCAGGGCTCAAGCCCTGGGCTGTTCTCTTAACCCATTTCATGGTCTTGTGGCACGGCTAATTCCGAAAGAATCATACAGTCTTTTTGGTCAGTCCTCTCTCGCTTACGGGTGCTGCTCCTCTCCTAACTAACCTCTCCACGAGGCAGAAACTGACCGGGATCAGGAAAATCGCGATAGCACAGGCAGCGAACATTCCCCCGATCACGGTCGTGCCCATGACTTGGCGCGCAATCGCGCCAGAGCCGGAAGCCATCCAAAGTGGTACGCATCCAAGGATGAAGGCGAAAGAGGTCATCAAAATTGGCCGAAGCCGCAACCGGGCCGCGGCGAGAGCCGCGTCTACTAACGGAGTGCCCCGTTCAAATTCGACCTTAGCAAACTCAACGATCAAAATGGCGTTCTTGGCGACCAGTCCGATGATCATAACCAGTCCGATTTGGGCAAAGACGTTGTTCTCGATTTGAACGAGATAGGACGGCAGAAACAGCCCGTTAATTGATCGCCGCAAATAGAGCATACCAAATGCCCCGAAAACCGCGATCGGTGTGCTCAATAGTACGCTGAACGGAAGCGACCAACTTTCGTACAACGCAGCTAAGATTAAAAACACAAACAAAAGCGAAAACCCAAAGATGGCAGCTGCGGGCACACCTTGTTGGGTTTGTTTCTCCTGGAACGACATGCCCATATAGTCATATCCCATCTCTGCCGGCATGGTTTGGGCAAAGACCTCTTCCAGCGCCTTCATCGCCTGATCCGAAGTGTACCCGGGAGCGATCGCGGCATTGATCTGGGCGGAGCTATAGAGGTTGTAGCGCATGGTAAACTCCGGCCCAGTGCGTCGCTCGATTCGGGTGACGGTGCTTAACGGAACCATCCCATTCTGGCTATTACGGACATAAAACTCTCCCAGGTTCTGCGCGTCTGTCCGGTACTCGCCTTCGGCTTGGACGTAAACCTGCCACTGACGTCCGAACCGGTTGAAATAGTTAATAAAGGTTCCGCCCATGAAGGCTTGGACCGCTTGATACACGTCGCTAATCGCGATCCCTTGGTTCAGGGTTTTCTCTAGATCCACGTCGACATAGGTCTGCGGCACGTTAGGCTGGAAAGTTGTGCTGATCTGGGATAGCTCGGGTCGTTTCCGAGCCGCGCTAAGGAAGGTGTCGACGTTCCTTGAGAGAAGGTCAGCATCTCCGCCGGAGCGATCTTCAAGCACGAAACTAATATCACCAGACGCACCGGCACCCGGAATTGCCGGAGGAGAAAAAGCGAAGGCGATGGCTTCCGGCAGCTGAGACAGTTCCCGGTTAACTTCAGCTTTGATCCCTTGATAGGTTTCGTGGCGTTGTTTGCGCTCTTCCCATGGGGCCAACGACACGAAGAAAAACGCGCTATAGGTACTTTGGACACCGCTCAGTAAACTCGAGCCGATGGTAGTGGTGACGTAACCAACTCCGGGCGTCCGTGACAGTATGTCTTCGATCTTGCGGCAAACTTCATCCGTGCGCTGCAACGATGCTGCCTTGGGAAGTTGTAAATTGATGTAGAAATATCCTTGATCCTCATCCGGCAGGAAGCCGGTTGGGATTTTTCTGCCAAACAGGAAAGCTGCGCCTCCAAAAACCACGATCAAGGCGATGGCTAACCCAGTCCGCCGGATGAAGAGAGCCGAAATCCGGACATATCCTTCGGTGGCGTGCCCAAATATCTGATTGAACCAGCGAAAGAAGGCTCCCAGGGATCCGGTACCTTTCCGCCGCGGCCGGAGCAAGAGTGCACATAACGCCGGACTAAGAGTCAAGGCGTTAAAGGCCGAGATTAACACCGAAATAGCGATGGTCACGGCAAACTGCTGATAGAGTCTCCCGGTAATCCCCGGAATGAAGGCGGTGGGCACAAAGACCGATGCTAAGACCAGAGCGACACCGATGACCGGACCAGTAATCTCTTTCATGGCCTTGAGAGTAGCTTCCTTGGCCGACAGTCCAGTCTCGATGTGGTGTTCCACCGCTTCGACTACCACAATGGCGTCGTCAACTACCAGGCCGATCGCCAAGACCAGGCCAAACAGCGAAAGTGTGTTAATCGAAAAACCTAGCAGCGGAAAAAACATAAAAGTGCCGATCAATGAAACCGGCACGGCTAACAACGGGATGAGGGTAGCTCGCCAGCTCTGCAGAAAGAGGTAGACGACCAGGATCACTAAAATGAGCGCCTCGACTAACGTCTTGATCATTTCCTCAATGCCGGCTGTAACGGGCTTGGTTGTGTCCAACGAGACCACATAGTCCACGCCTTGAGGAAATCGTTCTTTGAGCTGGGCCATTAGTGTTTTGACGCCATTCGCCGCAGCCAACGCGTTGGTACCGGGAAGTTGATAGACAGAGACTACCGCGGCGGGCTTACCATTAAATCGACCTCTGGTGTTGTACGCTTGCGCGCCAAATTCCACCCGTCCGACGTCTTTAAGTCGCACGGAGCCACCGCCCGTTTCCTGCCGGAGCAGGATGTTACCGAATTCTTCGGGGCTCATTCGCCGTCCTTGCGCTAGCGCGGTGTAGGTATATTCCTGTCCATTGGGAACCGGTTCACTGCCAATCTGGCCGGCCGAATTAACCGTATTTTGCGCTTGGACTGCATTCACGATATCCGAAACGGTCATATTTAAACGGGCCAGCTGGTCCGGCTTGAGCCACAAGCGCATTGCATATTGGCCAGCCCCCGAGATTTGGACATTGGAGATGCCACGCACCCGGGTAAGCGCGTCATTCAGATTGATGTAGGCATAGTTCGACAGGAAGAGGGCATCCCGGCTTCCGTCCGGCGAATAGAGAGCGATCACCATGAGCGGCGCTGCTAATGATTTTTGCACAGTCACGCCGAGGTTGTTGACAGCGCTAGGCAACTGAGACGCTGCTTGCGTTTCTCGCATTTGTGCGAGGATCTGATCCGTGTTCGGATCTGATGCCAGGTCGAAGTCGACAGTCAACACCATTTGGCCGCTGTTGGCGTTGACCGAATACATGTAGTTCATGTTGTCGACGCCGCTCATCTGTTGCTCAATTGGCGTGGCCACAGCCTGTTCTACCGTGCGAGCATCCGCTCCCGTATAGTTAGCGGTGATCACGGTCTGAGGAGTGACGATGTCCGGGAACAATGAGACCGGTAGGATCTTCGTCGAGATTCCTCCAACGATGACCGTCAGAATGGAAATAACGATCGCGACGATCGGCCGGTTAATGAAAAACTTAGACATCAGCGGTGCGGCGGTTTTTGGAGTTGCGGGTCATGGGGTGCGACACGACGTCAGGGGTGTGTACACGGATAGGACTTATGGGACCTATAGGACTCATAAGTTGGGTGGCGGTGGCTGCGCCCGGTTCTTGTGTACTAGAAAGGCGGCTACGGTTTCGACCATACAGAAGCCGGCCGGAATTAAGAAAATGGCTAGCAGGCTGGCTGCGAGCATTCCGCCGATGACCCCGGTACCTAGCACCTGCCGGGCGACTGCACCCGACCCTGAAGCTAGTACGAGTGGAATACAGCCAACGATAAAGGCGAACGACGTCATCACAATTGGACGCAGACGCAAGCGCGCGCCGGCCAGGGCCGCGTCGACGAGGCCAACGCCGCGTTCATACTCAGTCCGGGCAAATTCGACGATTAGAATGGCGTTCTTAGCTACCAAACCGATGATCATAACCAGACCGATCTGCGCGTAAACGTTGTTCTCGATCTGCACCAAAATTGGCGGCAGAAATGTACCGGTGACTACCCGGCGCAGATAGAGCGCACCTAACGAACCGAAAACCGCGACCGGCGTACTCAGCAGTACACTCACTGGGAGCCACCAACTCTCATAAAGAGCTGCGAGAATCAGGAATACGAACAACAAAGAAAAAAAGAAGACGACTGTCGGTGGCGCCGACTGCTGAGCCTTTTTCTCTTGGAATGACATGCCCAGATAGTCATATCCCATCTCTGCCGGCATTGTCTGAGCAAAGACCTTCTCCAAAGCGCTCATGACCTGGGCCGAGCTGTAACCTGGCGCCGGGATAGCTTGAATTTGAGCCGAGCGAAACAGATTGTAGCGCATGGTAAATTCAGGACCGAATTCTCTACGGACACGCACCACCGAAGAAAGAGGCACTGCGTTGTTGTTTTGGTTCCTGACATAGAATCGGCCAACCTGATCGGCTCTGGTCCGAGATTCTCCGTCGGCCTGCACGTACACTTGCCACTGACGGCCGAAGCGGTTGAAATAGTTGACGAAAGAACCGCCCAGAAAACTTTGGAGGGTGTTGTAAATATCGGTCAGCGCTACACCCTGGCTAAGGGCCTTCGCCCGATCGACGTCAAAATAAACCTGGGGTACGCTGGGGAGCAGTGTCGTAATCACTCGGCCCAGCTCAGGCTGCTTGCGGGCAGCATCCAGGAAAACATCAACGTTGTGCGCCAGAAACTCAGCGCCTTTGTCGATGCGGTTCTCAAGCACGAACGACACACCTCCAGCCACACCGGCTCCCGGGATCGCCGGCGGAGAAAATCCGAATACGGTCCCTTCCGGAAATTGGAGGAGTTTCAGATTAAGCAGCCCTTTAAGAGCTTGATATTGTTCAGTTATCTTTTTCCGGTCCCCCCAAGGATCCAAAGTTACAAAAAAGAAACCGCTATAGGTAGTTTGCACGTTGCTTAGCAAACTGAACCCCGCGATCGCCGTCGTATATCGCACCCCTGGAGTTTGAGCGAGCAGCGCTTCAATTTTTCGGCAGGCCTCATTGGTACGTTGGAGAGAGGCGGCTTGAGGGAGTTGGAGATTGATGTAGAAATAGCCCTGATCTTCGTCCGGCAGAAAGCTGGTGGGCAGCTGTTGGCCGAAAAAGATTGCTACCGCCCCAAACCCTAATAGCAACGTCAGCGTTAGACCGGTTCTCCGGATCAGCAAACCCGAGGCGCGCACATATCCGTCTGTAACCCGGCCAAAGAGCCGGTTAAACCAACTAAAGAATCTTTCGAGCAGGCCAGTTCGCACCTGTCGGGGTCGCAACAACAGCGCACATAGGGCTGGGCTAAGCGTCAGGGCATTGAATGCGGAAAGGAGAACCGAGACCGCGATGGTAACTGCGAACTGTTGATACAGCCGGCCGGTGATACCCGGGATGAAAGCCGTCGGTACAAAAACCGAGCCGAGCACGAGGGCAACCCCAACAACCGGCGCAGTGATTTCTTTCATCGCTGCGAGCGTCGCTTCTTTGGGAGCTAACCCTTCCTCGATGTGTCGCTCCACTGCTTCGACGACGACGATGGCATCATCCACTACCAACCCGATTGCTAGCACCAATCCAAACAGCGAAAGCGTGTTGATCGAAAAACCGAGCAAAGGGAAGAAAATAAAAGTGCCGATCAATGACACCGGGACCGCCAGCAACGGAATGAGCGTGGCCCTCCAGCTCTGGAGAAAGAGATAAACGACGATCACCACTAACCCGAGCGCCTCTAACAAGGTCTTAACCATCTCCGCAATGCCAGCGGTTACCGGCAAGGTCGTATCCAGCGCGATCACATAGTCCATTCCGTGTGGAAATCGCGCTTTCAGCTCGTCCATCCGTCGTTTAACGCCTTCCGCAGCCGTCAAGCCATTGATGCCCGGAAGTTGATAGATCGCGAGAACCGCGCTGGGCTGACCATTCAATCGGGCGTACGTATTGTAGACTTGTGAGCCGAGCTCAACACTGGCCACGTCTCGGATGCGGACAACCCCACCGTTCGTCGATTGACGTACGATGATATTGCCGAATTGCTCCGGGGTCGTCAGCTCTCCGCGCGCCACCGCCATATAAGTGAATTCCTGACCGTTGGGCACTGGTTCGCCGCCGGTAAAACCGACCGGATTCACCGCGTTCTGCTGTTGAACGGCGTTAGTAACGTCCGAAACCGTCACGTTCAATCGGGCTAACTGTTCGGGCTTCAACCAAATGCGAATCGCGTACTGACCGGATCCAAAGACCTGCACGTTGGAGATACCCGGCACTCGGGTTAACTGATCGTTGAGATTGATGTAGGCGTAATTCGCCAAAAATTGAGAGCTATAACGGCCGTCAGGGGAACGGAGCGCAATCAGCATCAGCGGCGCAGCAAACGATTTCTGGACACTAATTCCTTGTGACACCGCTTGCGGCGGCAGCTGAGCGCTGGCCTGTGCCTGCCGCATCTGGGTCAAAACCTGATCGGTTTTCGGATCGCTGTTTTCATCGAAATTCACCCTCAACTTCATCTGGCCGGTATTCGAGTTGAGGGAATACATGTAGTTTAGCTTATCGACCCCGCTGATCTGCTGCTCGATCGGCGTGGCGATGGATTGCTCCACGGTGACAGCATCTGAACCAGGGAAGGATGCTGTAACGACGATTTCAGGAGGGGTTATGTTCGGATAGAGTGAAACCGGCAGAAATAATAGGCAGGTCAGACCGATTATTATTGTCAAAATCGAGAGGACAATAGCGAGGATCGGCCGCTGAATGAAGAATCCGGACATAATGAGGGCTTTATCGAGCGCCGGGTTTCATTCTTTTGGAGCGAGGGTAGACACTAACGTGAAATACTCCTTATTGCGATTGGGCCGGACGCCCCGGCTTCCATTCAGTTGGCTTAACTAATTCGTTGTCGCGCACTTTTTGTAAGCCTTCGACCACGACCCGCTCTCCTGGTTTCAATCCGTCTTCCACCACCCAGAGAGAGCCGACCCGTTCGCCCACCTTAACTGTCCGGATCTCCGCTTTGTTATCGGCGCCAACGACGGCTAGTTCAAAACTCGTTTGCAATTCGTTTACCGCGCGTTGCGGAACAAGCAATGCCCCATGCAGTGTCCTGACGGTTACTCGGACGCGCACGAATTGGCCCGGGCGTAACACATTGTCAGGATTAGGAAATAAAGCGGCTAGACGGATCGTACCGGTCTGGTTGTCTACTTGGCGGTCGACGGCGGAAAACTTTCCCTGACGCGGGTACAATGTACCGTCGGCCAGAATAATCTGGACTGGAGGCGCTGGCGCAGGATTGGTACCATTCGCTTCGATCCGCTCCTGCGCGACTTTCAGATAGTCCTGCTCACTGATTTGAAAGTAGGCCTTTATCGGATCCACGGTCGAAATCGTCGCGAGCGGATTAGCATCACCTGGCCCCACGAGATCGCCAACCCCCGGGTTTGCGATCCCAACGACGCCACCAATGGGTGCCGTGATTTTTGTATACTCCAAATTGAGCTCTGCTTGTCGTACGGTTGCCTCCTGAGCCTTTACTGCGGCTTTCGCTGCAGTATTGGACTGAACCGCATTATCTCGGTTCTGCGCGGGTTCGGCTTTCTCTTCAAAGAGTTGGATCTCGCGTTGTTCGGTCTGTTGGGTCTGAAGCTGATTCGCCTGGGCTTGGGCGAGGCCCGCTTTGGCTTGCTCTACCGCGGCTTCATAGAAGGTTGGATCGACCTGAAACAGCAGGTCACCTTCCTTGACCACCGTCCCCTCTTTGTAATTTTGCGAGATCAGGTATCCAGATACCCGCGCCCTGACATCTGCGTCGACCGATCCATCCAAAGATCCAATCCATTCCCTCACTATCGGCACATCTTGCTGAATGGCTTCTGTCACTAGAACCTCAGGAGGTCCTGACGCAATGTCCCGGGTCCCAGATTTCGAACATCCGGCGAGAACGATGACAATCGTAACCAAGACAACAGAACCGGACCAAAGTCTTGCGGACGGTACTTGGGCGGACCGATGACGGAAAATGCGAGGATAACTCATGGTAAAAGAAGAGGCTGCTTAGTCGCGAAAACGTCCTCTGCCACCACCACTCCAGGTTCTTGATCCCCGATTCGTCTCCCAACGCGATCCCCGGTTGGCCCAATTCTGCTGTTGCGGGTAACTTCGCGTGGCCATCCTGGATCAAGCTGCTTAGAGCCTGGCGACTCAGGCGAAGCAGGCTTCTCTGCCGCGAAAACGCCGACCACTATCTGCGCCCAGAAAAAAGCTATGGAAAAATGAAATCGAAAGAAGCGAGGGAGCGGCTTCATAAACTGGAAAACGGTACAAACGCATCGGGGAAAAAGTAGCTATCGCCAGAATGCAAATGTGGGGGGTGGCATCCTACCGTCACTCTTCGAGCGATGCCCTCGACCGCGCAACCACCCGATAAATCAATGGAAGGGCGGGGAAAGGAAGTCGGACGAAAATACTTGTCCTAAGTGCTGGATTGCTAACGGAAATCAGTTTTTGAGACAAGTTTTATCTGCTGACGTGCGCTCCACATTCCCCAAAATGCGAGGGTGCTCAGGGCCGACAAGCCCTTGCCCCGAAGGGCAACAGGACTCAGCCCAAGGTTTCAACCCTGGGTTAGTCGTACAGTGGAATGCGCCTGAAAGCGGCGCCAGAAAATTGTTGCCGGGGATAGTTGCCTAGCGACGCGATCATACCGTTCGATCCTGGCGCCACTTTCAGGGCACGTCGTTTGACGGGACCTGCCAGGGGTTAAAACCGCTCGCCGAGTCCTGTTGCCCCTTCGGTGCAAAGAACACGCCTACGGCGCTCCCCCTTCTTCGTGATCGTAGGTCAAAACGCTATTTGCCGCTTTGATGGTGTGCAGGTAGTGCCTGTCAGGCGCAGTAGCGTCGAATGAATAGGCTTGAGAGCTGGCTTGTCCCTGATTCCCCGTGATTTGGAACGAGCTGTTAAACAGGAACGTGTCGACAGCATTTACAACGTTCGACAAATGGCTGGTGTAAGAGGCAACTTTCAACGGTACACCAATCTCCGGCAGCCAATCTCCTTGCTGGTCGATAAGGTATCCCTGATCGATGGTCGTCTTCTGCTGACCTGAGCCATCGGAATTAAAGGTCTGAACGATGTTGGCTCTGAGCGGACACGAAAGGTCCTTCACGCTAACCATGGTCGACGAACTCTTTCCGGGGGCCGTATTAAGATCTTGATAGGTGCTCCTGGTGGTCAGCTTGGTGAGTTGGCGAATGTCTTGCTCGTAATGGGCAGCGGAAACCACAAATCGCTGGTCATTCGAAAAACTGGCGTCCTGCTCAACCCTGGTAACCAGCTTCTCGGTCGGCGAAACCACGACATAACCTTCCACCGTCAGATGTCGCGTGGATCGAGTCCCGATAGTGCCGTTCGCGTAGCCCTTAATCTGATGAATATTCTCCTGAATATCTAGCGCCGGCTGGTAATCACCGGTAACGGTAACACCGCCGGTAAGCGAACTAGAGTTATAATTGAGGTAAACGAGGAGGTTAGCTGAGCCCAGGAAGTAATTGTTCGTGTTGTAGACGTTCAGCGAAATGGTGTGCGAATTACCGTCGCTTAAGGGAACAGCAAACGGCGAAAGATCGATCCGGTAAGGCACAAAATTCAAAGCCCGGACGCCTGGGATTGGCGCCCAAAGATAGGGATCAATGCCCCCGGTATAAATCCAGGGGTATACGGGAGCAAAACCTGCAACCTGACCATCGATGCTTACTTCGACTTCGCGAAACGAAGTTCCGCCATACTGGTTGAGCTGTTGGGCCAGATTATCCGGAACATTGGAGTACCAGAACTCATCCTGATATTGGCTTTGGGCGAAAACGTCTAAATAGGCGCGCGCGACCGTCGTGGGGATACTTTCAACCTGTCGGGGAACCGAAAACGTGAGGGACAAGGTACTCGTGCTGGATTGAAGGGTATAGCTGCCATCCGCGGTACCGGGAAGAGGATAGACGAGATCGGCGACGACCGGCGCCTGTTCACCACTTCCTTGGGTGTAAGGATAGAAGAGCAGGTACGCGCTGGCGTAAATTACCCCAGTGTACGTCCCGTTTACCAAATTCCCGATATTGATTTCCCCCGGCTGCGCACTCATGAGCAGATTGCTGTAGTCCGTTAGGTCGCGCTCAATGTGCCAGGAAGGCCCCAGTTTGGCGGTTGGCTCGGACGTCGTTCCAATATAAACGACGGTGTTCCCGATCGTCATGCGCGCGGTCCGGTCATATTGAATACCCGCCGTCACAGTAACATCGCAGACTAGAATCACCTTTGCCCACGGTCGCGGCGAGTCCGGTGCGGTTGGTGGAGTGAAAGACGGAGGCGTGTAGGAGAAGGTTTGGGAATTGAAACTGTTGAATTCCAGGTCGTCAAACAGCTGCACCTTGGTCGGTGCACCGTATTTGGCCTGCGGACGGCTGACTGGCGGATCCGCCGTGATGGTATTGCCAGAGCCAATCGGGCTTCCCGCGTAACTCGCGTTGCCGAAACCAAACGATGCCACGACCATGAGACCGGTAA
>Ga0210389_10002196_pt1 | contig 15482 bp, 13 predicted proteins | sample IncBWH28OmetaG_FD_160127 | JGI IMG/M metagenome (GOLD analysis project Ga0210389, IMG submission 160127) | Forest soil microbial communities from Barre Woods Harvard Forest LTER site, Petersham, Massachusetts, United States - Inc-BW-H-28-O ...
AAATTCCTGACCAATATACATATGTGTCTTTATCCAGATCTTAATGAACTGATCGATCAGCAGAACGAGTAAAATGATAATACCGGCTTTTTTCACGGAAGTAAAGATAGGGGAAATCCCTTTGTAGGATATAAAAGAGAAGACACAAGAATCAAGACTTTTTAAATTCGTCTTGTCTCTTGTGTCCTATTTCTTGTTTCTGTTTTTATCGGTTCTGTTCTAATTTCGCATCAATGCTCAGTGTTGCATGAGGAACACTTCTCAGACGCTCTTTAGGAATCAGACGGCCTGTAACACGGCAAATGCCATATGTTTTGTTCTCAATACGAATCAGAGCATTTTTAAGGTTCTGAATATATTTTTCCTGACGGGACGCCAGGTGGGCTGTCTCTTCTTTGGAAAGAACATCTGATCCATCTTCCAGCAATTTGAATGTTGGTGAAGTATCATCTGTTCCATGATCATCCTTGTGAGAAAGTGTGTTTTTCAGCAATTCATAATCACGGGTTGCCTCTTCCAGTTTCTTATTGATCAGATCCTTGAATTCCATCAATTCTTTGTCAGAATAACGGGAACGGGGATCTCCTTTATCAAGCTTCATCAACGGTTTTGCTATTGTTACTTCTTTTCTAGGCTCGTATGGTCGCTCGATCTTTACCTCCACTTTAACAGGGATCTTATTAACCATCGGTTTTTTAACTTCCGGTGCCTTACCGTTTGAAACCGGCTTTTTTGCAATCTTCTGTACCGGGGCTTTAGCAGCTACTTTAGCAACCGGTTTGGAAGTTGCTTTTTTAGCAGCCTTCGGTGCCGTTTTCTTAACTGCTTTGGGTCCTGCTTTTTTACTTGCAAGCGACTTTTGAGCTGCTCCTTTTACAGGTTTTGCTGCTTTTTTAGCTTTTCCGGTAACGGATTTAGCTGGCTTTTTTTGAACTTTTTTAGCCATTGTGAAGGGGGTTAATTAAACTTTGCTATGCTTATTAATGTCTGAATCTCGCTATCCACCTCTACCAACACCGCTTGCTCTGAACTGAGCTCTTTCACCAACTCCAAGGAAGATGCGAGAGTTTCGGCGCAAATATACTGTAAATTATTGTTTACAGAGGCGTCCAAGGCATTATTTGACTTGATTTTGACCGAAATACGGTCCGTTACTTCGAAATCTCTGTCCTTTCTTAAATTTTGAATCTTGTTTACCAATTCCCGGGCCAATCCTTCTTCCTTCAGGGCGGGACTAATCATTACATCCAACGCTACCGTCAATGGTCCGTCATTGGCAACTTTCCAGCCTGGTATATCCACTGGTATGATTTCAACATCTTCCGGATCAAGCACATAGCTGCTTAACTCGAGGTTAACGTGTGCATGACCCGTTTTTTCCATTTCGGTGATTATAGCAGCTCCGTTAGCCTGAGCATAGGTCTGCATAGCCTTCATGTCTTTCCCGCACTTCTTACCGAGTGTCTTAAAGTTCAGTTTTAGGTTTTTTACGATTTGTGTATGCGATTCATCCACAAAATCTATTTCCTTCACATTCACTTCTGAAAGAATCAGGTCTTTAACCGCCTCTATTCTTTTAAGGAATGTCTCATCCAACACAGGTATTTGAATCTTCTGTAAAGGCTGGCGAACTCTGATATTCTCCTTTTTACGAATACTCAGAATCATGGAGGAAACTTTCTGAGCCAGCTCCATACGCTCCTCCAGATCTTTATCAATGTGCGCCTGCTCATAAAGCGGCATATTCGACAAATGCACCGACTCTGCAACCTGTCTGCCTGTAACTTTATTCAGGTCGCTATAAAGCCTGTCCATAAAAAAAGGTGCTATCGGGGATCCGATTTGCGCAATCACTTCCATACAGGTATAAAGTGTCTGATAGGCTGCAATCTTATCGAATGAATAATCTCCTTTCCAGAAACGTCTCCGGCAAAGTCTTACATACCAATTGCTAAGATGCTCATCCAGGAAATACTCTATAGCCCGGCCTGCTCTTGTAGGTTCATAATCAGCATATGCTTCATCAACCGTTTTAATAAGCGAATTCAGCTCCGATAAAATCCAGCGATCTATTTCAGGCCTTTTTTCTACCGGTATTTTCTCTTCTTTCCAGCAAAACCCATCAATATTGGCATAAAGAGCAAAAAATGAGTAGGTATTGTATAGTGTACCGAAAAATTTTCGCTGAACTTCAGCAATTCCTTCCAGATCGAATTTCAAGTTTTCCCAGGGTGCAGCATTTGTTATCATATACCAACGAGTGGCATCCGGTCCGTACTTCTCAATCGTTTCAAAAGGATTCACGGCATTGCCCAGCCGTTTGCTCATTTTGTTTCCGTTTTTATCAAGTACAAGACCGTTTGAAACAACATTTTTATACGCCACGGTATCAAAACACATGGTGGCAATAGCATGCAGTGTGTAAAACCAACCCCTGGTTTGATCCACTCCTTCTGCTATAAAATCGGCAGGAAAATATGTTCTTTGATCAATCTGCTCCTTGTTTTGAAAAGGGTAATGCAGTTGGGCATAAGGCATTGAACCGCTGTCAAACCAAACATCGATCAGATCACTTTCGCGCATCATTTTCTTCCCTCCGGCAGAAATCAGAACAATACTGTCTACATAGGGTTTGTGCAAATCGAAAACCTGATAATTGTCCTTTGAGAAATCATTCGGGGTAAATTTCTCCAAAGGATTAGAACTCATGAACCCTGCCTTTAATGACTTCTCAATTTCTTTTTTTAATTCTTCCATCGAGCCAATGCAGAGCTCCTCACTACCATCTTCGGTTCTCCATATAGGCAAAGGAATTCCCCAAAACCGGGAGCGGGAAAGGTTCCAGTCATTTGCTGTTTCCAGCCAATTACCAAAACGCCCGGTGCCGGTAGATTCCGGTTTCCAGTTTATTGTTTTATTCAATTCAACCATCCTGTCTTTCCTCGCAGTCACTTTGATAAACCATGAATCCAGCGGATAATACAATACCGGTTTATCCGTACGCCAGCAATGTGGATAATTGTGTTCGTATACTTCCTTTTTGAAAAGCAGCCCCTCTTTCTCCAGTTTCAGCGCAATACGTTTATCTACATTGAGGTACTCCAGCTTGCTGGTATCTTTAATGATGCCTTTTAGTTTTTCTTTCTGAATATCCAGCTCAGCAGCTTTTTCTTTGTCATCTAGATACGCTTCTTTCACAAACTCTCCAGCAAATCCGAATACTTGATCTTTCATTTCCGGTCTGAAACGTCCTCTCAGATCAACCAGTGGAACGCCTTTCCCGTTTTCATCTGCCACCAGCATCGGAGGTACTCCTGCAGCTTTGGCTACACGCATATCATCCGCACCAAAAGTCGGTGCAATATGTACAATACCGGTCCCGTCTTCTGTGGTTACAAAATCCCCAAGTATTACGCGAAAAGCCTGATCCGCACTTTCAAACGGTTGTGCGTACGCAAGCAACTGCTCATAACGCAATCCTTCCAGTTCAGTACCTGCAAATTCAGCAATAAGCTTGAAAGGAACATTCTTATCCCCTGGTTTATAGTCTTCAAATGCCAGGTCTTTGTTTTTTTCAGGAAAGTACTTCCCAAACAATTCTTTGGCAAGAATCAGTTGAACCTGTGTATGGGTATAGCTGTTGATTGTTTCAACCAACGCATAAGAAATGTTTTTCCCAACGGCTAATGCTGTATTGGAAGACAGCGTCCAGGGAGTTGTTGTCCAGGCTAACAAATAGGCTCCAGCCAGATCTTTTCCTTTGGGCTTTACACTGTTGCCCTCTTTGATTCTGAATTGGGCAATTAGTGTGTGGTCTTTCACATTCCGGTAACAGCCCGGCTGATTGAGCTCATGGGAGCTAAGCCCTGTCCCCGCTGCAGGAGAATACGGTTGAATTGTATACCCTTTATAGAGCAGGTTTTTCTTATACAAATCGTTCAGCAACCACCAAACACTTTCAATATACGTGTTTTCAAACGTGACATATGGGCTCTTCATATCCACCCAGTATCCCATAATACGGGTAAGCTCCTCCCATTTATCCGTATACTTCATTACCTCCTTGCGACAGGCAAGGTTGTATTCTTCCACGGTAATTTTTTTGCCTATATCCTCTTTGGTAATGCCTAATGTCTTTTCTACAGCCAGTTCAATAGGAAGTCCATGCGTATCCCATCCTGCTTTTCGTTTTACCTGCTTGCCTTTTAAAGTCTGATAGCGACAGAAAATATCTTTTATAGTTCTCGCCATAACATGGTGAATGCCGGGCATACCATTTGCGCTGGGAGGACCTTCGTAAAACACAAACGGTGTTTTTCCTTCTCTGGTGCTGATACTCTTTTCGAATATGCTGTTTTTCTCCCAAAAGGAGAGTACATCTTTAGCTGTCTGACTAAGGTCGAGGCGTTTATATTCCGGGTATTTTTTCATAAATACTAGTCGATCGTAGCGATCACTTTCAGTTCAATGGCAATAGGAGTTGGCAGGCAATTTATTTCTAGTGTGGTTCTGCAGGGAAGGTTATCTTTAAAATATTCAGCCCACAGTTTATTATATATCGGAAAATCATCTTTCATATTCGTGAGATAAACGGTTACATCAATAATCTTATCCCAACTGCTTCCCGCATCTTCCAGGATGTATTTTACATTCCGAAAAACGCTGTGACATTGTGCTTCAATATCATAAGATACGATCTGATTTTTTTCGTCTAACTCTACTCCGGGTATTGTTTTGCTCCCCTTTTCCCTTGGGCCTACACCCGATAAAAATAGCAGATGACCTACCCTTCTTGCATGAGGATAGAGTCCTACTGGGTCCGGGGCCTTGGAAGAATTGATTTTGCCGTCCATGGTATCTTTTTAAAGGACAGCGAATTTAGGTCTTTTAGTGGACTTTAGCAAAAGTCCCGAGCCAACAACAGCCTCTAAAACACAGGCGCTCCGGCTAATAACAGCTTCCGGCCTTGAATATTAGTTACAGACTATTATTTCTCGTAAAAATGCATTTCCTGGAGGTATTCATAGGCCGCAAAAGGAATAAAAAAGCGGATGTCTTTTTTCTCTTTCAACCCCTCTCGTATAAAAGTTGAAGATACATCCATATAAGGAGCCTTAGTCCATTTGACTTTGGGATGGTTTTTCAGCTCCCCTCCATCTGCTTCCGGGCGGGGATAGATATATAATTCGTACTCTGACAGGATGTGTTCAAAATTTTTCCATTTAGGAAACGATTCCAGGATCAGCACAAACTGATGCTCGGGATGTTTTTCCTTCAAATGCGCCAGTGTTACCACGGTATAAGAAGGTTGGGGTAATTTGAATTCAATATTACTAGCTTTGTATTTATTACTGTCACCTATAGCCAGCCGTACGAGTTGTAATCGATGGTGATCGGCCAGCAAACTGCTTTTCTTCTTGAGCGGATTATGAGGAGATACAATAAACCATACCTGATTGAGATCGGTAAACTCTGCCATATAATTGGCAATAGCCATATGTCCGATGTGTACAGGGTTAAACGAACCGAAGAATAAACCGATCTTCATTTTTTATGCTTATCGGAAACAGGATCTAGAAACTCATGGGTGATTTTTTCTGCTTCGGCAAAAGCGTGTTCCAAGCTGTCGTTGAGGACAACACGGTCAAATGCTACAGATTTATCAATTTCCATCGACGCCTTTGCCATCCGTCTCTTGATACTTTCCGATGTTTCTGTTTCACGCTTTTTAAGCCGATCCTCCAGACTTTGAATGGATGGTGGCATAACAAATACAGCCATTGCCTTTTCTCTGAAAATGTTTTTCAGATTAAGTCCTCCATTCACATCCACATCAAATATAACATGCTTTCCTTTACGCCATATTCTCTCTATTTCAATTTTAAGTGTACCGTAAAAATGGTTGGTATACACCTCTTCCCATTCAACAAATTCATCCATGCCAATGCGGTGTTTGAATTCTTCAACGGAAAGGAAGTAATAATCCACTCCTTCCGTTTCATCCTTTCTTCTTTCACGACTGCATGCTGAAACAGAAAATTCCAGCCAATCCGGAAAGGTATCCAACAAATGATGCACAATTGTTGTCTTACCGGCTCCCGAAGGGGCAGAAAATATGATGAGTTTCCCGTTAGAGGACATTATTTACCTGTTCTTTTATCTTTTCCAATTCATCCTTCATCTGTACTACGGTCTTTTGAATTCCTGCATCATTTGCTTTCGACCCGATCGTATTAATCTCCCTCCCTATTTCTTGCGTAATAAACCCAAGTTTTCTACCGCTGCTATCTTCACTCATGGTCTTCAGAAAATAATCACAGTGGGTTTTGAGTCTTATTTTCTCTTCTGTAATGTCTATCTTTTCAATATAATAGACTAGTTCCTGCTCAAAACGGTTTTGATCTATTTTCTCTTTCTCCACAAATTCATTGATGTTTCTCCGTATCCGTTCCCTTACGGTATCTACCCGCTTTGTATCGGCTTCTTCAACAATAGAAAGAAGAGATGTTATCAATCCGATGCGTTTCACAAAATCATCGGCCAGCGATTTCCCTTCGTCCTCTCTGAAACGCTGAAATTCAATCTGTGCCTGATCTATCGCTGCTTTAAGTTGTTTCCACTCCTTTTCATCGGGCTCCTGACGCTCAGGGCGCATCACCTCCGGCATTTTCATAGTCAGAGATAGCAGATCACAACCCTGTTCCTGCAATTCGGCAGCCAGAGACTTGAGTTCTTTGTAATACCCTTTCGCCAGCGTCTTATTGATCACCGGAGATGCAGCATCTCCGGTATACTCATAAAAAATGCTGAAATCGATTTTTCCCCGCTCCAGTTGTTTCGACAGATCCGATCTGATCTCCGCCTCTTTGTCGCGATATAAAGATGGGATTCTTAAATTTAAATCCAACTGCTTACTATTGAGAGAGCGGATCTCAACCGTTACTTTCTTTTCAGAAAGTTCACAAATGGCTTTCCCGTAACCGGTCATAGAACGAATCATAGAGCAATTGAATTTTTACAAAAGTACGAAAAGGCCTGAATTCTGTTCCATTTTAAAGTGCTTGTCCCTCACTATCTTCTCTGTTAATAAGGATCTCGTCATCCTTCAAAACCTGCTTATCTCTCTTTCTCTGGCTTACCATAAAAACGCCTCCGAAAATCATCACGGCCGAAACCACTTTAAGCCAGTCCAGGTGATCGCTACCCAGCCACAATGCTATTACAGTGGTTAACAATGGCTGAAGGTAGATATAAGCACTCACTACCGAAGGGCTTAATGCCTTAAGCGCATATATATTCAGAAGATATGCCACATAGGTTGTCGCAATAATTACAAACAAAACATTGAAAACATCGGATTGTTTCATCCCGCTCCACTGCACCTCTTTCAGTTGCCCCAAACCAAACGGAATAACCATGATTAAGCCAAATAGAAATACCCAGCGCAGGATCGTGACCGTATTGTATTTGAACATGAGCGGTTTAACCAGCACCAGATAGGTGCCCCAGGAAAGAGCATTGATAAATACACATAAATCTCCTGTCATGCTGTCACCCCTTACTGTCTGATGTGCTTTCCCCAACATAAGCATAACAGCTCCTCCAAAACCTAAAACAATTCCTGCAGACTTTATAAATGTGATTCGCTCCCGAATAACAATAGCCGCAATGATTAATACAAGAATCGGGCTGGTGATCATCATGATGGATGCATTGATTGGAGAAGTAAGATCCAGGCCTTTCAGAAACATCATCTGATTTAAGGCAACTCCAAAAAACGCAAGAATAATAAACCGGGGAATATCCTTTCGGTCTGTCTTTTCTTTAACCAACAAAAAATCCGTGAGCCAGAAAAGAATAACTGCCCCGCTTGCTCTTAAAATAACCAAGGCAAACGGATGAACAGGGCCAGCTGTCACTTTTTTGGCAATGGTAAAACTGGCTGCATAGATCAGATTAGCAACGAAAAGCGACAGATGGGCACGTACACTGCTCTTCATTTAAAGGGCTGCTTGGGCAGCTGCAATTGTATTCTTTGAATTACCTACAAAAAGCTGCTTACCAATCAAAATGACCGGTCTTTTCAGAAAAGTATATTCTTCCAGAATGTATCTCTTATACCCGGCTTCGTCCAGGTTCATTTTATCAAGACCCAATTGCCGGTACTTTAATGCCACACGGCTGAAAAGGGACTCATAGCTCCCCGATAATTTTTTCATCTCTTCCAACTGAGCCGGGGTGATTTTTTCGGTTTTAATATCCTGCATGATAAAATCCTTCGGTGTAATCCCTAGGTCTTTTATAATACGTGAACATGTGGAACAGGAACTGAGATAATAGATCTTATTCATGTGCTTCTTTGAGTTTTCCGGATCAAAATTATTAATATTACCGCATGAAACGGCTTTGTTTTAACTGTTCTGTCATCACAGCTATCTTCTTTATTGGACTTTTCTGCCGCTGTTCTCAGCCGTCAACTCCCGTTTTTACTGAAAAAATGCTGGAAGGTGACTGGATTCCGGTTGATACCACCCGTTATCATAAACTCCCCGGGATGTTTTATATGGCCATTAACCTTTATAACAATAAGGGCGGATTTCCGGACACCCTTTATAAAGTGAAAAACGATTCTCTGTTTGTCAGAACCTATTCAGATCAGCAGCATTTACACGCCCGCCATAAAGACAAATGGAAATTTTGGCATCGTATCCTGGCTGTTAGAAACGATTCTCTGTTCCTCTATAAACGGCGTCCTGATAGTCTTGCCATCTTCCTGAATGCGAATGTGCATAGCAACAAAAAGCTGAGATTAAAAACGCTTTCATATGCTCCTCAGGACCTGAATAATGCCAAAAACGATGAAGAGTGCAGAATTGAATTGCAAAACGATTCGGTATTTGTTGGATTTGCACAAAAGGGTAATAATGAAATCAGGACGCTTACCGTGCGTTACGCTCTGTCCGGTTCCCGTTTATTTGACTATTTCGTGGATCTGGTTCAAAAAGTGGATTGGCACCGGATGGACTCGTATGTCCCTGATCCTTCTACTCCTGGTCCTTATTTAAATTTAAGTATGTCCACTAATGAAGGGCCAAAAAATTATTGTTGTATTCAAGGTTACCGCGACCCGGTTTTCAACCTCCTGATTCATGAGCTCAATACCCTCCCAACAATTCTTACGCTGGAACCATTAAAGACTCCACACCGGTTTTTTCAGGATCAGAAGCCCTGAAACCTTGATCTTATTTTGTAAATTTCGCCCAACTAGTTGAAACTCTATCTATGAAATTCGGAACGAAAGCCATTCATGCAGGCCAGGAGCCTGATCCTACCACCGGTGCGGTGATGACACCTATATACCAGACATCTACCTATTGGCAGGCTTCTCCCGGTAAGCATCAGGGATATGCTTACGCAAGAGGTAAAAATCCAACCCGAAGTGCCCTTGAAAAATGTCTTGCTGAACTGGAAGGTACCCGTTACGGACTCTGTTTTTCAAGTGGTATGGGAGCCACCGATGCAGTCGTTAAATTACTTCGCCCGGGCGATGAAGTGATCACCGGCGATGATTTGTACGGTGGCACGTACCGTATGTTTACAAAGGTTTTTGAACCTTTTGGTTTGAAATTTCACTTTGTTGATATGAAGGATCCTGCTGCTATTCGCAAGCATGTCAATTCCAAAACAAAGCTGATCTGGTTGGAAACACCTACCAACCCTACCATGCAAATTATCGATATAGAAGCCTGTGCGAAAATTGCAAAGGAGTTTAAACTGATATTAGCTGTTGATAACACTTTTGCATCCCCATTTCTTCAAAACCCGACTAACCTCGGGGCCGATATCGTCATGCATTCTGTTACCAAATACATCAGCGGACATAGCGATGTGATCATGGGAGCCCTTTGTGTAAACGACGAAAAACTGTATACCGATCTTGCTTTCATTCATAACTCCTGCGGTGCCACTCCTGGGCCAATGGACAGCTTCCTCGTTTTACGCGGTGTAAAAACGCTTCATATCCGGATGGAAAGACACTGCTTTAACGGACGGAAAGTTGCTGAATTTCTTAAAACACATCCCAAAATTGACAAGCTCTACTGGCCCGGATTTCCGGATCATCCCAACCATGATATTGCAAAAAAACAAATGAAAGATTTTGGCGGGATGATCTCTTTTTCACTAAAGGGAAACAGCCAGGAAGAAGCCTTCCGTATCGCCTCTTCATTCAAAGTGTTTACACTCGCAGAGTCACTTGGCGGGGTGGAGTCGCTTGTCAATCATCCGGCTACCATGACCCATGCCTCTATTCCAAAAGCGGAAAGAGAACGTGCTGGCATTGTAGACTCTATGCTTCGTTTAAGTGTAGGGATAGAAGATATTGATGATCTGCTGCTTGATCTTAAGCAGGCCCTTGCTTGAGAGAAGCTCATTCCCGAAGATTCCTTATTTGGATATTCGCCAGGCGATACTTAACTTTAATCTTCATAGGTATACCAAATGAATTTCTACTATATCACCGGGACAAGCCGTGGGCTGGGCAAAGCCCTCGCAGAATATTACCTGAACGAGGCTCCGAATAATATCGTTATCGGTATATCCAGAAATCAGACTGTTTTTCATAAAAACTATGAGCACTTTAATGTCGATCTGGGAGATCCTGCTCAGGCAAAGACATTCCATTTTCCTCCTCACCATGATGCAAAAAGCGTTGTACTGATTAATAATGCCGGGGTGGTAGGTATGATAAAACCGATGGGGCAACTCACGTCAGAGGCTATCATCCATAACTTTCAGGTTAATCTGGTGGCTCCGGCTGTTCTCTCCAATCAGTTTATAAAGGCATACCGTGATTCCAATGCCGATAAAATGATCGTTAATATAAGCTCCGGCGCAGGTAAAACACCCATTGCTGGCTGGGCTCCTTATTGCGCATCCAAAGCAGGGATGAATATGCTGAGCAAGGTGGTGGATGAAGAACAGAAAAATGCTTTCGGCTACAAATTCAGAATCTATTCCATTGAGCCGGGGGTTATCGACACCCAAATGCAGGAGGAAATCCGCTCCGCTTCACCCGAAGATTTTGTACGGTTGACGGATTTCATCAATTATAAAATTGAAAATCAATTGGCAAAACCCACGTTGATTGCTGAAAAATTTGCACACATCATCCGCAATCCGGAACGGTTTAAAGATGTTTTGTTTTCTGTAAAAGACGTTGTTGTCGACTAACGTAATTAACCTGCTAATTGTTGTAGAAATGAATATAAAATACATTATCCCGCTACTCATTATTTTTCTGGCTACTTCTTTATTCACCTCAGCACAAAATACTGAACCCATCCGCTATTGTGGAAATCCGGCTGTTTATGAAAAGCTATTCAAGGATAATCCTAAAATGAAAGCCGAATTTGAGGTCAATGAACAACATCTGAAAGCGCAAGATGATGTCGACTCAAGAAATGGATATGCGCGCATGCGATCCGTTTCTTCAGCCCCAACTTATATTATCCCTATTGTATTTCACATCATTCATGATTACGGAACGGAGAATATTTCTGATGCTCAGATTCTGGATGAGGTAAATATCCTGAACAGAGATTATCGTAAATTAAATGCGGATACCGCTGCTGTTGACTCTGTATTTAAAAGCATTATTGCAGATACAAAAATCGAGTTCCGTCTTGCACAGCTCGATCCGAATGGTAAATGCACAAATGGCATTGACCGTATTGCTTCTCTTCAAACATATGTTGGCGACGATGGGTCTAAACTCAATCCCTGGCCAAGGGCTAATTACCTGAATGTTTGGGTTGTGAAAACTATTGCCAATGGTGCTGCAGGTTATGCTTATTTACCTTCCAATTTTTTGAACCCCAGTATTGACGGCGTATTAATACTTTCCAGTTATATTGGAAGTATCGGCACGGGTTCGGTTGTTACCAGCCGAGCGCTTACACATGAGATTGGCCACGTTCTTAACATGGAACACCCATGGGGCAATACCAATCAACCCGGAGTGGCCTGCGGTGATGATGCCGTTTCTGACACTCCCATTACCAAAGGGTGGACTCATTGTGCTACTGCCTCTACTGCTAAAATATGCAACCCTTCCATAGAAGAGAATTATCAGAATTATATGGACTATTCGTACTGTTCAAGAATGTTCACACTTGGGCAGGCAACGCGTATGACGAATGCCCTTACCTCATCAACGGCACAACGGAATCATTTGTGGTCTGCTGCTAACCTGTCTGCCACAGGGGTACTCAATACACCGGTAGTTTGCGCTCCCATAGCCGACTTTATGCCCAATACCACCGTTATGCTTTGCGCCGGATCTACTTACCAGTTTTCATACCTGAATAATGGAGGCCAGGCTACTGGCTGGAGCTGGCAGTTCCCGGGTGGAACTCCTGCTACATCCACGGACTCTTTTCCGGTTATTCAGTATAATACACCAGGTACTTACAGTGTAAGTCTTACCGAAACCAATTCTTCAGGATCTACTTCGGCAACAAGAAATTCATACGTAATAGTTAGTTCAACCACAACCGAATATACAGGTACATCCTACTCCGAAGGATTCGAAAATGCAAGCACATTCAATTCCGACTGGATATTGCTAAGCCCCCAAGGCAACCCATGGGCTCTTAATAACTCAGCCCATACAAGCGGTCTCACTTCTCTCAAATTAAATAACCTAACCAATACGCTCGGACAAAAGGAATCTGCTGTAAGTCCATCTATCGATTTGACCAAAATTCCAAGTGCCACACTCACTTTCGAGCTGGCATTTGTCCAACAAGCAACAACAAATACTGATTATTTACGAATCTACTTTTCAAATGACTGTGGAAAAACCTGGTTATTGAGATATAACAAATCTGGTTCTTCGTTAGCTACCACAGCAGCTGTTACCTCCAGTTTCGTTCCAACCAGCACTCAATGGAGAACTGAAACAGTAGGAATAAGTCCATATCAGTTGTGGTCTGACATGCGGTTTAAGATTGAAATGACAAACGGAGGGGGAAATAATATATATATTGATGATATCAATATCTGGTCGTCTTATACCGGTATTCTTGAGCAAACAGCAGGTGTGAATAATCTGCTGCTTTTCCCAAATCCATCAGAAGAGAGTACAACACTTGCTTTCGGATTGGAAACACCCCAGCATGTAGTTATCGGGATCTATGATGTGGTTGGCCGTCATGTAATGAATGTCTGCGATGAGAATCTGAATGCTGGCGACCACTCTTTCCACATCAATACCTCTGGAAATCTGCAGCCCGGTATTTATTTTACAACCATTCTGGTTAATAACCAGCTGATCAGCAGAAAGCTGGTTGTAAAATAATATTACTATCTAGAAAAACGCTCTTACCGTAGCTCCTCCTGTGTGTATCGTTTTGGTGTTTTCACTTTGACGTCCTTCATAGGTAATGTTTACCTGTATATTATTGGATAATGTACGCTGATATCCCACCGACCAGGTTGCATTCTTGCCTGGATGCAACCCATCCAGCATTTCATATGCCACCGGGCTATTGTCCGATCCGTTGTAACGCATGTCGATATAATTCAATTTCATACTAATACTTCCCTTGTTCACGATATTGTATTTCCCCTCCAGCCCCAGATTATTTGAAAAAACTGTTTCTCCGCCAAAATCGGGTGTGTTTTTCTTTTCGGTGTAAGCATAGTCAACAGCTATACGGAAACGGTTATTGGGCTGATAGGTAAGTTTGGGATCAGTTGTTATATACGTTAAGTCGTAATCTCTGGAGGCAAAAAACTGGGAGGCATTGGTTTTATCTCCTTCCTTTCCTGTAACGAGCAACCCTAATACTTTATTGAGGTTCCACCGTATTCTCATTTCATAAAAATCGTTCAGACGGGTTTCAAATCCATCTGTTAACAACGACTTTCCGCGTACATCCTGATAATTGAGATCGGCTCCGAAAACAGGATTGTTCTGATTAAAAAAGATAGAATTGCGGAAAGACGAGTTGAGGGTAACAAGTGATGTATCTATGATAGATTTCAAAAACGGATTGTATGCTTCCAGCGGATCCTGGTCTGTCGTTTTCCGGTCTATGCGATAGGTTGCCTGTTCCACAAAATGCGATAACCCTTTCCGAATACCCTTTTTAGATGCCCAGCGCGACCCTGGTTTAATAAGCAGATTCTGGCTGAATTGATTTGTAAAGGCCTTGATATAATCGTCGGTAGGTGTGAATACCCGTATATAAGTGGCCTGATCCGGATAAAGGGCTATTTCAAATTCGTTTAACTGTTTAATACCATCCCCGTTATAGTCGATCCAGGTATATTGACCTTGCCCTGCAGGCACAAGTATATAAGAGTATTCTTTTTTTTGTTCCAGTCCGGAGCCGGCTTCATAAAATGTATTTGCCGTTACCAGCCCTTGCCATAACCTCAGGTTGTATTCCACTCGTCCCACAAGTGAATTTTCTGGCTTTTGAGTAGTCAGATTGGGATTCAGAATTTCCAGCTGACGGTAGGTAATATTTGTGCGGAATTCGCTGGCTTTGTTTTTCATCAATGCCATGGAGAATGACATATCCTGTGCATCCGATAGCGGGCTCAAATGATCCTGGATTGGCGAATAATCCTGCCGGTGTTTATAGCTCAGTTTATATTTATTTTTCGATGTGTCGGCATTTTGCACATAGGCCTGCCATTCAAAAAAATTGAAACTGGTTGGCAACAAGGTATCAGCTCCCGGAGCACGCATGATATTTTTTTCCTGCTGCTCTGCAACACCTATTGTAATCCAGCGAATTTTTTTCGACAAATCAGCCTTATGACGCAGGAACAGGGAATTGCTTTGCGTACCTCCTGTGTTTAGTAAACTTACATTGGCTTTCAGCACATAACCATAGTGACTGAAACTACCCGACAAGTCGTTCTTCAGTCCCTCATATTCGGTACCTTCCAAAAAACTGCTCAGCGAGTAGGTCAGATTTCCATATCGGTTTCGGGTTAACGAAAAGCCCGCTGTTGTATAATGCTGGTCTGCAACCGAAGGAAGAAAACTTACATTCCAGTCACGCTCAAACTCCGCACTCCGGTATCGTTCAATCGCTGTAAAATTTTGTTGCGTATATTCATAACTGAGGCTCTTCGCAAAAATCCATTTGCTCGTTTGCGCAGGATCATTGATATTTATAATCGTTGGTTGTCGTGCTGCCTGCGACCGTACTGACACACTATCCAAACTATCTTTCATACTCCTTATTTTTGGCTTACGTATCTGATGGGTTGTATCCGGGGCTACATATCCGGAACTGGTTTTATTATCTAAATGAAAACGGAATGCATATCCCGTATTATTCTGATCATCGTACGGAGAAAAAGTATTCTGGTCATAATTACTCAATGCCCCTTCTACACCCAGGGTGGTATGTTTGTTTAAAATAAATTCACCCCCGGCTGTAACCATTTGTTTCTTTTTG
>Ga0210389_10002197_pt1 | contig 15481 bp, 15 predicted proteins | sample IncBWH28OmetaG_FD_160127 | JGI IMG/M metagenome (GOLD analysis project Ga0210389, IMG submission 160127) | Forest soil microbial communities from Barre Woods Harvard Forest LTER site, Petersham, Massachusetts, United States - Inc-BW-H-28-O ...
ACGTTCCATCGAATCGAATACCGTGTCCATGATCTTCGGTGTCGTAATGACCGCTCCCACCGGGACGTAGCCGCCCGAGAGCGCCTTGGCCACGCAGACAACGTCCGGCTCGACTTCCGGCCAGTGCTGGTAGGCGAACCATTTGCCGGTTCGACCGAGACCGCACTGCACCTCATCCATCACCAGCAGGGCACCGGCTTTGCGGCATAATCTCTGCGCCTCTGCGAGGTAACCGTCGGCGACCACCTTGCAACTCTTGCCTTGAACCGCTTCGATGACGAAGGCCGCCACGTCTCTGCGATGGAGCGCCCGCTCGAGAGACGCCAGATCGTTGAACTCCACGGGTTCCGTACCCGGCATCAGGTCGCCGAAGCGTTCCCGGAAGAAACCCGCGCCGTTCAAGGAAAGCGCACCAACCGTCAGACCGTGAAACGCATTGTCGCAGTATAAGATTTTCTGTTTTCCCGTGGCACAGCGGGCGAACTTGATCGCTGTCTCGACACTTTCGGTCCCGGAATTTGTAAAAAATACACGACTCAGGCCACTGTGCTTCGAACCCGTGTAGCCCGTGAGTTTCTCCGCGACAAGTCCCGCCAGCAGAGAACACTCCATGCGCACCAGGTTAGGCATTTCGCGCGAGAGAACCTGCTCCAGAATCGACCGAACCTTCGGATGATTCCTGCCGAGCGCGAACACCCCCCAGCCTGTCAGGAAGTCGAGGTAACGCGTCCCATGCTCGTCATAAAGGTAAGAACCCTCGCCCCTCACGTAGCCCTTATCGAAACCAATTGTGCGCAACATTTTCACGAACACGGGGTTGATGTGGCGTGTGTGCAGTTCGTATTGCCGCCCCTGTTGGCGGTCGATCCACTGGAGGAAATCGCTATTCATGTTCTGGTTCGTTCGCGCAGATCAAGCTCTTGTTTGACTATAAGAACGGTTGACGAAAATAGTAAAGAAAGTGTTACGGGAGGGGTAATGAAACGCTCTTTGCTCCTCGGAGTTAACATGAGGGACAGATGACCTGCCTTGCTAACCTCGCGTTGGCGCTTGTGCTGCTTCAATACATCCCGAGGCGAGTTCCCCCTCAGGCAGCCCCTGGCGGCGCAGACACCGATGCTGTCGCGACGTTCACGGGCACTTTCAAATCGGCGGACAAGAAGTTCGTCACCGTTTCGGTGGAGGAGGGGCAAATAATGCGGATGTACATCACCCGCACCACCAAATTCATCCGGGATGGCAAACCCGCCAAGGTGTCGGACTTCCATGAGGGCGACAGCGTCGCCGTTGACGCGGCGCGTGACGCGCGCCTGAACCTTCTCGCTGTGCGCGTCGAAGCGACTCCGCCCCCCAGGACTCCGGAGCGCAAGCCGGATCAATAGACTCAATTTCCCACCGCGAAAAGACCCGAATCATTGATCGCATAGACCGTCCCGTCGGCTCCTATAATCGTCGGAGTATAAGCTTCACCGAGACCCGGAGTCAGACGCAGGCTCTGAATCAGCGTATTGGTTGTGAAGTCCCAGCGGTACAAAACCCCGTCCTCGCTGTTCACCAGCGCCGACTTTGCAGACGGATCGATGGCCGCCGAGTTGATGCACCACTCGCGCACTGCGTTCGGAAAGCCGGTCTGCGGCTCCGGCGTAACGCCGGTCACGGTCAGGACTTCATGCATCACTTCTACGGGCGTTGCGGAATATTCGTCCTGCTGCGATGCGTTCGGATCGAGAATTGCGAGCTTGTTTACGCCATCGCCAGTGCCCGAACCTGCGTAATTGTTGTACTTGACGAGAATCAGGTACGCGGAAGAGCCGCTATAGGAGGGCACCAGATTCGCGGGCACGATGGACGGCGTATCATCCCATCCGAACGATCCAGGGACTTTCACATTCGCCAAAGACGCATCGAAGTGCAGCATCCAACCGCGTTGATTGTGCGAAGGGAGATTGTTCTCGAGGACTCCAAAAAAGACGTCACCGTCAGGTCCTATAGTCGGCGACGCCGAACTATCCGAAGTGACTACGGCGAGGCCACCGCGCGGATCCTGCAAGCGGGTATGCGCGATAGGCGCAAGCGTAGTGCTGTCGGCGGAGACCAGATACCCCGAACCAAACCCAGAGCCGTCTGAGACTGCGAAGTAAATCGTTCGCTGGTCGGGACTCAATGCGGGCGCGCAATTTAATGCGACCTGCGTGATGGAACTATCGCCGCCTGCGAATGCGGGAGCGCTCATCCAGGAGCCGGAGCCATCGCCCGCGATTCGCGCAATTCCGCTGGTCAGGCCGGCGGGATTCGCCCCTTGGATGACAAAGCCAAAGTAGATGTTGCCGCGGCTGTCCGCTGTCAGCGGTGTGGAGATTTTAACGGCACTATTGAACGCCGCTTGGTCTGTGGAATAGAGCGTATTTCCATAAAAAGCGATCTGGCCTACCGGTCCCGCCGATGAGTCTACCCGGTCGCGGTAATAGACCGTTCCCCCAGCGCCCGGATAATAGAGGCGCTCAAGAGGCTCCGGAACAGGCCGCTCGCGGCGGACACTGTCTTCCCCCGGCAAAACCGCCCGATCCCCGAACGAATCGCCAGGCGCGCTCAGTACGATGCCGTACGGCGGCACCCAATTATGCGAAGGCAGAGTGTAATCCGTGCTGAGCGTGTAGAGCAGGGCTCCGGTGGCGCCGTTTCGAGCCTGGACTTCAAATCCATCTGTAGAGCCCGTCTTGACCGGCATTAGAATCGTGTTGGCCGCGGTAACGACTGGCGAGCCATAGTGAACGTATAACTCGCCGGTATACGCGTCCAACTGCGGATTCAGGTCGACCGGAGCGGACCAGTGAATGCGGGTCAAGGCCTGCGCCGCGATTTGCGACAGCGCTGTATGCTGCTCATCGTGCCCGTAACCGTGCCAGACGGAAACGGGCAAAGCGGCGAGAAAGAGGAACCGGGGTTCGATTTTCACTCTGTGTTTGGACTGGGTCGCCGCGCCGCAAGTTTCACCAACGAAAGTAAATTGTTGTCTTCACCGCACCGGCGCCAGCGAGGGAAAAGATCTATTTATACTGAAGACACATGACACCCCCGGCGCCCGCGGTTCTGATTCAGATCGATGAAAACCCTAACTGCGCCGCATGGGACGGGCAGGTCTTTCAGCCCCGGACACCCCCGAAAGAGGTGAGTCAAGTGCGCGTCGAACGCAATGGAGATGCAGCCTGGTGTGAGATTACGGGCCTTGACGACGGCGACAAACGCTGCCCTGCGATGGCTTGTCTCGTGGACGATTCCGGTGATGGGGCGTGCCTTCTGGTTTTCGGCGGTTCGTGGGGGCTGCGACTCAATGATGTGTCCAAAGGTGACACATGGGGCGTGCCGTACATGCTTTTGCCGGCAAGCGGCGCCGATCTTCGATTTGTCAGTTAACTAACAAGTTTCTGCAGATAAGAGAAGCTTCCGCGCAGGCCGTCGAGCGGATCCCCAGCGCTGTCATCCTGTCCCGCGAAGAAATGCTGAGCCCCCGCGGCGCGAGCGGCCTTTACGATCGCCCGAAGATCGAGTGCTCCCGAGCCAGGCTCGGCCCAGGCTCCCTGACCGATCGTCTCCGAGAACTGCGACGGCACGCCCTTCGCCTTGTCATTCAGATGGAGCAGGGATACGCGCCCTTTCCAATCCTTTAGCAACTGAATCGGATCCTGGCCCGCAAGGCTCGCCCAGAAAGGATCCAGTTCCAGGCGCACAAGCTTCGGGTCAAGGCGCGCTTTGAAGAAATCGATGGCCCGAAATCCTGGCCGCCCTTCGAACTCGAAAGCGTGGTTCTGCCAGGCGAATTTGAGGCCCGATTTCCGGCACAATTCGGCGGCGGCACTCATCCGGTCCGCGGTGCGCCGATAGAAATCTTCAGCGTCGCCGCGCGCTCCCGGCGCGATGTATCCCATGAGGAAGTACTCGACCCCGGCGCCTGCAACGCTGTCGATCGCTTCAGTGAGGGTGACCTGTTTGTATTCGGGATAGTTCTCCCAGTCCGCCGTGATCAGCGGCGTTTCGGTTCTGCACGACCTCACTGCCAGGCCGGCGTCTTTGATTCGCGGACCGAGCGTAATCGTCTCGAGGCGGTTGTAACCTTCAACCTCCCTGTAGCCGATCCGGGCAATGGCTTTAAGGGTTTTGTCTGCTTCCTGATGAAGATTCCCGCGAACACTGTAGAGTCGCACTCCCAGCGGGCGCGGAGTCTCGGCGGCATTCACCGCCGCGACGCGGGCCACAGGCAGAGCGGCAAGCCATTGTCGGCGCGTGAGCATCTGCGAACGGAAGCGATCAGCGCGCGACTCAGGCCGCGGAAGCCGCGCTCTTGATCATCTGGACGTCGAGTTCGATCTTCAGATCGTCGCCAACCATGATTCCACCCGTCTCGAGAGCGGCATTCCACGTCAGTCCGAACTCACTGCGCTTGATCTTCGTGGTCGCGGACGCGCCAATCCTGATATTCCCCCATGGATCTTTGCTTTCGGCGCTGGGTCCTTCGACGTTCAGGACCACCGGTTTCGTCACCCCGTGGATGGTCAAATTCCCTTCCACTTTCGACTCACCCTCGCCCTCGGCCGTCACCTTCGTGCTTTTGAAAGTGATCGTCGGATACTTCTCGACATCCAGAAAGTCCGCGCTCTTCAGATGCGCATCGCGCTGCTCGTCGTGCGTCGTGATCGTATTGGTATCGATCACGATATCTACACTGGAATTGCTCAGGTTGTCGGCGTCGTATTCCGCCGTGCCCTTGACACTGCTGAATCCTCCGCGCACATTGGTGATCATCATGTGGCGGATAGAGAATTGCGCACTGGTATGCGCCTGATCGATCGTGTACCTGGCTTTCATCTGTCCCCTGGAATATTTGACCACAGACCTCGCCGCGATGCGCCACGCGCGAAACTGGAAGCAGGCAAAAATGCACCGACCCGCAATCCTTCTTTTATCATTGATCCTCCTGGCAGGCTGCTCCAGTCAGAAATCCGAATCGGAAGCAAAGGCCGCGCCGCCGCAGGCGGCTGCAACCCGGCCGGAGCCACTTCCGGGAATGCCTTCGGTGGAGGATCCGTCCGATATATATGCGGCTGATCATGCGGGGAATCTCAGCCCGGCAGTACAGAATTTCCCGTCCCGTGTTTACGTGCCCAATGGCACCAGCAATACGGTCGATATCATCGACCCTGCGACATACAAGATCATCGGTCATTTCCCAGTCGGGAAACAGCCGCAGCATGTGGTGCCGTCATGGGATCTGAAGCGGCTCTGGGTGCTCAACGATCTCGGTGACAGCCTGACTGCGATCGACCCGCTGACGGGAAAGAAGGGCGAAACGATCCCGGTGGAAGACCCCTACAACATGTATTACACCCCCGACGGGAAATTCTCGATCGTCGTGGCCGAAGCGAAGCAGCGCCTCGATTTTCGCGACGCGCAAACCATGAAGCTGGTTGAGCCGCTAAACGTCCCATGCAAGGGCGTCGACCACATGGATTTCACTGCGGACGGCCGCTTTCTCATTGCCAGCTGCGAATTCGCGGCTAGATTGATCAAGGTCGATGTCGCGAAAAAGAAGCTGGTCGGTATGCTGGATCTGGAGAAAGGCGGGATGCCCCAGGACGTCAAGACTTCACCTGATGGCAAGGTGTTTTACATCGCTGACATGATGGCAAACGGGATCTATCTTATCGATCCCGATTCCTTCACCCGTATCGGTTTCATTCCGACTGGCAAGGGCACCCATGGACTCTATGTGAGCCGGGACTCGAAGGTGCTTTACATCTCAAACCGCGGCGAGGGCAGCATCTCCGTACTCGATCTCGCCACCCGGAAATTAGCGGCAAAGTGGGAGATTCCACACGGCGGCAGCCCGGATATGGGAGGCGTGTCAGCCGACGGGAAAGTACTTTGGCTGACTGGACGTTACCATGCGGAAGTCTACGCCATCGATACCTCCGATGGTCACCTGCTCGCCCGAATCAAGGTGGGGAAAGGTCCGCACGGATTGTGCGTTTATCCCCAGCCGGGCCGTTATTCGCTGGGCCACACAGGCGTGTTCCGCTAACCCGTACCCCGTCCGTGCCTTTAGTCCCGCCTTACATCGCCTCGCTTGCTGGGTACGAACCAGGCCGCAGCATCAGCGGCGCCATCAAGCTCTCATCGAACGAAAATCCTCTGGGTCCTTCGCCTCTGGCAGTCGAGGCTATGATGCGGTGCGCCTCTCAACTCAACCGTTATTCCAATGGCGGGCTCGATCTGCGTGAAGTGCTCGCCGCCAAATTTGAAGCCAAGCTGGAAAACGTAATTGCCGGCAGCGGTTCGGAGAGCATCATTGCAACCATCGTGCGCACGTTTCTGCTGGATGATGACGAAGTCCTCACTACCGAAGCGGCTTTCATCGGGTTTCGGCTGCTCGCTCAATCCCGCGGCGTACCGTATCGGACGGTCCCATACAAAGACTGGCGTTACGATCTTCCTGCGCTGGCCGCGGCGATTACTGAGAACACGAAAATCATCTATCTGGCCAATCCCAACAACCCGACGGGGACCATCTTCACGCGCCACGAGTTCGACGAATTCTACCGGCACGTTCCCGAGCGCGTTCTCATCATCCTGGACGAAGCGTACTTCGACTACGCGCAACACAACCCGCGCTACCCGGATTCGATGCACTACCGTTACGACAACGTGATCACGCTACGCACGTTCTCCAAGATTTACGGCCTCGCGGGCGCTCGTATCGGCTGCGGTTTCGCGCACGAGGAACTGATTCGCAATCTTCTCAAAGTCAAACTGCCGTTCGAACCGAGTGCTCCGGCCCAGGCGGCAGCCATTGGAGCGCTTTCGGATCAGGAGTTCGTCTATCGCTCGCTCGAAGAGAACGCCCGCAGCCTGCGCCTGTTTACCGATTCATTCGCCCAAATGGGGTTGACCGTTGTGCCTTCGGATGCCAACTTCGTGATGCTGCCGTTTCCGGACGCCGAGAGCTCGACCCGCATCGTGGACGAACTGCTGCGGCAGGGCGTTATCGTGCGTCCGTTGAAGTCTTTCGGGCTGCCGCACTGCATCCGGATTTCAACCGGAACACAGCCCGAGAACGAGCGCTGCGTGGAGGCTATGCGGAAGGCGCTTTCGAACCGCTGAGGAAGCTCTCGAGATCCCTCTCGTTCACCGTAGGCTCGCCCGCCGCGACATTGTCCAGCTTTCCCTCGCGCATCCATCGTTCCAATTGATCGACGAGGCTGAAAAGATGATCAAATGAATCCACGATGAACAGGAGCGGCTGGTAATGATTGATTTCGAATCCCTGATTGATCGTCCATTCGAGCTGGATCGGATAACGTTGCACCTCGCGGGACTCGATGGCGTGCTCGATTTCGCCAAATGAACTCAGTAAGCCGCTGCCATAGACCTTCAATCCGGCCCTCGATCGCATCAGGCCGAACTCGATCGTGAACCAGAAAAACCGGGCCATCGCCCGGATCATACTGGTGAGCCGATGCACATCATGTTGCCTCCCGGCTATCTCCGCGGCAGTGTGAGCGCACTCACCGAATCGGACCAGCGCCTCGGCGAAGGCTGGATCCGTGTGCATGGGGACATGCCCCGCCACATCGTGAAAAATATCCGGCTCCGGCAGATAATCCAGCTTGTCCGCCGGACGAATGCTGATCGTGGTCGGAAACGCACGGCTGCGCAGACAATCGAAGAATAGAAAAGCAGGTATGTACCCGCTCACTGCCTTTGCCTGGAAACCAGTGAGTGGCTTCAGAAATCGGTTTACGTCCTCAAGCCGAGGGACGTGCAGCGGGTCAAGACAGAGCGAATGGATGCCTTTGAGATAGTGCTCGTTTGCATAACGGTCCCAGCGCGGGAGCATGCGGGCGAATAAACGGCGCCACGCCTCATGGTTCTCCTCGGAATAAAGCCCGTAGTTCTGTTCAATGAAAGGCGACTCGACGATAGCGGTCTGCCGAGGCACTGAGGGCACCCGCCTTTATGATACGGCGATCGCTACAAAAGTTGCATGCCGGAGTCGACGAAGAGGATGTTCCCGGTAACGCCGCGGCTTAGATCACTGGCTAGAAAAACCGCTGCGTCGCCAACTTCCCCGGGTTCAGTGGCGTGGCGGAGAGGGGAACGTTCCTTCACGGCGTCCAGCATGGTTGTGAGGTCCTTCACGGCGCGAGCTGAAGCCGTCTTCACGGCTCCTGCCGAAATCGCATTCACCCGAATCTTCTGGGGTCCCAGATCGCGGGCAAGGTAGCGCATGGAAGCCTCGAGCGACGCCTTCGCCACACCCATAACGTTGTAGTTCGGCACGGCGCGTGTGGACCCGATATACGTCAGCGCCATGATCGACCCGCCGTTCGTCATCAGCGGCGCTACAGCCCGCGACATGGCCACCAGGGAATAGGCGCTGACGTTCTGCGCCAGCAGAAATCCCTCCCGTTGCGTATCGACAAAAGAGCCGCCAAGATCGTCGCGATTGGCAAACGCCAGGCTGTGGACCAGCACATCGATCGGCTTGCCGATTTCGCGCAGGCTCTCCGTCAGTGCCGAGATTTCCTCGTCCCGCGTCACGTCACAGGGAAGCATTTTCGCGATCGGCAGCCCGCCTGCCATCGACGCGACGGTTTCCTTCTGCTTCTCGTTCAAATAAGTCAGAACGATCGCGGCGCCTTCGCGCGCGAACGATTCCGCAATCGCAAACGCGAGACTCCATTTGTTCGCCACCCCGGCGATTACCGCCGTCTTCCCTTCCAGTAATCCGGACATGAATCTTACAGCGTAACCCGGCGGTCAAACCGAGCCATGCTCTAACATCGAAGTCTGCGCCGAATTCTCGTTCTGATCATTGTGTTGATTGTTTACGGATCGTTCTATCCGTGGCAATTCACGCCCAAGCACCTGCCGGGCAACGCTCTGGGAATTCTGCTGCACTCCTGGCATTTTGCGTTCTCCCGCTTCGTGTTCCGGGATGCCCTGGTAAATATCTGCCTTTACATCCCGCTCGGCTTCGCCGGATATTTTGCGTTCCGCGAAAGCCGACGCCCGATGGTCGCATTCTACGGACCCGTGCTCCTGGGAATGCTGCTGTCGGCGTCAGTGGAGTTGCTGCAGCTCTATACCCCCCACCGCGACACCAGCCTGCTTGATGTAGCCGCGAACACGCTCGGTTCCGCCGCGGGGGTTGCGCTGGGATTGGCCCTGGAGAGGATTGCAGGCCCTTTCCGGCACCGGTCGAGTCGACCTGATGCCGATCGCAGCGCTCTGATGTTGCTGGCCTGCTGGGCCGCGTGGATGTCCTTCCCGCTGTTTCCGGTCCTCGGCAGTTACATGCTGATCCGGAAGGCGCATTACTTCGTGGCCGCAACGTCATTCGATCTCATGCCGCTGCTATCCGCTGCGGCTGTCTGGTATGCCGCGGGTTTTCTCCTGACTGCCGCGGGTTTTCGAAGATCAGTGGCGTGGCTGGGTGTTTCAATTCTGTTGGTCCCGGCACAGTTCTTTGTAATCGGACGACTCCCGACGGCACCTCAGTTCCTTGGAGCCGTTGCGGGATTTCTTCTGTTTGCAAACCGGCCGCGATTGCAAGCGATTACGCAAACGGAAGCATGGGCCTTTTTGTTTGTCGTGATCCTTCGGGGCTTGTCGCCGTTTCGATTCGCGGCAGAAGCGACGCCATTCACCTGGGTTCCATTCGGAGCGCTGCTTGACAACGACTGGCAATACGGCATTCAGGTGCTGCTGGAGAAAACCTTCTACTACACGGCCGCCATCTGGCTATTGCGCGCAGCCGGAACGCGGCTCTGGCCGGCCGTCGCAATTGTTGCCGCCTTTCTTGCGGCCATCGAGGCGATACAGACACATCTCCCGGACAGAACTCCCGAGATCATGGACCCGCTCCTCGCCATCCTGATGGGCTTTGTCCTCTTCATCCTTTCCCACGAAACAGGAAAACAATCTCAATCAGCAGGATTATCACAACCACAACTTCGAGAAAGAAGCCGCGACCCTGATCGAAACGATCGACCATGAATTCGTAGAGCTCACCTGCCGTCTGCAGCTTCTGATCCACCAGCCTGCGGTAATCGGGCACGCCGACTCTGGCCGCAGCGAGCCGGTACATGCGCGCGTAGAACATGTCGCTCAGGAACTTGATTGAGGTTTCCGTGCGCTCGGCGATTTCAATCACATCCAGGCGAATCGTATTCAGACGCTCGGCTTCTCCCGCCAACCCCCAGCGGCGCCACATGCCGGTGCCGCGATCAATCGATCGGTAGACCTCGCCAAGAACGCCTGTCAGCACGTCATCGTAGTGCCGGAACTCCAACAACTGGGTATTCGCGTATTCCAGAAGTTGCAGCGTGGGGCCTGATGCAGCCACGCTGTCGAAGACAAAAGCCGCAGACCACCCCACCACCAGGAGATCGTTCGGATAGTACGAAATGTTGGATGCGAGAATCTCGGTGCATTCGCCCGGGGAAAGCGGCCGGCTTTCACCACGCACAATCTGGGCGATCTGTTGCCCATGCTGCTGGAGCAGTTCCGCGGCACTGTCGTTTGGAGCTTCAGGGAATACAGTAATGATCACGTAGTCTTCACTCAGCCAGGCCTTATAAGGCTTTGTGAGAGCCAGTCCCGCTTTGGCGATCCGCGGTTTGAGCAGATCGATCGCGCGTTGTTCGACTGAGGGGTCGGATAACAGATTGGCCGAGCGCTCCACCAGTTCCGGCCAGTCGAGCGAGAACGGTTGATCCAGTTCGATACCCGCAACACCGTAGTCGTAATATTTTGCGCGTGCTTCGAAGCTGACTACCTCGAGCGGTTCCACCACCGGAGGCCGCTCGAATCGCACGTAGTCCGGCGCGGGCCTCGAAAACGCGGGAGTTCGTGTTGGCTGCGCGACTGCGAGAGCAGCGCGCAATGCGTCGAGGCGGATCTCATCGGCAACATCGAACAGTATGAGTTGCCGGATGAACCCACGCATAGCGCCCAGCGTAGCGCAGGCGTTATTCGGGGGGAAGATCGCCCAGATCTTCGGCGCGGTTCTCGAACTTCGTCAAAGAATGAATAAACACCATGTCGATCTTCCCGATCGGGCCATTGCGCTGCTTCGCGAGGATCAGTTCGGCTACGCCCCGGAGATCTTCACGGTCACGTTTGTAGACTTCCTCGCGGAAGATGAACGCTACCAGATCCGCATCCTGTTCGATCGATCCCGATTCGCGCAGATCGCTCAATTGCGGTCTGTGATCTCCCTGCCTTGTCTCGGGGGCGCGGCTCAACTGCGACAGCACCAGAAACGGGCACCCGAGCTCTTTCGACAGCAGTTTCATGCCGCGGGAAAGCTGGCTGACTTCCTGATTCCTGTTCTCGGTCCGGCCGCGCACGCTCATCAGCTGCAGATAATCCACCACCACGAGTCCGAGCTTCTGGCCCGATTGCTGCAGACGGCGCAGCTTCGCGTGCATGTCCATCAGATTGATGCCGGCTGTATCATCGATATAAATCGGCGCTTCGACCATTGTGTTCGCGGCCTGACGCAGTTTCTGCCGTTCCGATTCGTTCAGGTAGCCGGCGCGGAAACGATGGCTGTCTACTCTGGCCGCCGCGCACAGCATGCGCGTCAGCAGCGACTCTTTCGACATTTCGAGCGAGAAGATGGCAACCGGCTGAAACAGCCGCGCCGCCACATGCCAGCAGATATTCAGCGCAAACGCCGTCTTGCCCATCGACGGCCGCGCCGCCAGGATAACCAGTTCGCCCGAATGCAGTCCGCCGGTCATTTCGTCCAGCTTCGTGAATCCCGTGCTGACTCCCTTGATCCGCCTGCTCGGATCCAAAAAGGCGTTGATGCCGCCTTCATAGTTCTCGATGACCTGCCGCGGCGTGGCCAGACCTTTGTTGTCGCGCGACTCGCCCAGCTGCAGCAGCGTCTGCTCAGCGCCTTCGATGATCTCGGCCGGATCGTCCTCAGCCATCAAGGCGCGGTTCATCAGTTGTTGCGACGCAACGGCGATGCGGCGCAATGTCGCCTTGTCGCGGATGATCTTGACGTAGCTTTCGAGGTTCGAGATCCGCGGGAGGCCGTCGTCGAGCGAGATCAGATAGCTCAGCCCGTCGACCGACTCCAGTTCGTTGTACCGCAGCAGTTCATTGGCGACAGTGACGCGATCGATCTTTTCGCCGCGCTCGTGCAGCTCCGAGATGCGGCTGAATATCCGGCGATGCTTCTCCAGGGCGAAATCGTCGTTCGTCACCGCGCCGGCGATTTCGATGAACCGCGATCCATCCAGCAGAACCGATCCGAGGATGAAACGCTCGGCGTCGATGTTGGCGGGAAGGCCTTTCTGAAGAGCGACTGTGGCGGATGCAGCGGACGACATGGCCGGAGTTCAACTTATAGGGGCTGCCTGTGAATCGGACAGCGCCGCCTCAGATTTTTCTGTGGATTGCGGAAGGGCCGCCTGCCAGCGGCTTAAGGTCCGCCGGAAGGGGAAATGCAAATTTTTGCAGAGGAAATCCACAACACATTTTACATCGGAAATGTTTCGCCAAAGAACCACGGATCGCGCTACCCACGGACGAATGGATTGCCGCGCTTCTCCATCCCGATCGAGGTCGTTGGGCCGTGTCCCGGATAGACGACGGTTTCCTCGGGGAGCGTGTAGAGCTTGCCTCGAATGGAGCCGGTGATTTGAGCCGAATCGCCTCCGGGAAGATCAGTGCGGCCTATACTGCCGCGAAACAGCGTGTCGCCCGCGATGAGCCGGTTTTCCACGGGCAGGTAGAGCGAAATACTGCCGGGGGTGTGGCCCGGTGTGTGTAAGACGCGCGCCTCAATCGAACCGGCGCGCAGCACGTCGCCTTCACGAGCAGGCGTGTCGATTCCGGGGTCCCGGGGAGTCTCGACGCCGAGCCAGGCAGCCTGCATCTCAAGCTGATCGCTCAGCATCTTGTCTGCGTCGTGCATGTAGACAGGTGCTGCGGTGATCCGGCGCAGTTTTTCAGCCCCGCCAATATGATCGATATGGGCGTGCGTGATCACGATCATTTTCGCGGTCAGCCCGTGACGTTCCAGAATCGCGACGATCTCGGACACGTCGTCGCCGGGATCGATGACGATGGCTTCGCGGCTGATCTCGTCGCCGATGACCGAGCAGTTGCATCCCAGCATTCCGACTGGCAAAACTTCGTGAATCATGATTTACATCGATAATAGTCACAGATGACACCCGGACACGAGGCGATCCTTCATAGTGCGGCGTTGATCGATTTGTCCCGGCGGGGACGAATCCGAGTCGCCGGGGAAGATCGCGCCCGCCTGCTGCATGCAATGGCCACCAATCATGTCGAGCAGATGAAACCGGGGGACGGAATCTACACATTCTTCCTGAACGCCCCGGGCCGGATTCTCGCTGATGCATACGTGCTCTGCTTCGAAGATCACTTTCTCCTGGATACGGAACCGGGAACTCGGCCAACGCTCCTGGAGCACCTGGATCGCTACATCATCGCTGACGATGTGACGGTCGAGGACGAAACCGACGAGACATTTTCTCTCGGTCTGGAGGGTCCGCAATCGAGCGACGTCGCCGCGCGCTGCGGCCTGCCGGCACCCCACCACCGTTTTTCGCATGTTCGCTGGGGCGATTTGTCCGCCGCGTCGATTTCAGCAACGGGCGCCCAGGCTGTCCGAATTTATGGCGCCATCCAAAGCAAAGACGAAGCCATTGCGGTACTGGAGGGCGCAGGGGCGATCGCCGCGTCGGCGGAGGACGCGGAGAGGGTCCGCATCGAGAACTTCGTGCCCAGATACGGCTGCGAAATCACCGATCACACTTTGCCTCAGGAAACGCAGCAAATGCACGCGATGCATTTCCAGAAAGGTTGCTATCTCGGTCAGGAAATCGTCGAGCGCATTCGCTCGCGCGGACACGTTAACCGGATGCTGATGGGATTCCGGATTGAGCCGCCGATTGCGCCGCCGCAGCCCGGCACGAAGCTGATGGTGGAGGGCCAGCCGGCCGGCGAGGTCACATCTTCCACCGTATCGAACAGCGTCGTTTTTGGATTGGCCTATGTCCGAGTGCCGGGCGCGAAATCTGGTGCAATGGCCGAAATCGACGGCCAACCTGCCGCCTTATTCCCGCCCCACGATTAACGGGGCCTCTTGAACCAGTTGGCTGGGGCGCGCGGACCACTCGGCGCCCGCGAGGACGATCAGGGCGCTGAGCACGCCGAAAACCACGACCGAAACGGAATAGTAAAAGGGCCCGTATTCGTTTTCAAACTTCCTGCCCATCCACGGCCAGGCGAACAGAAACAGATATTTCAGCCCTTCCAGCGCCAGCCCGACCAGAGCGGCCACCGGCAGCACGCGCCGCGCCGGTACGCGGCAGTTCGGCAGCAGCCAGTAGACGAGGAAAAGCGAAAGGATCGTAATTGGGATCGCTCCGACCTTGAAAATTGCCAGCGACATCCAGACCGGAATGGCGTGAACCCCGTACCGATGCTCAAAGAATCGGGTGTTCACCGCCGTTAATAAGACGGAGCCGAGAGTGAGTCCGCCGCAGAGGAGCATCAGGAAAAAGCTCAGGATTTGATTCCGGATGTAGCTCCTGTTCCGCGCTACGCGCCACGCCCGATTGAGCGCCACTTCGAGCGGCTCGAAGACTCCATTGGCAGTGAAAAGCAGAAGCACCAGCGAGAGAATCTGGAATCGCCCATGATTCACTTTGGTCAGGTTGCGGATGATGAAGCTTCCCAGGTCGCCCGGAAAGTAGTCCCCCAACGCCAGAACCAGTGCTTGCTCCGCCGCCGGAAAATGGAGAATGTTGCGCACTACCGTGAGCATCACGATCAGAAACGGGAAAAAGCTCAGCAGCACGCTGGCGCCGACTGACAATGCGTAGACGTGCACTTCCGTCTGTGAAAGATACGAGACAGTGGGCCGCCAGCGCTCGGCCTCTGTCTGCACACGTTCCAGAGTCGATCGTTCCGATTGTTCAGAAATGATGTGCACGTACTTCGGTTACTTAGATACATGGTAGCGGCACGCAGGTTACCTTGAAGATTGTCGAAAGCCTCCGCAAACCGGCTCCTCGTTTTCGCCGCCGCGCTTCTGTTTTCGACTGGGGGCGCAGCGATCAAGGCTTGCTCGCTTTCGAGCTGGGCAGTGGCCGGTTTCCGCTCCGGAATCGCTGCCGCGACGCTCGGCCTGCTGCTGCCTGGCGCGCGCCGCGGATGGACCTGGCGTACCATCGCGATCGGCCTCGCCTATGCGGCGACGCTCGTTCTGTTCGTGCTCGCGAACAAAACGACCACATCCGCCAACGCCATTTTTCTTCAGTCCACGGCGCCTTTGTACCTGCTTCTGCTGGGACCTTTCGTTTTGCGTGAGCCAGTGCGGAGGGTTGACCTCGCAGTAATTTCTGCCGTAGCAGCTGGCGCCATTTTATTG
>Ga0210389_10002198_pt1 | contig 15477 bp, 15 predicted proteins | sample IncBWH28OmetaG_FD_160127 | JGI IMG/M metagenome (GOLD analysis project Ga0210389, IMG submission 160127) | Forest soil microbial communities from Barre Woods Harvard Forest LTER site, Petersham, Massachusetts, United States - Inc-BW-H-28-O ...
ACTCAACAAAGTGCTGAGAAGGTTGCATTCATGGAAATCGGGAAATCTGCCATCGCGGTGTTTGATTCTAAATCCTATGACCGGGACTGTCTCAGCCATGCAAGTGCTGCGGATGAGTTGGATTTGCGTTTTCACGACTTCCGATTGACGCCCGAAACGGCTTCTGCAACAGACGGAGTGCAGGCGGTTTGTGTCGCTTCCAATGACGTGGTGAACCGCGAGGTCCTCGAACGCTTGGCAGGTTCGGGCGCGCGGTTGGTTGCTTTGCGTTGCGCCGGATTTAATAATGTAGATTTGGATGCCGCCAGGGAACTGGGTGTTACTGTAACCCGGGTACCAAGCTATTCACCGCACGCCGTGGCCGAGCATACTATCGCCCTCATTCTTACTTTGAACCGCAAAATCCATCGCGCGTTTAACCGAGTCAGGGAATTGAACTTTTCGCTCAGCGATTTGGTTGGGTTTGACTTATACGGAAAAACGGCCGGTATTCTAGGCACGGGTAAGATCGGCAGCATCGTGGGCGAAATTCTGCGCGGATTTCGGATGCGCGTCCTGGCTTTTGATCCTCATCCGAACCAGGCGTGGGCCGCTCAAAATCGCATCGAATATGTAGACATGAGAACGCTCGCAAGCGAAAGCGACCTCATCACATTGCATGTCCCTTTGACGCCCCAGACCGATGGCATCGTCAATGAAGACACCTTGGCCCTGATGAAACCCGGAGTCATGCTCATCAACGTCAGCCGAGGCCGCCTTATTCATACCAAGGCCCTCATTAAGGCTTTGAAAAGCGGACATGTCGGCGGCGTTGCGCTGGATGTCTATGAGGAAGAGGAAGGCATTTTCTTTGAAGATCTTTCCGATAAGATCTTGCAGGACGACCAACTGGCGCGTCTGCTGACCTTTCCCAACGTACTTGTTACCGCGCATCAGGCTTTCCTAACGCAGGAAGCCCTTAGCGAGATCGCCCGAACCACCGTCGAAAATGTGCTGCGTTTTGTGAGCAAACAGGACTTACTCGAAGGAACCGTTCTCTAAGACACCATCTTGCATATGCTCTATGCGAGGCGAGTTAACCTATTTGAAAGAGAGAGGACACATGAGAGCTATTCGATTCGAAGGCGCGGGCCAGGCCGACGTGATCAAGTTGCTGGAAGAGCCGCTTCCGCAATTGAGACCGCATGATCTGCTGGTGCGGGTGCACGCAGCTGGGCTGAATCGTGCCGACATCTTGCAGCGGCAGGGTTTTTACGGCGACCGGCCCGATTTTGGTGACTCACTGATTCCGGGCCTGGAGATTGCTGGCGAAGTTGTCGAGTTCGGCTGTGAAGCGACCGAATTTCAGCCGGCAGACCGCGTCATGGCCATCGTGGGCGGCGGAGCACACGCCGAGTATGCGCGCGTCGATGCCCGCATGGCAATGCCGATTCCAGATCGGTTGTCGTATGTCGAAGCTGCCGCCATCCCGGAGGCCTTCGTCACGGCGCATGAAGCCCTCATTCATCTTGGCATGCTAGTCGCCGGCAGATGGGCACTCATCCATGCAGCCGCAGGCGGCGTAGGTTCGGCGGCTGTGATGCTGGCGCGCGCCCTCGGCGCAAAGACAGTCTTCACAGCTTCAGGCGATCGGCGCATCGAGCGGGTACGCGAGCTGGGAGGTACTGTCGGTGTAGATTACCGCAAAAAGGATTTCGTTGAAGCTGCTCTCCAGGCCACCGGTGGTCGTGGTGTAGATGTGGTTGTTGACTTCATCGGTGGCTCCTACCTTGACCGGAACCTCAGATCTTTGGCGCCCGGGGGACGACTAGTTCAGGTAGGCGCATTGGGCGGTGGGGAAGGGCAACTCTCGCTCGATCTGCTACTCCACCGCTACCTGCGCATTATAGGCACGGTGATGAAGTCGCGCAGTTTTGAAGAGAAGCTGGCGATGACTAGCCGTTTTCGCGAGCGCTGGCTCCCAGCTTTTGTCACCGGTCAGCTTACTCCTGTCGTCGACCGCACGTACCCGCTGGCGCAAGCAGCGGAAGCTCACCGCTATATGGAAGCTTCGGGCAACATCGGCAAGATTGTTCTCTCGATGGACTGATTAGACCGACCAAAGCAAGGCCAAACTCAAGTTCAAACTGAAGGCCATTTGATTGTTTGACAGATGTCTTCTTTGGACTGCCGGGGTTCTGAACACGAGCTCTGATATGCGGTGAGGCACCGTTTGAACGAGGATTTTGCTCTCGATACTCTCTATTCGGCTCTTGAGATCGTTGATCTGACTCCCCAGGGGGACACCGGCACAGTCACGACCAAGGTGACGGTTTACAACCAGCGTGGTGAACTTGTCTTATCTGGACGGCATAAGTATCTGCTTAAAACGTCGAGTCACACTGCCACCGCGCGCTATTCTTTTTGATTACCTTAACAGCTTCAGGCGGGGCCGCGAGCATTGAACGAAAAGCACTGAGGCGTGCTTGATTTAGCTTAGCTGGCGGGATGACGCCATAGCGCTTTTTCCGATTGGCGTCTCAAGCTCTATCGAGTTTTCGATTCAGGAAATCCGTTTAAAAGTAGGCGTAAAGCCAAGTGGGTTTAGCCTTACGCTTACCCTTGAACTACAACACCCATCCGATTTGTAAGTTATGGAAATCGGGAAACCTGGGCGTTTTGTTAGCAAACAGGACCTACTCGAAGGAACCGTGCTGTAATACACCATCTTGCATATACTCTATGCGAGATGATTGACTTCTATTTACAGAAACCAATTTGGTTAGCCATGAACGCGTGCGTCTGACGCCACTTTTCCTCCTTCGCTCGATAACGCGAAGCTACGGCGGACAGGCAGGGCGCTTCTGGTGCCGCGTACCTAGTGCTAAAGCCCTGCGTTATTCTGTTAGACCGTTTCATGGTCAAGACGTATGCGGTCAATGAACGTCTGCGTGACAGGTAACGATCCCGTACCAAACCTGGAATAACCTGAATGCTGCAGTGGTTGATCTTTGCTGCAAAACACCGAGACGGACTAATACCAAGCGACAAGTGAAGAACTATCAACGTGTACTGAATTCGTTTCACTTTTCTGAGCATAGGACTCCCATATCTTTCCGGCTATATGCGAGCTGTTAACTGGACTTGGTCATCCTCGAATCTACCAAATGACTAGCAATCAAACAGGAATATCACGAATTTTAGTGGGCTACTCTGTAATTCTCGGAATTGTCGGAGACATCGTGCGAGTCCAGGTCAGCGAGGAGACAAATGGTGATGGGACCGCTCCCTGTTTGGAAGATTTAGCGGTGGTAGAAGCAGTTGATGGAAGCCTCTCCCTGGCGCAGGTCATCGGGATCAAGCGCGACGTGGTGGCTCTTCAGGTCTTTGGTGGGACTCGAGGGATCTCGACTGATTCCACCGTACGCTTCCTGGGACACCCGATGCAGGCCAGTTACTCCGGCAATATTTTGGGCCGGGTCTTCCGCGGTACTGGTGAACCGATTGATGGCGGTCCGGATCTTTCGAACGATCCGAAAGTAACCATCGGCGGGCCTTCCGTTAACCCGATGCGACGGGTCCTGGCCTCCAAGATGATCCGCACCAACGTGCCGATGATCGACGTCTTTAATTGTCTGGTGGAAAGCCAGAAAATTCCGATCTTCTCTGTTTCAGGTGAGCCTTTTAATCAGCTGCTGGCGCGAATCGGAATCCAGGCGGACGCCGATGTCATCGTCTTCGGCGGTATGGGCCTGATCTTTGACGATTACTATTTTTTCCGAAAGGCATTCGAAGAGGCCGGCATTTTCACGCGGACGGTGATGTTTGTAAACCAGGCGTCAGATCCCGTGGTGGAACGACTTCTAATCCCGGATTTGGCGTTGGCGGTCGCAGAGAATATCGCGGTGGATGAACGAAAGCGGGTGCTGGTTCTTCTGAGCGACATGACAGCCTTTGCGGATGCTCTTAAAGAGGTGAGTATTGCGATGGATCAGGTGCCGGCAAACCGCGGATATCCTGGTGACCTTTACTCACAACTTGCAAGCAGGTACGAAAAGGCTTGCGACTATGCGCAGGGTGGATCCGTCACGATTCTGACAGTCACGACCATGCCCGGTGACGACGTGACTCACCCCGTGCCGGACAACACCGGGTACATCACAGAGGGCCAATTCTATTTGCATAACGGGGTGATCGACCCATTCGGTTCCCTCTCCAGATTGAAGCAGCACGTGATCGGCACGGTTACTCGCGAAGACCACAACCAGATCATGAACACTATGATTCGGTTTTACTCACAAGCCAAAGACGCGCAGCAGAAGCAGGCGATGGCATTCGAACTTTCCGCATTCGATCAGAAGCTGCTGAAGTTCGGACAGCTATTCCGAGATCGCTTCATGGATATCAACGTCTCGCTCCCGCTGGAACAGGCCCTCGATCTTTGCTGGCAAACGTTGGGCGAATGTTTCGAGCCGCAGGAACTGCTGATGAAGCAAGGGCTGGTCGATAAGTACTATCCCCGAAGCAAGCCAGCAACAAACCCAACGCCAACGAACGCGACCCCAACCAACCCGGCGCCCTGACCATGGCCAGACTTTCCCTTAGCAAATCAACGCTCAGCCAGTTGATTAGACAGCTCAAAACCTACCAAAACTTTTTGCCGTCACTGGACCTGAAGCGAAGGCAGTTGCTGGCGGAGCAGGAAAAGGCGCGTCTGGAGCTGCGGGAGCTAACTCATCGCGAGGAAGCGCTTCGCCCAATGGTGGAGAAGCAGATCCCGATGCTGGGCTATACCCACGTCGATGTGCGCGGAATCGTTGAAGTAACTAAGACAGAGATTGTCGAAGAAAATGTCATGGGTATCCATCTTCCAAAGTTAGGGCGCCTTGAGATTAAAGTGAGTGAGTACCCGTTTCTGGGGAAACCTCACTGGGTTGATCGCGTGGTCCAGTTGCTCAAGGAAGCGATCGAAATCCGTATCCATCGTCGGGTCATGGAACGCCGGTTGGAGCTACTCGCGTCCTCGGCAAAGGTAATCTCTCAGCGAGTTAACCTGTTTGAAAGAGTGCTGATTCCAAAGACAGAGGCCGATGTGCAACGCATTCGAGTTTATCTGTCAGACTCGGAGCGGGCTGGCATCGTGCGCGCGAAGATAGCCAAAGGCGAGAAAGGGTTGGCATGAGTATCGCTCGCATGACGAAAGTCACGTTAGTAGGCACAAGCGCAGAGCAGAAAGTTGCCCTGAGCGACTTACAGACCCTTGGCTCCGTTCACCTCATCTCTTTGGGCGAAGAATCAAAGCCCGTCGCGCCGACCGCTCCTGATTGGAATGAATCGGTGGCCGGTGCACTGCGCCATCTCGCGGGCGTGGCCCAGCGGCGACATCAGGAGACCGATCCGCAAAATTTTAACATCGAGGAGATCGTCAAAGCCGCTCTGAAGAACAAAGAACAACAGAGGGAACTAGCCGATCGCCGAATCTCGCTACGCAGTCGTATCAGCCAGCTTAGTCCCTGGGGAAATTTTGTTCTACCTCCCCTGGGCGAGATAGGCGGGTTTCGGTTGTGGTTCTACCGTTTCCCGCTGCGCGAACTTAAAAAGTTGAATCAACTAACCGATCCGTGGGAGATAGTCGCTAAGGATCACCGGTTTGCTTACCTCGTCGTCATTGCAAAGGAGGAACCTGGGCCCGGACTTCTTCCTGTTCCGCGCACTCATGCAGGAGAAGTGCCTCTCGATGAGCTGAAACGCGCTTTGCGGCGGGTCGAGCTAGAGATGGAAGACCTGGCGGCCGAACAAAACGCTTTGAGCCGCTGGATTTCCCTGCTGAACAGGGATCTGGCGGTTGTCGAAGACGAGAGAGCGCTCGAGAAGGCGGGCCAGGAAGCCCGGGAAGTAGATAATATGTTTGTAGTTCAGGGATGGAGCCTGTCTACGGGTTTGCCTGCGCTCCAGCGCCTCGTCGAAGCGAAAGGCATGGCGCTCCTCCAGGAAGATCCTGGTCCGGACGAAATGCCGCCAACGCTGATGGAAAATCCCGGCCCATTCGAAGGGGGGACAGATCTGGTGGCGTTCTACGAGACACCTGGCTATCGTTCCTGGGACCCGTCTTTGGTTGTCGCGTTTTCATTCGCAATCTTTTTCGCCATGATCCTCTCCGATGCGGGCTATGCACTCGTATTGGCAGCGATGCTTTTCCTGGCCCGCAACAAACTTGGGCGCAGCGCGGGGGGAAGACGTTTTCGGTTGTTGATGTCAGGAGTCTTGGCTGTCGCCTTTGTGTTCGGAGTGCTGGCTGGCACTTATTTTGGGATCGAGCCACCCCAACACAGTTTTTTAGGAACGTTACATCTTTTCCATCTGCAAGATACCGCGGCGATGATGCAGCTCTCGCTGGTCGTGGGATGCGCTGATCTGATCGCGGCGAACGCCGCTTCGTCCTTACACGCGAATAGTTGGGCCGGAAGATTAAAGCCGATTGGATGGATCGCCGTCATTTTAGGCGGTCTATTTCTTTTGTTATCGCACGGCACGAATGCCGAACCCGTCATGTGGAAGCTCGGGTTCGATTTTATAGGAGGCGGCCTCGCGCTGGTCGTTCTTTTTGGAAGCAATCGCCCGGTCAAATCGTTGGGCTCTGCTCTACTGAGGCTGCTCAGCGGACTCGGATCCCTGTTCGATATCTCGAAACTATTTGGCGACGCGCTCAGCTATTTACGGTTATTCGCGCTTGGCCTGGCCAGTGCTTCTTTGGCTATTACCTTTAACCAGATCGCCAGCCAAATTGCTAAGGGTATTCCCGGGATAGGACTGTTAGTGGCGATTCTCGTCTTGTTAGGGGGACATGCATTGAACCTGATGCTCGGGATCATCAACGGCTTCGTGCACGGGCTGCGCCTCAACTATATCGAATTTTTTAAGTGGGCACTTTCAGAGGAAGGCTATCCATTCAAAGCCTTTCGAAAGATGGAGGTTAATTTGTGAATATGAATGTAAATGACATGTTAAATATAATCGGATGGTTCGGCTTATACGCTCCTGTCTGTCTCGGGGCTATTGGAAGCGCGATCGGGTGCACGGTGGCAGGACAAGCTGCCATTGGTGCGATGCTTGAGACAGAAGGAGGGCACGGACGCTACGTTGGCGTGGCGGCATTGCCTTCTTCAATGGTGATCTATGGGATTGTGGTGATGTTCACCTTGAATCGTCCCGTCACTGCAGAAACGGCTGCGGGCTTGTTCGGAATCGGACTATCAACCGGGATCGCGTTCCTGTTGTTAGGCCTCTACCAAGGCAATTGTTGCGCTTCTGCGATCGCGGCTGCTAAGGAGAAACCCGGGATCTTTGGGCTCTCCATTGCGCCTGCCGCTATTGTCGAAGGGTTCGCGGTGTTCGCGTTCATCTTCGCGCTGGTGTTAGCAGGTAGTCTCCCGAAGTGAGGAGTATGGAAATGGCGCAAACTAAAAACGCAGAGACAAAATCGCAAATTGCGAAGGTCGCTTTTGGGGTCGAAGCTTTAATTGAGCGGCTGCGAAGCGAAGGCGTGGGTAGCGGCCGCGCGGAAGCGGAAAAGATTGTCAGGGATGCCCGAGCAGAGGCGCAGACAATTCTGAGCAAAGCTAAAGCGGAGGCAGACCAAATTGTAAACGGGGCCAGGACCGAGGCTACAAACCTGGAGAAAGCCGGCCGACAGTCGCTGGAAGTGGCTGCCCGAGACACAGCCCTCGATTTAAAGAATCGCCTTTCACAGCAGGCTGCGCGCGAGGTCAAGCACCTGGTGAACGAGGAAGTTCAACGACAGGAGATTTTGGAGAAGCTCATATTGGAAGTAGCTGGCCGGGCGCGGGAAAAGACCGTCGGGACAGGCGCGGTGGAGATCCTCCTACCCGAGAAGGTGATCAGCCTGGACGATATAGCCAAGGATCCGGCTCACCTGCAAGCCAGCCCCCTGGGACGCTTCGCTAACCTTGTCGCCAGCGATATGCTCCGGCAGGGCGTTACTCTCAATAGCAGTCCTAACGTCAAAGCCGGCATCAAAGTCCGTCTCACGGATAAAGGCATTGACCTCGACCTGAGCGACAACGCGATCGCTGATCTTTTAATGCAGCATCTGCAACCACGGTTCCGAGCCCTGTTAGAGGGGATCGTGTAGCAGCTCCTGCTCCATATGACTGCTTCGTCGCCATACATCATGCTGATGGCCAGCCTTCCGCCGCTGGGCGATCTTTTCGGCCAAAACCAGACGCCGCTCACTGAAATCCAGTTGCGGCATCGACTCAAGTTTCTGACAGATCAGGACAGCAAAACGCTTTCACAAATAGAGCAGCTGGTACGCCGTTCGAAGCAGCCGGCGGAATGGACCGATGCGCAGATTGTAGAATCGGCCAAGGCTCTATTTGATCACTTGAGTTCCAATACTTTGAAACAAGCGGTCGAGTTCGTAGTCAGCCTGCGAACCATTGTGGCCGCGCTGCGCCGGCGCAAACTTGGGGAAAATTCACCACCCAAGCAGACCGATTGGGGTTACAGCCCATGGATTCAACGCATTGAACGCCATTGGACGGAACCTGATTTTGGTCTGGGGACGGTCGTACCCTGGGTCTCCAAGGCCCGGCGACTCTGGGACGACGACGATTCAGTCGAGCTTGAGCGGTTGATCTTGGTTGAATCCTGGAAACAATTCGGTCGCCTGAGCAACGGACATTACTTCGATTTTGCGGCGGTCGTTCTCTACGTGTTGCGCTGGAGTTTGATTAACCGGCGCGTGAACTACGACCGCGAAACTGCACAAAAACGCTTTAACTCACTTATTGACGATGGAATCGGAAACTTTGACCAACTCTTCTCAAATAAAACAACCTGAGCCCGCGGCATCCACCGGTTCAACACAACCTGATTCCGTGGCAAGCACCGGTGCTCGAGTTATCTCGGTTCAGGCTAATCTTGTCACTATCGAGGTCGCTGAGGCTGCCCAACGTCCTCTTACCAAAAATGAAGTCGTGTGCATCGTTCCGCACCGGGAAGCCGCTCTGTACCAGGAGCGGTTGAAGGCTGAGGTGCTAAGGGTGCGAGGGCGAGAAGCCGACGCCCAAGTTTTCGAGAGTACGCGGGGCGTAGGCGTCGGTGATCGAGCGGAACAAACTGGAGAATTGCTGTCAGTAACGCTGGGGCCCGGGTTGCTGGGTCGAATCTACGATGGATTACAGAATTCACTTCCCGATCTGTCAGCCAGTTACGGCAACTTCCTCCCTCGTGGGGTGATCGCGCCGCCTTTAGATCTACAAAAGAAATGGTCTTTTACCCCTAAAGTTCAGGTGGCCGATCGCCTCAAAGCCGGAGACACGATCGGAACGGTGCCGGAGGGCCGGTACACGCACAAGATCATGGTGCCTTTTGATATTGCCGGCGAGCTAGAACTAACTTGGATCCAAGCGGGGAGTTTCACTATCGACTCACCGATCGCGCGAGTTCGTGATCATCGGGGCGACGAAAGGGTTCTTACCATGCAACAGAACTGGCCGGTGCGCCGGGCTTTGCCGCAAAAGCTTCTCGAGCAGCGACATTCTGAACGCCTCTATCCCGACAAGCCCTTGGTTACAACCCAGCGTATCATTGACACTTTCTTTCCCATTGCTCTGGGCGGTACAGGATGTATTCCTGGACCATTCGGTGCCGGCAAGACCGTCCTGCAGAATCTGATTTCGCGGCATTCCGCAGTTGACGTTGTTGTGGTGGTTGCCTGTGGCGAGCGCGCCGGCGAGGTGGTCGAGACCATTGCCGAATTTCCTAAACTGACGGACCCGAAAACGGGTGGCTCACTGATGGAGCGCACCATCATCATCTGCAACACCTCATCGATGCCAGTGGCAGCACGGGAGGCCTCTATCTATACGGGCATCACGCTGGGAGAATACTACCGGCAGATGGGGTATGATGTTTTGCTGATCGCAGATTCCACCTCTCGTTGGGCGCAAGCGATGCGGGAGACCTCTGGAAGGTTAGAAGAAATTCCAGGCGAAGAAGCCTATCCCGCTTATCTGGATTCCGCCATCAAAGGGGTCTATGAGCGGGCTGGAGTCATCCGAACGAACGATGGAAGCACCGGGTCGTTAACCATGATTGGAACGGTGTCGCCAGCGGGAGGTAACTTTGAGGAACCCGTCACTCAATCGACCCTGGCAACGGTGAAAGACTTTTTGGGTCTAAGCTACGATCGAGCTTACAAGCGGTTCTACCCTGCGGTCGATCCGCTCCTCTCCTGGTCCCGGTACCTGGCTCAACTACGGCCGTGGTTTGATAAGAACATTGCGCCGGACTGGGTCGACCGGGTTTCGGCGATGCAGGAACTACTCCGGCGCGGCAACGATGTTGCGCAGATGATGCAAGTGACAGGCGAAGAAGGTGTCAGTCTGGAAGATCATCTGGTCCACCAAAAATCGCTCTTCCTTGATATGGTTTATTTGCAACAAGACGCTTTCGATAAGGTCGATGCGAGTGCAGCTCTTCCGCGGCAGAAGCGGACATTCGATCTGGTTCTTGATCTTGTAAACCGGACATATCAATTCTCGGATAAATCAGCGATTCGCGATTATTTCATACGCCTCACAGGCTTGTTCAAGAACCTGAACTATTCTCAGGAGGAAACCCCGGAGTACCGGGAATTGCTCAAGAAGATTCAGGAACTCGCCGATTCCGCCGCAAATCCGAAGCGAGGGCAAACCTGAGCGAGCGGTGGCGCTCTTTTTAACTCGAGGGACGGCCTAAGTGCCGTTCGACGAATTGCCTCAGTCCGCAAAGCGGCAGCGTTCATCGGACGGCACGGAGGCCGTCCCTCAGCGAAATGGAATGAAAAAGAACGAAATTATCGATCGGTCCCGCAAATTCGCGGAGCCGTACTGCGTCACTAACAGAAAAAAGTTTCGACTCAAGGACATCGATCCTGACGACACGGGCGAAGCCAAGCCGCGTGCCAAGGAATTGCTGGAGACCGGCATTCAAGCGCTCGCCGAACTACAGGACATGCTCTACGCACAAGACCGGTGGTCGGTGCTGCTTGTCTTTCAGGCGATGGATGCGGCGGGAAAGGATGGTGCGATAAAGCATGTTATGTCCGGCGTTAATCCGCAGGGCTGCGAGGTCTATTCATTCAAAAGCCCATCGGCAGAAGACCTCAATCATGACTATCTTTGGCGTTGCCTGAAATGTCTGCCTGAACGCGGGCGGATCGGCATTTTCAACCGCAGCTACTACGAAGAAACGCTGGTGGTACGCGTCCATCCCGAGCTGCTGGCGAAGCAAAAGATTCCGCAACAGCTCATCACGAAAGATATCTGGGACGAACGTTATCACGACATTCGGCATTTTGAGCACTACCTCACCCGCAACGGCGTCGTCATTCGAAAGTTCTTTTTGCACGTCTCTGCTGCCGAACAGAAGAAACGCTTCCTGGAGCGGCTGGATAATTCAGCGAAGAACTGGAAGGTCTCGGCTGCGGACTCCCGAGAGCGCGGTTTTTGGAGTGAATACATGGAAGCCTATGAAGATATGATCTGCAACACCGCGACCGATTACGCGCCGTGGTACGTGGTACCCGCCGACAACAAGTGGTTCACTCGGGTGGTCGTCGCCGCGGTTGTCATTGACGCGCTCGCATCACTGAATCTCCAGTATCCCGAAGTCAGCGCAGAACAGCGCCAGCAACTCGCTGCGGTGAAGGAAGCACTGATCGCGGACGACAAACTTTGAAGGCAGACATAATCGTTCGGGTTCGTTCCTGACAAGTAAGGGTCGTACATGAAGACAGTTAACTCACGCGTCAATAGAGTCGATACTATTCCCAAGAGAAAAGGAACAAGGCCGGCCACGATTTGTGGGCCACTTCACATTCAGTCTGGTGGTAGTGGAGATGCGAAATATCTTCGCAAGCTAATTACCGAAGTCCTGAGCTGGCCCGACGTCGAGTCTACTCCACCAATTGTAAGGTTTCCCGATCTGATATCTATCCATTTAAAAAGAGGTGAGGGAGTATTCGGTTCGTCAGCGGCGACCTCGGTAAGGGAGTTCGCCGAGGTTTATTTGGAGGCTGCGACGATACACGTGACCCTGCCTTTAGTAACCGCCCATTGGGCGATTTTGGGCGGGTGGGCTGAACCGCACTACCTGGCATCACAGGGTCTCATGCCGGCCGGTACCGTGCTGTTATATGCGCCAGAGGACGAAAGCGAGGTGGACGTATGTCGTTTTCATTTCTCTCAAGCGTATGAACATGCACGTAATTCAGGCGAATTAGAAGCGAGCAGGCCCTTTAGAGTGCCTACGAACCCGTCCCTGCTCGAATTTCAGGAAAGCAGCGGAAGGTCATGAGGGATCACCTGGCGCGGGAGCGACTGCGAAAGCTGCCTTTCAAACGACGCACTGGACGTTGATTTTTCAAGCACCAGGAACAGCGATGAATCAAGAGACCGCCAGCTCGCATTGTGCTTAAGACGCCTTTTCAAAATTTGTGACCTCTGAGGCAAAGACAGTCAACACGTCTAAACGCCAGGCGATCGCCACCGAGGGGCAAGTGCAGCATTGGATCGAGCCTTGGTACCTGTCCTATGCCATTCTTGGCGCGCTCGCGTCCGGCCTCGCGGCGATACTTATTCCACTGGTGGTGACCAAGTCCGGCGGTAGCCCCACTCAAATTGGCGCGGCCATCGCTGCACAGAATGTCGGTGCTTTGTTCGCGCCCATTTGGGGCTGGGCCGCTGATCGATCGCTGGCGTATCGCGCCATTTTCTTCAACGGCTTCATGCTGGTTGGGGCCGGCTTTCTCGGCCTCGCGGTCATGCACGGAATCGGCGCCTGGCTGATTTCCCCGTTCCTGGTTGGGCTCGGCACTGGAGCCGCTAACACCGTCGCATGCCTTTTCGTCGTCGAGTTCACACCGGAAAGCGAGTGGAGCCAACGCATCAGCTGGTTGCAAACATTCAACGCGCTCGGTGCCATTGTCGGAATGGCGATTGCCGGCCTGCTGCAACCTGCTTTTGGGACGTTGGTCGCGGCGTCGCTAGTCATTCCCGCGATAATAGTCGGAGGCTGGGGATTGCCGGTCCCGCGCACTTCTTTTCACATTCCACACCTTCGCCTTCATCCCCGGCAGGTGGCTCATCTTGCACGCCACGGAGGTCCGAATGCAGCTGCTGTCGTCGGCCACATTCATCGCCTTCGCTTGGCCGATTTGTCGAAACTTGGGACGGTCTTCAAATCCGGATTCGGCATCTTCCTTGGGAGTTGGTTTTTCTTTTCCGTTGGGATCTCCTCTTTTTCGTCTCTCTATCCCGTGTTAATGCTGAGGAGCTTTGGGGTAGGAGTCGCGACGTCCTCGATGTTGATGTCAATTGCTACCCTGGTTAGTATTCCGCTCTACAATCTCGCCGGACGGCTTTCTTTGCGGCACTGCCCAGTCCGGCTTCTCAGCGCCGGCATTTGCGCACGGATGATCGCGCTGGTCACGCTTGGTGTTGTGGCCTATCTCCACCCGTCCTCCCCAGCGGTACCGGTATTTGTGGCTTTCGGACTTTTTCAGGGCATTTGGCCACTACTTAGCGTTGCCTCCAATGATTTAGCGGCCGAATTGGCACCGATTGGTGAGGGGACCGCTATGGGTTTGTTCAATGCTGCAGCCGCTGCAGCCTCGGCCATTGGCGCTATAGCTGGTGGCGCCGTGGCTGACCAATTCGGTTATGAAAGCGTGAATATATTCGCGGCGGCTGGCGCTCTTCTTTCGCTGCTGTGCGTATTGCCGCTTCGAAATGCCAAAGCGGCTCGTCAACACAAATTAAAGCCATGAAAAAAATGCCCTCCATCCGTTGGATCGAGGTGATACTCGACATCGCTTTGCTCGCCGGCTTTATATCCGCAATGGGGTTCTTAGTTCGGCTTGCCTTCTGAGCCGGCATACCCTTTGAAGAGGATCGTGGCTTTCCTGACCATCGGTAGTATTGAACGCACAGGTATCGTCTGCCGCATAGGCGGTGCAGCCAAAGGCCCGCTGTGGCTGCGGCCACAGATTGGTTTTGAAGACCCCTGGGCTATCGACCTAAGTCGTTGAAGAAGGCTCACGCTCCAGTGAATATCTTTCACTTTTCGGAAATCAGGGCGCGGGTATCCTGAGGGTCACACGAAAGTAATTAACGTGACGGTTTCGGAGTTGGGTTCAACGGCCGAGTCCGCGCATCATAACGAAGTGAAACCGACAACATGTTTCCTACTGAACCACTTGGCTTTGCCGAAATGCTGACCCAGCGTAAAGAATCTGCGCGCAAAACGCTGCGCGAAACTTCTGGCGAGGAATTGCGCGCGTTAGTTCGCAAGCTCTTTCCTGATTCAACGCATCCATGGGCGGGATCGTTTTCGAGATTCATCGAAGAACATCACGGAGAACGCGCCGTTCGCGGCGAGACCTCGGACGGTATTTCCTTCGTTTACTACCCGCAATCCAATGCCGGGGTATGGTTTGAAAATATGGGAAAAGCCTTCGCAATAGGTCTGCTCGGCCCAACCAGCCTCCGGTTACTTTCCGAGATCATCTCGGCGCAATGAACATGTTTCACTGGTTACAGATCGTGAATCTGAACGAAAAAATCTCCTACTGTCAGCAGGATGGAATATCATCATGAGCGAAAAAAAAGACGGAGGGCATTGTTGGGTGGTTCGCTGGCGGAGGGAGGACGGATCATCGGTTTTGCAACAGTTTCTTCACGTGCTTCCGTGGCGATGGAACTCAGAAAAGGTCGAGGAGTACTTGCTCAGCATCTATTATAACTCTCCGGTGACGCCGGTTTCTGAGCGAATCGGCTGGATGAATTCCGAGGTGCAGATGGGACTTGTCGTAATTAGAGAGAAAGGGAGGGTAGTCGTCGGTGAACACCCTTACCTCGTAGCAAATTTCGTGACAGATTTCGCGGTCACTCACGATGCGACCAAAGGCATTGAAACATTGTCGTACACTGAACCACGGGGTACCCGATTCGACATTGAGGGAGGCAAGGTTCTTAGGAATAGTCCGCCTGCTAAGGTAAGCCTTGAATTACAATGTCCATCCGATTTGTGAGTGAAATCGGGCGCACTTTCAGGGCAGGCTCTGACGTCGGCTGTTCCCAGGGCAAAACTTTGGGCTAGCCGTTGTTTTAGTTGCGATTTCTCATGCAGTAACTGCGCTGCAACAATATTAGGCAGTTGTGTCCGCGCGAGACTAAACCCGGCGCCAGCTTGGTTGCTTAGGATCCGCGAGCTGGATGTCCACCGGTCCAATGCCGAAGACGGCGACGATCACCGGCTCTTTCCCCTCGGCTGGCACACCGTCGTAGTGCCAGGTGCGTGCGTGGCGCAGGACAAATCCGCCAGCCTGAACAGGCACGGCCTGTACGGGAGTGAAGTCCTCTCCGCTGTTCACCCACCACGTTCCTGACACGACCACGCAGATGCGGTCAGTTTTGTACTTGATCAGCCCGC
>Ga0210389_10002202_pt1 | contig 15449 bp, 9 predicted proteins | sample IncBWH28OmetaG_FD_160127 | JGI IMG/M metagenome (GOLD analysis project Ga0210389, IMG submission 160127) | Forest soil microbial communities from Barre Woods Harvard Forest LTER site, Petersham, Massachusetts, United States - Inc-BW-H-28-O ...
TATGGCTGTAATTCCGGATTTGCACGGGCAAAAAACATATATAGTGCGCAACGGAAAAGCTGTTTCGGTTCTTATTGAAACCGGGATTCGTAACGATACATCTGTTGAGGTTTTAAAAGGGCTTAACCCAGGTGATACTGTTGCAACAGAGGGAATTATGTCTCTGAAACCAAATGTGCAAGTAAAAATACAAGGACATAAAAAATAATCGGTAAGAATGAATATTTCATCCACAAGTATAAATAGACCGGTTCTCGCTATTGTAATGAGCCTTATCATACTATTATTTGGTGTGATAGGATACAAGTTTCTTGGTGTGCGTGAGTTCCCCGCAATTGACCCGCCCATTATTACGGTTAAAACAAGCTATACAGGCGCCGCTGCCGAGGTAATCGAATCGCAAATAACTGAGCCTCTTGAGAGTGTTATTAATGGCATTGATGGTATCCGCACTATTTCATCAACTAGCGCACAAGGTGTTAGTAGCATTACAGTTGAGTTTAATTTAGGTGCTAATTTAGAAAGCGCTGCTAACGATGTACGCGATAAAGTATCGCAAGCGGTACGTTTGTTGCCGCAAGACATTGATGCTTTACCAACCGTAACCAAAGCTGATGCTAATAGTGATGCTATTGTAAGTATGACCATACAAAGCAGCACGCGCTCTATCTTAGAGGTAGACGATTATGCCGAAAATGTTTTAGTAGAAGGCTTACAAACTATACCGGGAGTTAGCACTATACAAATATGGGGGCAAAAAAAATATGCTATGCGTTTGTGGATGAATCCGGAAAAGTTAGCGGCATACGGCTTAACTCCTTTAGATATACAAAAAGCACTTGCAAGCGAAAACTTAGAAGCCCCTTCTGGTAAAGTAACAGGTCGTAACAACGAATTAATTGTGCAAACCAAAGGTCGTTTAAATAATGTGGACGATTTCGAAAATTTAATTTTAAAAACCAACAACACACAAATAGTTCGCTTTAAAGATGTTGGGCGTGTTGAGCTAGGACCTGAAAGCTATGAAACAGCGTTAAAAATTGGCGGTGTAAACATGATTGGTTTGGGCATTGTGCCTCAGCCGGGTGCAAACTATATTGATATTGCTGATGAGTTTTATAAGCGGATGGAAAAAATTAAAAAAGAAATCCCTAAAGATTATAAAATAGACATTGCTTTAGATAACACCAAATTTGTACGCAAAGCTCTTTCAGAAGTAGAGGAAACTTTAATCATCGCTATTATTTTAGTAGTATTAATTATCTATTTGTTTTTTCGCGATTGGGTTATTGCGTTCCGCCCGCTTATTGATTTGCCCGTTTCGTTAATTGGCGCCTTTTTTATTATGTATATTATGGGTTACTCTATTAATGTGTTAACGCTTTTAGCTATTGTGTTGGCAACCGGTTTAGTGGTAGATGATGGAATTGTTGTAACAGAAAATATTTACAAAAAAATTGAAGACGGCATGGACCCAGAAGAGGCTGCACACAAAGGGTCTAAAGAAATTTTCTTTGCGGTAGTTTCCACTTCTATAACTTTAGTAGCGGTGTTTTTACCTGTAATATTTTTACAAGGTTTTGTTGGGCAATTGTTCCGTGAGTTTGGTGTGGTTATAGCGGGTGCGGTACTTATATCAGCTTTTGTATCGTTAACACTTACACCAATGCTTAATGCAAAACTAGTAAGTAAAACGCATAAAAAAAGTAAGTTCTACGAAATGACCGAGCCTTTTTTTCAAGGATTGGAAGATGGATACTTTCAATCGGTAGGAAGGTTTTTAAACAGACGTTGGATATCGCTTGTTATTATTGGGGCATCGATAATAATGGGGATAACAATTTTTTTCTTCGTACCACAAGAATTAGCGCCACTTGATGATAGGGGTTGGTTACGCATTAACACTACGGCACCCGAGGGCACATCATTTGAGTATATGGATAATTTTATGGATAAACTTTCGAAAAATTTGGAAGATAGTATAAAGGATCAGCGGATGGTTTTATCTGTTACTTCGCCGGGCTTTTCAGGGGCCGGTGCTGTTAACTCGGGTTCTATACGTTTAATGATGAAAGACACCGCGAATCAGCGAACGAGGTCGCAACAAGAGTGGGCAGATTATGCAAGTAAAATAACCAAAAATATGCCCGAAGGAAAAGTGTTTGTGTCGCAGGAGCAAACTATTTCTGCCAGTGGTGGTCCGCGAGGTGGTTTGCCGGTGCAATTTGTAATAGAGGCTTCCAGTTTTGATAAACTAAAAAAGGTTATCCCTAAATTTTTAGATGAAGCCAACAAAAGCAATGTGTTTCAGGGAGTAGATTGTAATTTAAAATTTAATAAACCAGAATTGGATATTACTATTTTGCGTGACAAAGCAAAATCATTAGGTGTTTCTGTGCAAGATATTGCGCAAACCTTACAATTGGCTTTAAGCGGAAATCGTTTTAGTTATTTTGTAATGAACGATAAACAATATCAGGTAATGGGTCAGCTTGAAATGCCTTATCGCGACAAGCCTTCGGATGTTACATCATTATATGTGCGTAACGCAACCGGCGATTTAATTCAGTTAGATAATTTGGTAAAAGTAGAAGAGTTAAGTAACCCACCTCAGTTATATAAATACAACCGTTACGAAGCTGCAACTGTTTCTGCGGGCCTTGCACCCGGAAAAACTATTGCAGATGGAGTTAACGAAATGCGCAGAATTGCAAAAAATCAATTAGACGATACTTTTAGCACCGCACTTACTGGGCCTTCTCGCGATTTTGAGGAAAGCGGTTCTAACATTATGTTTGCTTTTGGCTTAGCATTAATTTTAATTTATTTAATTCTTGCTGCACAATTCGAAAGTTTTGTTGACCCACTTATTGTAATGTTTACGGTACCTTTAGCGTTGGCTGGCGCACTTTTATCGCTTTGGTATTTTAATCAAACGTTAAATATTTTTTCAGAGATAGGGGTTATTATGTTGGTTGGGCTTGTTACTAAAAACGGAATTTTAATTGTTGAGTTTGCCAATCAGTTAAAAGAACAGGGCTTACCAACCCGCGAAGCCATACAAAAAGCGGCAGCGGCACGTTTGCGTCCTATTTTAATGACAAGTCTTGCAACAGCATTAGGTGCGCTGCCAATTGCAATGTCGTTGGGTGCCGCTGCTAAAAGTCGTATGGGAATGGGAATTGTAGTTGTTGGCGGAATTATATTTTCACTAATACTAACCTTGTTTGTTATTCCGGCTATGTATTCTTATTTATCAAGAGGGCACAAAAAGAAATCGGCAAAAAACTATGAATTGGAAACTGTAAAGTCTACCTATGAAAAAACTGTATAACCTTATTCTTATATGTATTTGTTTAGTGGCTTCTTTGGCTAAGGGCCAGGAACTATTAAAATTAGAAGATGTAATTAAACTTACTGTTGAAAATAATTTTGATGTTCAGATAGCAAAAAACAACATACAGATTGCTAAAAACAACAATAATATTGGTTTGGTTGGCGGTGGTCAATCTACGGGGGGTACCGTGTCTGGCGGCTCTACAGGTATGTTGCCGCAAATTTCTGTATCAGCTGGTAGTCCGCAAAGTCCACTAGGTGTGGGTCAAACAATAAGTACATTACACTATTCAAATCCTGCATTAAACGTTAACGGACAAAAACTGACATCAACTAGTTACGCACCTTCTATTGTAGGTACTTGGTATTTTTTTGACGGACTAAAAATGTTTGCCACAAAAAAGAAATTAAATCGTAATGAAGAGTTAAGTAATCTTCAATATCGTCTTACGGTTGAAAACACTTTATTGGCAAGCCTAACGGCTTATTATCAAATGATTAGTATACAACAGTTTATTAAGTCATTAAAACTGTCTTTAGCTTTGGGAGATGATCAAAAAAAATTAGCTGATCAAAAACTGAAAGCAGGAACTGGATCTAATGTTGATGTTTTACAAACCCAAATTGACTACAACAACATTCAAGTACAAATTATACAACAACAAAACCTATTAAATGATCAACGCATTATTTTAAATAATCTTTTAAAACGCTCACCCGATGTTGATTTTACCGTACCAGACACTATTATTATGCAAACTAAGCCGGAATATCAAGTGGCCTTAGATAACACAGATAAAAACAACAACTCTATTTTAATAAGCCAAAAAAGTATTGATGTAGATGAATTAGGTTTAAAAGAATACAAAGCTAACCGCATGCCTAAAATTGGTGTTACAGGAAACTACTCGTTTCAACGTACAACTAACGATATAGGCTTGCAACGATTAAACCAAAATTATGGTTTTAACGCGGGGTTTATTTTTTCGTGGACACTGCTTAACAACCTTACCACACACACAGCCATTAAAAACCAATTAGTACAATTAAACTCCGATAATTTACGATTAGAGGCCTCTAGACTGCAGCAAAAAGCAAATTTGTACCAAGCCTATTTAAGCTTTCAAAACAACTTAAATATTATTGAAATTGAAAAGCAAAGTGTACAACTTGCCAATCAAAACCTTAGTATTGCAGCGCTTCGTTTTAAACAAGGTTTATCTAATTATATTGAGTACCGCACCGTTCAGCAAAGTTATGAAGATGCACAGTATCGGTTGTCTCAAGCTGCTTTTAGCACCAAAACAAGCGAACTTAATTACTTGAAGGCTCAAGGCTTATTGGTACACTAAGCATTTATTTTGATACACTAATTTGTTTCAGCATCTTTGTTTCATGGCTGGCATATACATACACATCCCTTTTTGTCGGAAAGCATGTTTGTATTGTGATTTTCATTTTTCTACTAATCTCGATAATAAGAAAAAACTGGTAGATGCCATTTGCACCGAAATAAAAAACAGAAAAAATTATTTAGAAAACAAAGCAGTTAACTCAATTTACTTTGGCGGAGGAACGCCAAGTTTATTAAGTCTTGAAGAACTTGCACAAATTTTATCTACAGTTAGTACAAATTTTGAGGTAAACGAAAAAGCTGAGGTTACTTTTGAATTAAATCCTGAAGACGCAGAAATAAACTATCTACGAGAAATAAAAAAATGAGGCGTTAACCGCTTAAGCATAGGTTTGCAAAGTTTTAATGAAGAAGAATTAAAATGGATGAACCGTGCGCATAATGCACAACAAAATTTTGACTGCATAAAAATTGCGCAGCGAGTGGGGTTTGATAATATATCAATAGATTTAATTTATGGCAGCAAATTTCAGACACCCGAAATGTGGCGTGAAACTTTGCGCACAGCTTTTAGCTTAAGCACACAACACATATCCTCATACAACCTTACAGTAGAAAGCAGGACTCAATTGCAACATCTTATTAAAGAGAAAAAAGAAAAAGAGGTGGATAGCGAAATGAGTTCGCAACTATTTGATATACTTATAGAGGAAATCGAAAAAAACGGTTTCAATCAATATGAGATTTCTAATTTTTGCAAACCCGGGTTTATGGCTGAACACAATAGCAATTATTGGAAGGGGTTGTCCTATTTGGGTGTTGGCCCTTCGGCACATTCTTATAATGGGGTTTCGCGTAGGTTTAATGTGCGAAGCAATGCGCAGTATATTCAAGCGACAGAAGGTGGCAAACCCTTTTATGAAGAAGAGATTTTAACGGCAAACGATAAGTATAACGAGTACATTTTAACCCGACTTAGAACTGAATGGGGTTGTGATGTACAGGAAATGCAAAAGAATTTTGGAGAAAAATATGTGGCGTATTTTTTTAATCAATTAGAGTGCTACAAACAAAAGAACTTTATCGATGTAAAACAAAACATTATAACTTTAACCAAGCAAGGAAAGCATTTTGCCGATGGCATAGCCTCTGATTTATTTTATACAAAGAAAGATGATAGCAACAATTACCTATAAACAAAAAACCTTTAGAGTTGATTTTTCTAAACCAATAGATATTTCATTGCCCGTATCAATTGGTGGGGTAAAGGCGTGGTACGTAAATGAGCCGATTATTGAGCCGGTACGAATGGGAGATTGGGTGGGTGAGGTAGCACAGGGTGGTTCGGTAAACTTTAAAAATATTACATTTAATCCACACGGGCATGGCACACATACTGAATGTGTAGGACATATTAGTAAAGAATTTTATTCGGTAAATAAAAGCCTGAGGCAATTTATGTTTATGGCAGAACTTATTACTGTTTTGCCTAAAGAGGCAAATGGCGATTTAATTATCACAAAAAAAATACTGGAAGATTTTCTGGAAGATAAAAATCCGGAAGCATTGGTTATTCGCACGCTTTCAAATAGTGAAGCAAAAACCCACAAAAACTATTCGAGTACCAACCCTGCTTATATCAACGAAGAAGCAATGAAGTACATTATAGAAAAAGGAGTTCAACATTTATTGTTCGACACCCCAAGTGTTGATAAGGAAGTTGATGGCGGCGCATTACTTGCCCACAAGGCTTTTTGGGAACACCCGCAAAACACCAATACACATCGTACTATTACAGAATTAATTTATGTGCCAAACACAATCTATGACGGAACGTATTTGTTAGATTTGCAGGTGGCGGCTTTTGAAAATGATGCAGCCCCGTCAAGGCCATTATTGTATAGAATAATAAACTAAATAATTCTTCTACCTAAAAATTTATTAATCCGAGAGCTTAATAATTGTAATTCCCTTATAGAACTCTGAATTTTATAAGTCTCTTCATCTGACAAAACGGTTCTTAATTGTTCATTCTTCTCCAATAATAATTTATAAATGCGTTTACTTTTATATATATGTAAATCATGAAAAACAGCTTTTTTAATATTATCGGTTTCGTGAGCTACCATTATATTATGTTTTTTCCCCCACCTCTCACTTAACTGATCGTTGCTGCTAATCAGGTTTATGGTAGTTTGCGCTAATTGAGGGTTTTTGTGTTTTACAAAATAATCGACATTAGGAATGTTCTCACCTTTTATTTGCAACATAAACTCATAGATAAACATTTGACAAGTGGAGTCCATAAAACTAAGCTCATCTTGCTCCAACTCATTTAAAATAAACTCAGCTACCGAAACCTCCGTTGTAACATTTTCGTTGTCTTCATTCAAATGTTGTATCTCAATTAAATTTGTTCCATATAGAAGAAGAAGGCGAACTAAATTTTTTTCTTGCTGTGCAAAGGGATTTAAATCGGCATCTAATAATTTTTGTAAATCATCTTTTACTTCCTGATTAGTGTTTTCAGAATAATTTTGTGCTTCAACGGGTGCCGCTTCAGGTTGAAAGTTTTTCTTTACAATTTTTTTATCTCGTGTGGCTTTTACTTGAAAAACCAATGTTTGTTCATCAACTTGTAAAATGTGGCTACACTCGGTAATGTATCCATTACGCGTAATGGCATCGGGTACAATAGCTATACTTTCTATAATGTCTTTTACGAGAGCTGCTTTTTTTACTGGCTCATGCCTGGCTTCCTCAAAAAGTAAATTGGTTTTAAACTTAATAAAATCAAGCGAGTTCTTTTTAATAAAGGCTCTTAAATCATCTCCACCAACTTTTTTAGAATAGGAATCAGGATCATCTCCATCCGGAAATAAAAGAACTTTTACGTTCATCCCTTCTTCCAAAATTAAATCAATTCCCCTAAAGCTGGCTTTAATACCAGCAACATCGCCATCGTATAAAATGGTAATGTTGTTAGTAAAGCGGTGTATCAAACGTATTTGGTCAACTGTTAATGATGTACCAGATGATGCCACCACATTTTCTATGCCCGCTTGGTGCATAGAAGTAACGTCGGTATAACCCTCTACCAAATAACAATTATCTTCTTGTGTAATTTGTTTTTTGGCAAAATACAAGCCATACAAAACTTTACTCTTATCGTAAATGTCGGTTTGTGGAGAGTTAATGTATTTGGCAAATTTTTTATCGCTGTTTAGTATGCGTCCGCCAAAACCAATAACCTTACCCGTTCCATTATGTATTGGAAAAATCACACGTCCTGTATATCTGTCAAAAATATCGTTGATGGTGATGGGTTGACCGTCAACATGCTTATCGGATAAAATAGATAAACCTGTTTTTACTAAATATTCTGGCTTGTAAGCCGCCGCAATGGCTGCTTTTGAAAAAGCCCTTCTATCTTCAAAAGAAAAACCAAGTTGAAACTTTTTAATTATATCATCGGTAAAACCACGTTCACGGAAATAACTTAAACCAACCGATTTACCCTCATCCGTGTTCCATAAATTATCGGTAAAATATTTTTGAGCGTAATTGGTAACTATGTACAGACTTTCTTTTTCAGTTATCTGCACCTTCTCTTCAGGCGTAATTTCCTTTTCTACAATTTCGATATTGTATTTAGCAGCTATGTACCGTAAAGCCTCGGGGTAACTAAGGCTTTCGTGTTCCATAATAAAGTTTACTGAGTTGCCCGCTTTACCACAACCAAAACACTTATAAATTCCTTTAGAAGGAGATACTGTAAACGACGGACTTTTTTCACCGTGAAAAGGACAAAGGCCAAGTAAGTTGGCGCCGCGTTTTTTTAGGGTAATAAAATCGCCCACAACATCTTCAACGCGTGCAGTTTCAATAATTTTATCTACGGTATCTTTTGGTATCAAGGGGTATCAAAGATAAGCAATCCTAGTTTTTCACGGAAACTTTTGCTTTTATATTATAAAAGCGGCAAAACAGCTGATTATCCTCATTTTCAGGGTCGGAATATAGAAGGGCTTGGTTGGTTAAGTCAGCGTCTGGAAACGCTTGAATTGTAACTACTTGATTATTTGGTTGTTGTTTTAAGTAGCTTATAGTTTCATCATGTTTATTGGTAAAATATTGTAAACGAGGAATGTGCCTAAAACTAAAAAACAAAAGAACTACTACAGAAGCGGCGGTTAAGCTAGGTAATAAAAAACGAGAAATTTTTAATTTATCTGCAAATTTAAAAGCAAGTGCATTAATAAAAATGAACAGCGCAAAATCAACTATAAAAAGTAAACGTGTTTCTAAAAATGATTTGTAAACAAAACCAGCAACAGCTATTGCAATTATTAGTGATGTAATAATGGGAAGTAAAAAATAGCGCCAACGAATTGTAAATGAACCCTGTGGATTTATTATTTTTATGAAAACTAGCCAGGAAACAAAAAGAAGTAAAGTGCCTATAATTTTATAAGGTTGAAAAAACATTTTAATAAAATAGACTGGACTTACTATTTGTGAGGTGGGGGGGTGCGAGTTAATATATTCATTTGTTGTGTTTATACGATATAGAGTTCCCGGGGTTATAACAGAGACTAAATAAACACAAACCAAAACCGCTGTAAAATACAGGAGCTTTTTATTTTTAAACTTTAACGAAAACAAGAGCGGGGTTATTGCTAATAGAACAGATGGTGTTATGTGTTCAGCACTTCCGCCAATTATAAATGCCGCTATTGTAAGCCATAAATAATCAAGCAGTGAATTTGTTTTCTTTATAATAACCCATGCATTAAAAACAATAAATGCGACGGGTATAAAATGAGTTATAAAAGCAGACATCCATCCAAAAATTTCAATTCGATTAGTGGTTAAAAAATATAGAGATGTAAAAAGCAGTATAGATAAACAAATAAGTGTAATTTTTTCTTTTGCGGCGGTCAAATTCACACTAAAAATTTCTGAAATTAATTTATAAGTCGAAAAAACAAAAACATTCGACATAAATAGAAATAAACTCAAAATACTATAAGGATATAAATCAGTATTGGCAGAGCAACCAACACCGAAAAACGAAATTAGTGCCTCGGGCCTGAACAAATTATAATAATAATCGTTATAAATAATTTGTGAGAAAGATTGGTTACGAAATTTTAAGGCGGTTATCATATCGTCGGGCTCGCAACGAATAGAAAAAAATAGCACAGCAAAAAAAGCCACACTTAAAAAAGCGCAGATATAAATTGCAACCCTATACCAATTATTTAAACTCATTCGTTATAGGGGTGTTTTACAACTACTTTTGCTTTAATGCCATAAAATTTACAAAACGCAATATTAAAACTATCCTCTGGGTCTGAAGTTAATCTAGCTTGTGTTATTAAGTCGTGCGGCGGGAAACTATCTACCACAGCAATCTCTCCTTCTTTTTGTTTTTGCAAGTAGCTGATAATTTTATCGTGCTCCGTAGAAAAATTAAGGAGAGCGGGTGTGTGCCTTGCATTAAAAAAAATCATTAGCCCTATTATATAAATTATCCCGGAATAGGTAAAAACCTTGCTTAAATTTTTGTCTGAAAGAAATTGAAGCATAAGGATACTTGCAACAATAAAAAAAGTAGTGTCAAGCACAAACCACATGCGATCTATCTTTAAGGTGTTGTAACAAACCACACAAAAAACAGATGTTACAAGGACAACTGAAATTAATGATGCTACAAGGTACTTCCAATGAATGGATGTTTTTAATTTAACCTGAAATATTTGTATAAAAAAAAGCCAAATAAAAAATAGAAAAGCAAATCCCATTAACTTATAGGGCCTGAATAATAATTTAATGGTGTTTAAGATTTCAAGACTTCTTTCTGGACTATGAACTTTTACATATTGCTGCGTGTTATTATACCGAAGCCACGCACCGGGTGTAATAACGGTAAATAAAAAAAACAAAGCTAAAACAAAGCTAAAAAAAGCAAGTCTAAAAAAAAACTCTTTGTGCTTCTGAAACTCTTGGCGTTTGTTTTCTTTACGATAAAAAAACAAAAGACAACAAATGCTAATTACCGCAAGTACTGATGAGGCAACGTACTCGGCTGCCCCCCCAATAAAAAACACAGAAAGGGATAAATAGAAATAATCTAATTTTTTATATGGTTTTATAAGAATATAAGCGACCAAGAAAACAAAAACAACAGGAACTAAATGATTTATAGATGCCGACATCCAACCAAATATTTCCAACCGATTTGTTGTCATAAAATAAAGACTCATTACTAATAGAAGAGAAAAACAAATAAGAAGAGGTTTATAAAAAGATGTTGGTTTATCAAAAGAAAAAACCTCTTGTAATAACTTATAAATGAAACAAACAAAAAGCCCAGTAATTGTAACAAATAATAATAGTATGGTTATAGGATAATAATTGGTGTTGCTTATTATGCCAACCCCTATGTATGAAAGCAGAATACTCATTGGACGCAAAGTATCAAGCCAATACGTGTTTTTGTAGGTTTCTAAAAGAGAGTTGGTTCTGAAATTAATTCCTGCGGCCCAGTCATCAGCTTCGCAACGAATAGAAGAAAATAGTACAAAGAAAAAAATCGCACTTAAAACAGAAGCTAAAACAATAACAAAAGGGAATATAATTTTATTCTTCAACCTATTTGCTGTTAAACGAATTCATGGTTAGTGGCAAACCAGCAAAAACAAATGATTTTATGGCATCGGTAGATGTTTTAATTCTTTCGGTCAAGGTTTTGCGTTCTTCCTCGGTCCATTTGCCAAGTACATAATCAACCTGTTTACCTTTACTAAAAGAATTAGCTATACCAAAACGCAAACGTGCGTAATTTTGTGTGTTTAAAGTTGCCTGAATGTCTTTTAAACCATTATGTCCACCATCGCTGCCTTTTGGGTGTATGCGAATTTGTCCAAAAGGAAAAGCAAGTTCATCCACCAAAACCAATAGATTTTCTACGGGTATTTTTTCGGCTTGTAACCAGTAATTAATGGCTTTTCCGCTTAAATTCATAAATGTGGTGGGCTTTATTAAAATAATTTGCCTACCCTTATATTTAAACTCGGCTACGCTGGCAAGCCTGTCGTTCCTAAATAAAGTACCGGCATCATTAGCCAGTTCATCGGCTATTTTAAACCCAATGTTATGGCGTGTTTCGGCATACTCGTCGCCTATATTTCCTAATCCTGCTATTAAAAACTTACTCATTTATGCAGCTAATTTACTCATTAGTGTTAATTTTTAAACGAATTTTATAAAACCAAGCCTCCAATTTCCATAATTTTTAGGAATTAAGAAATTACCGCTAATCTATTTAAAAGATTAAATTTGCTCCGCTAAAATTATCTCAATGAAAACAGTTGAATTTCGTGAAGCCTTACGTGAAGCCATGAGCGAAGAAATGCGCCGTGACGACAAAATATTTTTAATGGGCGAAGAAGTTGCCGAGTATAACGGAGCTTACAAAGTAAGTAAAGGAATGCTTGCTGAGTTTGGAGCGAAGCGTGTAATTGATACCCCTATTGCTGAGCTTGGCTTTGCGGGTATAGCCATTGGCGCATCTATGAATGGTTTGCGCCCTATTGTTGAGTTTATGACCTTCAACTTTTCGTTAGTTGCCATCGACCAAATAATAAACTCGGCTGCTAAAATGTATAGCATGAGTGGTGGTCAGTATAGTTGCCCAATTGTGTTTCGTGGTCCAACAGCCTCTGCCGGTCAGCTAGGCGCGCAACACTCACAGGCTTTTGAAAACTGGTATGCTAACTGCCCTGGTTTAAAAGTGGTTGTACCATCTAACCCTTATGATGCAAAAGGCTTAATGAAATCAGCTATCCGTGATAACGACCCTGTTATTTTTATGGAAAGTGAGCAGATGTATGGCGATAAAGGAGAAATCCCGGAAGGAGAATACATTATACCTATTGGTGTTGCAGATGTGAAAAGAAGCGGTACCGATGTTACCATCGTTACTTTTGGAAAAATCACCAAAATAGCCTTAAAAGCGGCTGAAGAATTGGCAAAAGAAGGCATTAGTGCTGAAATTGTTGATTTGCGTACCGTGCGCCCTATTGATTACGACACGATTGTAGCTTCAGTTAAAAAAACAAACCGTTTAGTAATTGTAGAAGAAGCTTGGCCTTTAGCAAGCATCTCTTCAGAGATTACGTATATGGTGCAAAAAAATGCGTTCGATTATTTAGATGCCCCTATACGCCGTATTACAACTGCCGATGTGCCGTTGCCTTATGCGCCTACTTTAATTGAAGAGTCTTTACCTAATGTGGCTAAAACCATTAAAGTGGTTAAAGAGGTAATGTATAAAGCATAAACAATCGCTTAAGCTTTTTATAAAGGTTTTTATTTTTCTACTCAGCTCAACCATAGAAAATTAATTATCTTTACTTCATTACTCATGCAGAAACAACAACACATATTTCTAAGAGCACTTTTTCTTTTTAGCTCGGCTTTCCTTGTTTATTCATGTACTAATAACCCTCAATCAAAAAAGAAAGAAGGCATTGCAAAAATAGTTGTCGACTCTACAAGCTCATCACATTTAGATACATTTATTACAGGTAAGCCATTCCCTGTTGCAGGTAAAGTTGTAGAGGCTGGTAAACCTATTATAGTAAAAGCCGGTAAACCCGAAATTACCAATGGTTTTAACAATGTACATGAAATTGGCAACTTTAAAACCATACACAATGTAAAAGGTAAAATTCTTTCAGGTGTTACTTCAAAAACAGTAAAAGCATCTGCTAGAAATATACCCTGTTTAAACCCAAAAACAGTTGTTGCAAAAGCTCCGGGTATGAGAGAGCAAAATCCGCTGGGGCTTAAATTTTATGATATTGAACAAGGCCTAAGTTCATCTTATATACGTTGTATGTTGCAGGACCGAAATGGAAACATTTGGTTTGGTACAGGTGGTGGCGGTGCCTGCAAATATGATGGAAGTGATTTTACACATTATACTGAAAAACAAGGTTTGCCAAATAATTTTGTAGTAAGTATACTAGAAGATCATGAAGGAAATATTTGGTTTGGTACCGATGGCGGCGGCGTTTGTAAATACAATGGAATAAATTTTACAATTATCTCTGAAAAAGAAGGCTTAATAAACAATGCTGTGTGGAGCATGTTAGAAGACAAAAAAGGCAACATTTGGTTTGGTACGGCTGGCGGCGGTGTGTGCTCTTATAACGGAGTTGATTTTACCTATTACAATAAAGAAAATGGCTTAAACAGCAACTATATTTTTAGTTTGGCTTTAGATAAAGAAGACAACATTTGGTTGGGCTCTTATGGCGATGGTGTTTTAAAATACGATGGAAAAAACTTTACTTCTTACACCGAAGAAGATGGTTTGGTTGGAAACACCGTTCAAACCATATTGGCTGATAATGTGGGCAATATATGGTTTGGTACCGATGCTAACGGAGTAAGTAAACTTAAAGGCAACACGTTTACCAATTATACCGAAGGCTCAGGATTAATGAGCAACGAGGTTAATGCTATTTTAGAAGACAAAAACGGAAACATTTGGTTTGGCTGTAATAGTCAAGGAGTCTGTAAATTCAATGGAATTAATTTTACTTGTTTTACAGAGTATGAGGGTTTAAGCGGTAGCTCTATTTTTAGTTTGTTGCAAGATAATAATGGCAACCTGTGGTTTGGCACTGACGGACACGGAGTTACTAAATATGATAAAAGTTGTTTTACACATTTTACAAAAAAAGAAGGCTTAAGCAATAGTGCTGTTTACAAAACGTTTGAAGACCACAATCATCACCTTTGGTTTGGTACTAATGGTGGTGGAGTTTGTAGATATGATGGAGAAAAATTTTACAACTACACTACCGACCAAGGGCTTGTAAATAACAGGGTTTGGAGCATACTGGAAGATAAAGACCACAATATGTGGTTTGGTACCAATGGCGGTGGAATTTGCAAATTTGATGGAGAAAAATTTTACCAATATACTGATGAACAAGGTTTAAGTGGAAATAAAGTTTATAGTCTGTTAGAAGATCATAATCATAATTTATGGATTGCAACCAATGGCGGTGGCGCTTGTAAGTTTGATGGAAAAACCTTTACGCGTTTTGCGCAAGAGGAAGGACTAAGTAGTGATATTGTTTATTCAATAACCGAAGATAAAGACAATAACCTATGGTTTACAACAGATGAAGGCGGTGTATGTAAATATGATGGTAAAACCTTTACGCTACTAACACAAAAAGAAGGGCTTGCCAGCAATTCTATATACTCTAGTATGCAGGATAAAAAAGGAAATTTTTGGTTTGGTACCGATGGTGGTGGGGTTTGTAAATACAACGGAAAAACATTTACATGTTATAATGAAGAAAACGGAATAAGCAACGATAAGGTGTGGAGTGTTTTTCAAGACATGCAGGAAAACATTTGGTTAGGAACTGAAAACGGGCTCACAAAAATAGATGCCGCTTCTTTAGATAAAGATGAAATAAGTACCCATGTTTATAAACTTAACGATGGTTTTTTAGGAAACGATGTGCTTCAAAACTCTTGTTACGAAGATAAAAAAGGCTTTATTTGGTGGGGTACGGGAAAAATGCTTACTCGCTACGACCCTGCTTTAGATGCCACCGATAAGCTTGCGCCTATTATGCACCTTAAAAATGTAAAAGTACATTTTCAGGATATAGATTGGGATAAACTTTTAGCTGAAGAAAAAAACGAAACGGGTATAAAATTAGAT
>Ga0210389_10002208_pt1 | contig 15412 bp, 11 predicted proteins | sample IncBWH28OmetaG_FD_160127 | JGI IMG/M metagenome (GOLD analysis project Ga0210389, IMG submission 160127) | Forest soil microbial communities from Barre Woods Harvard Forest LTER site, Petersham, Massachusetts, United States - Inc-BW-H-28-O ...
TGCCCGTGGTGCCTCCCGTGCCCGTGGCACCTCCCGTCCCCGTGGCGCCTTCGCCGCCCGCCGCGCCTGCGGCGCCTGTTGCGCCGATGCCGGTTGCCCCGCCGGTCTCGGTCGCGGCGCCCCCGGCTGCACCGCCGCCGGCGCCCCCCGCAATCGTGCCGCCGCCGGTCGCGCCGCTTCTGCCGCCGCCGTTGCCGCCACCGCCACCGATCGAGACACGCGAGTCGTCGCCATCGCCGCCGTCGAACCCGTCCGCGGACGCGACGCGCGTCGGTCTTCTGATCGGCGTCGTCACGTTCCCGCGGCCGGTCGAGGGGGAGCTGATGGTGAAGCTCGGCTCGGCGTTCGCGCTGGGGCTCAAGGGGAGCTATCTCCCGGAGCTCTCGGTGCCCGGCATCGACGGCAAGCTCGACCTGAAAGCCGTGGAGGGGATCGTCCGCTGGTTCCCGGGCGAGGGCGTGTTCTTTCTGGGCGCGGGGTTCGGCTACCAGAACTTCAAGGCCTCGATAGGAGAGCTCGTCGACGCCAACGAGCTGACCATCACCGCCGACATGTCCGGATTTTTCGTCCAGCCACAGCTCGGCGTGCTCTGGATTTCGCAATCAGGCTTCGCCATCAGCTTCAGCCTCGGCCTGCAGATCCCCATCCCGAAAGACCCGGTGATCAGCGCGACCTACCTGGGACAGCCAGTGCCAGACCAGCCGACCAGCACGATCCCGCAGGATGTCGTCAACCAGGCCCAGAGCTCCAAGGACGACGTCCAGTCGGTCGCGCGCCTCATCGTCAAGTACCCCTTCCCGACCCTCGACCTGCTGCGAATCGGCTTCTTTTTTTAGACCACCGGCCCGTCGCCGCGGGCGACGATGGTGTCGCGGGCCATGCGGGGATCGTGGTCGGGGTGATCGAGGTTGTAGTGGAGGCCCCGGCTCTCCGGACGCCGGCGGGCCGATTCGATGATCAGATCGGCGACCAGCGCGATGTTGCGCAGCTCGACCAGATCGCCGGTGATGGTGACGTTCCAGTAGTAGTCGCGGATCTCCGAGCGAATCAGCTCGATGCGGCGGGCGGCGCGCTCGAGCCGCCGATCGGTCCGCACGATGCCGACGTAGTTCCACATCAGGCGCCGGATCTCGTCCCAGTTGTGGCTCACCACGACGGCGTCGTCGGAGGAGGCGGCGTCGCCCGCGTACCAGGGGGCCACCTGGGCCGGGCGGTCGCTGCGGACGTTGCGGACGTCGTCGGCGGCGCGCGCCCCGAACACCATCGCCTCGAGCAGCGAGTTGGAGGCCAGCCGGCAGGCGCCGTGCAGCCCGGTCATCGAGACCTCGCCGATGGCGTAGAGGTTCTTCACCGTCGAGCGGCCGTGCTCGTCGACCAGCACGCCGCCGCAGCTGTAGTGCGCGGCCGGGACGACCGGGATCGGCTGCTTGCGCATGTCGATCCCCAGCTCCATGCAGCGGCGGTGGATGTTGGGGAAGCGCTCGATCAGGAAGTCGCCCGACAGGTGGGTCATGTCGAGATCGACGTGGTCGTCGCCGGTCCGTTTCATCTCGGCGTCGATGGCGCGCGAGACGATGTCGCGCGGCGCCAGGTCCTTCATCTCGTGATAGCGCGGCATGAAGGCCGTGCCGTCGCGCAGGCGCAGGATCCCTCCTTCACCCCGCAGCGCCTCACTGATGAGGAACGACTTCGCCGCCGGGTGATAGAGCACCGTCGGGTGAAATTGAAAAAACTCCATGTTGGCGATGCGCGCCCCGACCCGGTAGGCCATCGCCACGCCGTCGCCCGTCGCCACGTCGGGGTTGGAGGTGTAGAGGTAGACCTTCCCCGAGCCGCCGGTGGCCAGCACGACCGCGCGCGCGGTGACCGTCTCCACGCGTCCCGTCCGCTGGTCGAGCAGGTAAGCGCCGAACACGGCGTTCGGGCCGCCGTACTTGGCGGTGGTCAGCAGATCGATCGCCAGGTGATCGGGCAGAACCGTGATCCGGTCGGCGCGCTTGGCGACGCCCCCCAGCAGCGCCTCCTGAATCGCCCAGCCGGTGGAGTCCTTCACGTGCACGATCCGCCGGGCGGTGTGACCCCCTTCGCGCCCGAGCTCGAGGTGGCCGGCGGCGTCGCGATCGAACGGGACGCCCAGCTCGTTGGCCAGCCACAGGATGTGCTCGGGCCCCTCGCGCGCGCAGATCTCGACGATCTCGCGCTTGCAGAGCCCGTCGCCCACCCGCAGCGTGTCCTCGACGTGGGCGGCGACGCCGTCGTCGGGATCGAGCGCCCCGGCCACGCCCCCCTGCGCATAGGCGGTGTTGGCGTCGGCGGGGGCGCGCTTGGTCGCCACCACCACCCGGCCGTGGGTGGACGCCCGCAGCGCGAAGGTCAGCCCGGCCAGCCCCGACCCGATCACCAGATAGTCGGTGTCGATCACGCCCGGAGTCTAGCGTGTTACGATCACCGGCGATGCGAAAGGTGACGCTCACCGTCCTCGTCGGGGCCGCGGCGACGCTGGGGGTGCCGGCGCACGCCGGGACCTTCTGGTCGCGCCAGCGGGCCGACGGGGTGGTCGAGTTCACCAACAAGCAGCCGGCCGGCGGCCTGGGCGGTCACTGGAAGGTGCTTTTCAAGACCGGCCCCGGCAAGGCCTCGGCCCTGCGCGGCGCGACCGATCTCGTCCCCCCCCGCGACGCCTCGCCCACCCGCACCACGCGCTTCGACCGCGACATCCTCGACGGCCAGGCGTTCTACGGGATCCCGGAAGCGTTCATCCGGGCAGTGATCAGGACGGAGTCGGACTTCGATCCGCGCGTCGTCTCCAGCGCCGGCGCCGAGGGGCTGATGCAGCTGCTCCCGGGGACGGCGCGCCTGATGGGCGTCACCGATATCTTCGATCCCCGCCAGAACATCATGGGCGGGACCCGCTACCTTCAGGTGCTGGCGCGCCGGTTCTGCAAGACGCCGGCGGCGGGTGACGACGGCCGACCGCTCACGGTCTGCTCGGCGGACGAGAAGGTCAAAGTGATCGCCGGCTATCAGGCCGGTCCGGCCGCCGTCGAAAAGTACGGTGGCCTTCCCCCCTACGAGACCACGCACGCCTACGTCGCGATGGTGCTGCGCCGTTACGACCAGTACCGGATGGCGGCGGGAGCGTCGGCGGAGAAATGAGCGCCGCTCCCTTCGTCACCTATCTGGCCAGCGCCGGCGAGCTGGTCGCGGCCAAGAGATTCGGCGAAGCCGAAGGTGAGATCCTGCGCGCGCTGTCGGCCTCGCCCACCGACGCCAAGGCGCTGACCCTGCTGGCCCTGGTGCGCTACAAGCTGGGGAGGCTGGAGGACGCGCACGCCACCTACCGGGAGCTGGCGGGCGCCGCCCCGCACGACGCGGGGGCGCGCCGCAACCTGGGCCTCCTGGCGCTCAAGCTGGAGCGGATCGACGAGGCGCTCCCCGATCTGGAGATGGCGGTGCGCATTGCCCCGGGCGACGCCCGCGCCTGGAGCTACCTCGGCTACGCTTACGCGAAGAAGGGCGAGGTGGTCCAAGCGGCCGCCGCCTTTCGCCGCGCGGGGCAAGACGCGCTGGCCACCGAGCTCGATCAGGCCGCCAAGGTGCAACGCCCGCCGACCCCCATCGCGCGCGGCGGCGGCAGCGGCAACGTCGGCAGCGGCAGCCTGGGACGCCCGGTGGCGCTGGCCCCGCCGCTGCCGCCGATGCCGACCGCCGCGGCGGAGAGGCGCCCGTCGAGCTGGAACGAGCACGGCGCGCGGCGTCCCGAGGAGCTGGCCGGGCCCCGCGCCGAGGCAGCGGCGCACGCCGTCCCGAATGAACGAGACGCGGGCGCCCCCGCGGATACGGTCGACCCTCCTCAGCCGCGCGAGGTCGAACCGGTGCCGCTGCTGTCGTTCGTGCTGGCGCGGCTGGGGCAGGCGCCGCCGCCGTCGATCCCGGCCGGCGCGCTCCGGCTGGCGATCGCCGACGAGGCCCACGCGCGCGCCGACGCGATCCTGGCCGGCTCGGGTACCCTCAAGTGGGAGCCGGGCGTTCGGCGCGCGCAGGGGCGGGTCAGCACCGAGCCCATGGGCCAGGAGGGTGGGGCGGCGTTCTTTCGCCTCACCGGTGGCGGCGAGATCTGGATCGCCGGCGCCACCAACCGCTGGCTGCCGCTGCGGCTGGCCGACGACGTGCTTTATGTCCGCGAGGATCGCGTGCTGGCCTTCGAGGGCTCGCTGACCTGGGAGGCAGGCGCGGTGCCGAACACGGGGCTGCGCATGCTGCAGTTTCGCGGCCGGGGCACGGTGGCGCTGGAGCTGCCGACCGACGCCATCGCCATCAAGATCACCGACGAGAAGCCGACGCTGCTCTCGGCGGCCCGGCTTTACGGCTGGGTCGGGCGCCTGGTGCCGCACGGGGCCCGGATGCCGGGCGCGGCGCCGTTCCAGCTCGGCTGTCAGGGCGAGGGCGTGGTGCTGCTGGAGGCGATTCACCAGGCGATTCACCCGAGTCTTTTGGGGTAGCGCATGCCGACCCTCCGGCGCGAGCTGACCAACGTCCCGAACCTGGTGACCATGAGTCGGGTGGTGCTGATCCCGTTCGTGCTGATGTTCATCGACAACTTCAGCCCGCTGCGCAGCTTCATCGCCAGCCTGCTCTATCTGATCTGCGCGGCGGGCGACGGGCTCGACGGCTATCTGGCCCGCAAGCGGGGTGAGGTGAGCACGCTCGGGAAGTTCCTCGACCCCCTGGCCGACAAGCTGACCGTCACCGCGGTGCTGGTCTACATGGTGGCGTTGTCTCGCGTGAAGCCCTGGGTGGTGGTGGTGATCATCGCGCGCGATCTGGCGGTGAACGGCCTGCGCAGCGTCGCCTCGGCGCAAGGGCTGGTGATCTCCGCCAGCGACAGCGGCAAGATCAAGACCGCCTTGCAGCTGGTGGCGGTCATGATGCTGCTCATCTACTTCCGCTATCCGATCCTGGGGACGGGCAGGACCATCGACTACCAGGTGGCGGGGCAGAACGTCCTTTACGTGTCGACGGCGGTGTCGCTGTTTTCCATGGTGCAGTACATGCGCAGCTTCCTCTCCGCGGCGCTGGCCGAGCGCGCGCAGGCGTGATCGCGGTCCCCGCCGACCGATTGGCGCCGGCCGAGGCGGCCCGGCGGGCGGCGGCTGGGCCGGGGGCCTTCTGGCTGTCGGCGCCGGCCGCCAACGAAGCGGAGATCGCGCGCGATCTGATCGGCACCCAGCCGGTCGCCACGGTTCGCGGCACGACGCTCGGAGATCTGGCCGGGCTCGAACAGGCGTGGGCCGAGGCGCGCGCGGCCTGGAGCGCGGGAAGGGGGGCGCCGGCCGGCGTTCCGGTCGCCGCCGGCTGGCTGTCGTACGAGCTCGGGCGTCGATTGGTTGGCCTGGAGCCGCGCCGGGTTGACCATCCCTTGTTCGAGTTTCACTTTAACGATGCGGTCTGGGTCCGTGAGGCGACCGGCGAGGCGACGATTCGTGCGCGCGACGCCGGGGCGGCGGGTCGCCTCGCGGAGCTCCTGGCACGCGATCGACCGACCGAGCCCCCGCGATTGGGCGCGCTCGAGGCTGTCCACCCGGAGGCGATCTTCCTGGACGGGGTGGAGCGGATCCTCGACTACCTGCGGGCGGGGGATGCCTACCAGGTGAACCTGTCGCGGCGGCTGCGGGCCAGCTGCACGGCGGGCGACGCGACCCTTTTGGCGGCGGCGCTGCGGGCCGGTGCGCCGGCACCCCACGCCGCGTTCATCGCCGGCGCCGGCCCGGACGCGGTCACCATCCTCGGCAACTCGCCCGAGCGGTTCCTCTCGCTCTCATCGGACCGGGTGATCGAGACCCGCCCGATCAAGGGGACCCGGGCCCGGGGCGCGGACGCCGCCGCCGATCGGGACGCCGCCGCCGAGCTCTCGGCCGCCGCCAAGGACCGGGCCGAGCACGTCATGATCGTCGATCTCGAGCGCAACGACCTCGGGCGCGTCTGCCGGCCCGGCAGCGTGGAGGTCGCCTCGCTGGCGCGGGTGGTGTCGCTGCCGACGGTGCACCACCTGATCTCCACCGTGCGCGGAGGGCTGCGCCCGGAGATCGGCCTCGCGGCGCTGCTCGCCGCCACCTTTCCCGGAGGCTCGGTGACCGGCGCGCCCAAGCGCCGGGCCATGCAGATCATCGACGAGCTCGAGCCGTCCCCGCGCGGCGTCTACACCGGCGCGACCGGCTGGCTGGGCGCCGCGGGCGATCTCGACCTGGCCATCGCCATCCGCACGGCGGTCTTGCGGGCCGGGCAGCTGGAGCTGTCGGTCGGCGGCGGCATCGTGGTCGATTCGACCCCCGACGGCGAGCTCCGCGAGACCGAGGTCAAGGCGCGGGCGTTCGCGGCGCTCTGTGGCGCCAGGTCAGGGCGGCCGCCACCGCCACCCCGGTGAGGAGGCTCCCGAGCTGGCCGGCCGAAAAGAAGATCGGCTCGCCGGGCGGCAGGCCGAGCCAGGCGGCCAGCCGCGGTGTCGCGAGCTCCAAGGGAAACCCCCGCAAGAGGTCGCCGCGAAAGATCTCGACCACGAAGCGAAGGAGCGCGTAGAGGCCGAGGTAGCAGAGCAGCAGCGCCCCCGGCCGCCGGCGGAGGCGCGGACGGAGCAGACAGAGCAGGCCGAAGATGGCCAGCTCTCCTGCCGCTTCGTAGAGCTGCACCGGGTGCAGCGGGCGCGTCTCGCTGGCGCCGAGCGGGACGGCGCCCACGCGCTGGAGGACGTCGAAGGCGACGCTGCCGCGCGGGAAGGCGACCCCGAAGCGCGTGGTGGTCTCCTTGCCGAAGCAGCAGCCCGCGGCGAAGCAACCGAGGCGGCCGAAGGCGTGTCCGATGGCCAGCGCCGGCGCGAAGAGATCGCCGATGGCGCCGAACGACCACCCCTCGCGGCGGGCGAAAACCAGAGCCACCAGCGCGGCGGTGGCGACCCCACCGTAGAAGACGAGCCCCCCCTCCCAGACGGCGAGCAGGCTGGTGCAGTCACGCCACCAGGGGCCGTCGCCGTCGACGCAGGCGTGGAAGAAGCTGCGCGCGTTCACCAGGCCGTAGGTCAGGCGCGACCCGATGAGCCCCGAGACCACCAACCAGAACGCGAGGTCGAGCACCCGCCCCTGATCGAGCCCACGGCGACCTGCCTCGCGGTGGGCCAGCCAGATGCCCACCGCCAGGCCGGCCGCGATCAGCAGGCCGTAGCTGTGCAGCGCGATCTCGCGCCGGCCCAGGGGAAGCGTGAACAGGACCGGATGCAAGGCAAAGCTCCCGTGCCGTGCCTCAAGCCGAGGACGGCACCTCGCGGCGGGTCAGGAACATGTCGAGCACCATGAGCCCGACCCCCACGCAGAGCGCGGCGTCGGCGATGTTGTAGGCCGGCCACTCGTGCACGCCGACCTTCCAGACGATGAAGTCGGTCACCTTCCCGTAGAGCATGCGGTCGATGAGGTTCCCGATGGCGCCGCCGCCCACCAGGCCGAGCGCGATGTGGAGGCGTGAGTTCTCGACCGGCGTCTTGCGCAGGTAGACGAGCACCAGCGCGAACGCCGCGATCGCCAGCAGCGTCAGCAGCAGGCGCCCGCCCGGCAGGTCCTGCAGCATGCTGAAGGCGACCCCCGGGTTTTCCGCATAGCGGAGGTCGAAGTAGCCGGAGACGATCACCTTCGGGTTGAACGGCCCGCGCGGGCGCAGCTCGGCCCGCGCCATCATCTTGGTCCACTGGTCGAGGACCAGGCTGATGACCATGAACACCGAGAACAGGACGTACTTGCGGCGAGTCGCGGTCATGCGTCACTCCTGGTACCGGCCAAGGCGGCGTTAGAGACGGCCGCGGCGCAGCGCCGGCACAGGTTGGGATCGAGAGCTCCGGGCGTCGGGGCGTCCCCCGTCCGGCGCCAACAGCGCGGGCAGGTCGACCAGGGAGCTTCGTCGACGACGACCGAGGTCTCGGCGCCCGGCGGCGCGTCCGCCGGATCGAGCTCGACGCGCGAGACGACGCAGAGCTCGGCCAGGTGGTCGAGGTTCCACTGCCAGTGCGGGCGCTCGGCGGCGGTGGGCGTCACCCGGACCCGCGCCTCCAGAGACTTGTGCCCCTCGGCGCGGAACTTCTCCAGCGGCCGGAGGATCGCCTCGCGGCGCGGGCGAATCTCGTCGGTCCAGCGCTTGTTGGGATTCCCGAGTCCCTTGCCACCTGGAGGCGTGAGCTCCCCGTGCACGGTGGCGTGTACGTCGAACGGCTCGCCGGTCACGCGCCCGAGCTCGTCGGCGACGTCCTGGGCGGTGAAGCAGAGGACCGGCGCCATCCAGGTCGCCAGCGTCCGCGTCATCTCGTAGAGCGCGGTCTGCACGCTGCGGCGAACCGGCGCGTCGGCCGATTCGCAGTAGAGCGGATCCTTGGCCGGGTCGAGATACTCCGCCGAGACGGTGATGACGTAGTCGTTCATGAGCCGGACCACCTCATGAAAGGCGTAGCGCTTGTAGGCGTCGAAGATCTGGTGGTCGCGCTCGCGCAAGAGGCCCACGGCCAGGAGGTCGAGCTCGCGCAGCTGATCGTCGTCGAGGCGATCGCGCGCCGGAACGAAGTCGTAGAGGTTCGACAGCAGGTAGCGGCAGGTGTTGCGGATCTTCCGGTAGGACTCCGAGAGCTGGGTCAGGATCGCCTCGGAGAAGACGACGTCGCTCTGGTAGTCGCCGGCCGCCGTCCAGAGGCGGAGCATCTCGGCGCCGTTCTTCTCCATCCGCACGGCCGGCTCGACGTAGTCGATCTTGATGCCGGCGGCGCGGGCCTTGGCGATCTCCGACTTCGAGTAGAACTTGCCGCGCTCGTCGAGCACCCAGCTGTGCGTCAGCACCGCCTTGTAGGGCGCCTTGCCGCGGGTCGCCGTCGAGACGAGCAGGGACGAGTGGAACCACCCTCGGTGCTGGTCGGCCCCCTCGAGGTAGAGGTCGACCTTCTCGCCTTTGGGGACGAGCTTGCCGTCGGCGACCGCCGCCCACGACACGCCCGACTCGAACCAGACGTCGACGATGTCGTGTTGCTTCTCCCACTCCGCGTCCGCCGCGCCGCACGCGCAGACGGGCGCCGGCGTCGGCAGCAGCTCCTTGGCCGGCCGCGAGAACCAGGCGTTCGATCCCTCGCGCGCGAAGATTTCGGCCACGTGCTCGATAACTGACGCCTCGAGCAGATCATTCCTGCAATTCGTGCAACGAAACGCCGGGATCGGCACCCCCCAGACGCGCTGGCGGGACAGACACCAGTCGGGGCGCGCCTCGATCATGCCGCGGATGCGGTTCTCGCCCCACGATGGAATCCATTTGGTCAGCGCGATTTCGGAGAGCGCCCGGTGCCGCAGCGACGTCTCGTCGTCCGCCTCGCCGAGCCGCGCGAACCACTGCAGCGTGGCGCGGAAGATGATCGGGTTCTTGCAGCGCCAGCAGCAGGGGTACTGGTGGCGGATCGTCTCGCCTACCTTGTTCAGAAGGAGACCGCGCGCGGCCAGCTGCTCGACGATCTTCGGGTTGGCGTCGAACACGCGCACGCCGTCGAGCTCGCCCAGCTCGACCTCGCCCGTGAAGCGACCGTTCTCGTCGACGGGCGCGAAGATCGTGAGGCCGCGGTCGCGACCGACCAGGTAGTCGTCGGCGCCGTGTCCGGGCGCGGTGTGGACGAGCCCGGTGCCCGCCTCCAGCGTGGCGTGGCGCGCGAACCAGAGCCGGTAGTCCTTGTCGCCGTCGGAATTCGGCCGCGGGAAGGGCGGCGTGTAGCGCGTCCCTTCGAGCGCCCGCAGTCCCTCGCGCGACAGGGCAAGCCACGACTCCTTGGGCGCAGCGATCCCGGTGGCGGCCAGGAACGCGTCGGCCAGACCGGCCGCCACCACGAGATATTCGTCGCCGCGCGGGATGGCCACGTAGTCGAGCTCCGGATTCGCCACGACCGCCAGGTTGGCCGGCAGCGTCCAGGGGGTGGTGGTCCAGATGACGAAGGCCGCCTTCTTCTCCTTGAGCCGCGCGTCGGCCTTCCCCAGATCGCCGAGCACCGGGAAGCGGACATAGATCGACGGCGAGGCGTGGTCCTCGTACTCGACCTCGGCCTCGGCCAGCGCCGTGTGGTGGGTGAGGCACCAGTGGACCGGCTTCTTGTCGCGGTAGACCAGCCCGGCGCGCGCGAACCCGGCCAGCTGGCGGGCGATCGCCGCCTCGTAGTCCTTCGAGAGCGTCAGGTAGGGATCGTCCCAGTTACCGAGGCAGCCGAGCCGCTTGAACTCGGTGCGCATGATGTCGACGAACTTGAGCGCGTGCCGCTGGCAGTGGTCGCGGAAGTCGGTGGCGCTCAGCTCCCGCGCCTTCGGACCCAGCTCCTTTTCGACCTGCTGCTCGATCGGCAGCCCGTGGCAGTCCCAGCCGGGGCGGAACTCCGCCCGCTTGCCCATCAGCAGCTGCGAGCGGACGACGATGTCCTTGAGCACCTTGTTGAGCACCGTCCCGTAGTGGATGGCGCCCGTGGCGTAGGGCGGACCGTCGTGGAGCACGAACGGAGGCGCGCCCTCCTTTTCGCGTGCGTCCAGAATCTTCTCGTACTGCTTGTCGCGCGCCCAGCGGGCGAGCCACTCCGGCTCGCGGCGCGCCAGATCGGCGCGCATCGGGAATTCAGTCTTCGGGAGATTGAGCGTTGTTTTCCAGTCCACGGGCCGGCGCATACTACCAAAGGAATTCCGCAAGTCCCGCGCGGTGCGCGGTGGTAGAACGGCTCGCATGGACGAGCGCGTTCCCTGGGACCAGTACTTCATGAACATCGCGCAGGTGGTGGCGTCGCGTTCGACCTGCCCGCGCAAGTTCGTCGGCTCGGTGATCGTGCGCGATCGGACCATCCTCTCGACCGGCTACAACGGATCGATCCGCGGCATGCCCCACTGCACCGACGCCGGGCACATGATGGAGAACGATCACTGCGTGGCCACGATCCACGCCGAGGCGAACGCGATCATTCAGGCCGCCAAGAACGGCGTGAACATCGATGGCGGCACGATCTACGTGACCGCCAGCCCCTGCTGGAACTGCTTCAAGCAGATCGCCAACGCCGGCATTCGTCGCATCGTTTACGGCGAGTTCTACCGGGACGAGCGGATTTTCAGCGTCGCCGAGCGGCTGGCCATCGATCTGCTGCACGTTCCGAGTCAGGTCCCCGCGCCGCAGCGCGCGTAAGAACGTGCCGGAACGCACGTAGGAGCAACACAGTCAGGGTAGGTGCGCGTCCTACCCAGATGGCCTTTTTTGGTTGACCGGCTCACAAGAACGGGACCAACCTATACGTTCATGCTTCGCCGGATGGCCCTCGGAGCAACGTTCGCGCTGCTCCTCGGATTCGCGCCCCGCGTCCACGCCCAGTCGGACGACGATGGCGCGAAAGCTGCGCCTGGTGCCGACGCCCCGCTCCCGCCGTCTGTGGAGACCGGCGACTCGGGGGACGACGCGCCGGCCGGCAAGCCGACACGCGCCCGTCACCGAAACAAGAGGGGCCATCACGGGCGGTTCGTGGGCCACGTGGTGCCCGAGAGTCAGCTGCGCAGCGATCCGTTGCCGCGTCCGTCGGGCAACCTGGCGATGGTCAACATCAACAATCCGAACGAGGATCCCGTCAAGGTCAACATCTACAACGAGGACGGCTCCTACAACCTCGACGCGCTCGACCAGCTGAACCACATCCTGCGGTGCCGCCGCACGGACGTCGAAAAGCCGATGGACCCGCAGCTGCTGACGATGCTGTCGCACGTCTACGATCACTTCGGGAGCAAGCCGCTGCAGATCGTCTCGGGCTTCCGGAATCAGCGCAAGGAGAGCAGCAACCACTTCAAGGGGCGCGCGACCGACATCCGGATCGCCGGCGTCAGCCCGAAGAAGATTCAGGCCTTCGCCCAGACGCTCGATCGCGGTGGGATGGGAATCGGCATCTACCCGCGCAGCCAGTTCGTGCACATCGACGTCCGCTCGCCCCCCAGCTATCGCTGGATCGACTACTCGCCGCCGAATTCGAACGCGGCCGAGAAGCGCCCGCCCCGCGGCTGGAAGCGCAAGAAGCTCGAGTCGTAGCGCCTCCGCTGGTACCCGGCCGGCGCGCAGCCCGACGGAGCTGACGCTCGGGGTCAAGTCCCGACAGAAATCTGTCGACGGTAGCGCGCGATGCAAATCCGCCCGACCTGGGGGGTCGTTAAGCCGTTTCTTGCTGTCTTCGTGATGGCTGTCAGCGCCGCCGCCTGTGGCGACAACCTGAGGGCGAAGCCCGACGCGGCGGACGTGGGGGCCAGCGGCGGCTCTGGCGGAGTGGGTCAGGACGCCGGCGGGACCGGCGGGCTGGGGACCGACGGAGGCGGCGGACAGGCGGGCACGACGACCGACGGCGGCGGCACGGGTGGAGGGAGCGGCGGAGGCGGCGGCACCGGCGGGGGAGTCGGCGGTGGGAGCGGTGGCGGCACCGCCGGCGTTGGCGGCGGCACTGGAGGTACCGGTGGAACGAGCACCGGCGGCACTGGCGGAACGGGGACGGGCGGTACAGGCACCGGCGGAACGAGCACCGGTGGCGCCGCCGGCACGGGGACGGGCGGTACAGGCACTGGCGGCGCCGGCGGGATGGCGGGCGGCACTGGCGGCCAGGCCGGCGGCGGGGCCAGCGGCTCTGGGGGGTCCGGTGGCTCCACCGGCGGTTCCTCTGGTGGTTCCACCGGCGGTTCCTCCGGCTCGGGTGGGTCGGGCGGCTGCCAGACGGCGCTCGACTGCAGCAACGGGCAGATCTGCGACGGCGCCAGCCACAGCTGCGTCCCCTGTCCGACCGACAGCGCCTGCCGCTCCGGTTACGGACCGCAGCATGTCTGCGTGGCCGGGGCCTGCATCAACGGCGACTGCCACTCCTTCATCGACTGCAGCAACGGCCAGCTCTGCGTCGGCAACCTCTGCACGAGCTGCACGACCGACAGCGCCTGCATGTCGGCCTACGGAGCGGATCACCTCTGCGTCTCCGGCGGCTGCGTGGCGGGAGAATGCCGGACGGCCAGCGACTGTCCGGCGGGGAGCGGCGAGATCTGCGACGCCAGCTTCACCTGCACCACCTGCGCGACCGACACCCAATGCCAGTCGGGCTACGGCGCGAATCACCTCTGTGTGAACGGCAGCTGCGTGGCGGGCAACTGCCGGCAGACCAGCGACTGCGGCGGCGGGCGCATCTGCGACACGGCGACGTTGACCTGCGTCCCCTGTCCCGACGACGCGACCTGCACCTCCAACTACCCCGGCCCACAGCTGTGCCTCAACGGCAGCTGCGTGGCAGGGAACTGCCGCGTCGCCGCCGACTGCACCCCCGGTCTGGTCTGCGATGTCGCCACGCACATGTGCGGCGCCTGCACCACCGACCAGACCTGCACGGCGGCCTACGGCTCGGGGCAGCTGTGCATCGCCGGCACCTGCATCGTCGGCCAGTGCCGGACTTCGCCCGACTGTCCGGGCGGCGGGATCTGCAACGCCGGCGCGCACACCTGCGGCACCTGCTCGCTCGACAGCGAGTGCGTGGCCGGCTACGGCAACAACCACCTCTGCATCGGCGGCGCCTGCGTGTCGGGGACCTGCCATGTCACGGCCGACTGCGGCGGTGGCGAGATCTGTGACGGCACGACCCACACCTGCGGCCCCTGCGCCGGCGACAGCGCCTGCCTCACCGCGTACGGTCCCCAGCACGTCTGCATCGGCAACGTCTGCGTGGCCGGCGACTGCCGCAGCTCGCACGACTGCACGGGCGGCGGGCTGTGCGATCAGCCGACGCACTTCTGCCAGGCCTGCGTGAGCGACACCGCCTGCCAGTCCGACAGCACCTACGGCGTGACCACCGTCTGCGTCGCCGGCGGCTGCGTGGCGGGAGACTGCCATGGAGCGTCCTCGGACTGCCCGACCGGCCAGCTCTGCGGCATCTCCCAGGCCGACACCTGCGGTCCCTGCGCCGGCGACCCCCAGTGCGTGGCCGACGCCTCCTACGGTCCGGGCAACATCTGTTATCAGGGGATCTGCCAGCTGGGCGACTGCCACGGCACCAGCTCCGACTGCACGGGGTTGAACGCGGGCCTCATCTGCGGCGCGCTCACGGCCAACGACTGCGGCCCCTGCTCGGGCGATGCGCAGTGCCAGGCCGATTCGGTCTACGGCTCGTCCACCATCTGCGAGACCACCACCGGCCAGCTGGCGACCGGGACCTGCGTGACCGCCGCCTGCAGCACCAGCGGCCCCTGCGCCGCCAACACCTCCGACTTCTGCTGCAACGACATCTGCACGGCGGGGAACTGCTGCCTCGACGCCGACTGCGCCGGCAACCCCAGCTTCGGCTCGTCCTATCGCTGCGTGAACAACAGCTGCACCGGGTGCTCGGCCGCCACCGGCAACACCTACTTCGTCGATCCGATCAACGGAGACGACGCTACTGCGACGGGCAGCGGCGTCGCCGCCGGCGTCGCCACGCCGAGCTGCAGCTTCAAGACGGTGACCCACGCGCTCTCGGTCGCCAGCACGGTGGGGGCGATCGGGACGAAGATCGTCATCGTCGGCGCGTCCAGCCAGACCGTCGTCCTCGACGGCGGCGAGACGCTCCCCATCGTCGTGCCGGCCAACGTCGCCATCGCCACCAAGACCGGCCCGATCCGCCTCAACATGCCCTCCGGCAGCGACACCTCGTTCGGCGGCTTCCGGCTGGTGGGCGATCAGGCGCTCATCGCGCCCGATCCCACCGCGCCGATCACCATCGACGGCGCCTCCAACAGCTCCGGGATCGGGATCGCCGTCTCGCCGGGCGCCGGCAAGAGCACCGCGATCTCCTACGTGACGGTCCAGAACAGCGGCGGCAACGGCATCGCGGTCACCAACGGCACGCTGAACATCGGCCAGGGCGTCACCGTCATCAACGCCGGCAGCGCCAGCAAGCACCACGACGGCCTCAACGTCGCTGGCGGCGCCGTCAACATCACCGTCGCCGCGGGACAGGCCACCACCAGCTTCACCAACAACACGGAGCACGGGATCTACGTGACCGGCGCGGCGATCCTGAATGTCAGCGGCGTGCCGGTCCTCCCGGCCAACGGTCAGGGGACGGTGGTCACCTCCGGCAACGCCTTCGACGGCCTCGAGATCTTCGAGACCGCCGGGGCCGCGCCGATGTCGACGGTGAGCGGGCTCGTCGCCTGGGGGAACAGCAAGCAGGGCCTCCAGCTGTTCGGCGGCGAGAAGGTGAAGGTCCGGGGGAGCGTGCTGCTCAACAACAAGCTCAACGGCCTCTTGGTGACGTCGTCCGACCCGAGCGCCGCCTCGAACAACCTGGCGACGATCGATCTCGGCACGGCCGGGGATCCTGGCTTGAACCAACTGCAGGCCT
>Ga0210389_10002211_pt1 | contig 15409 bp, 17 predicted proteins | sample IncBWH28OmetaG_FD_160127 | JGI IMG/M metagenome (GOLD analysis project Ga0210389, IMG submission 160127) | Forest soil microbial communities from Barre Woods Harvard Forest LTER site, Petersham, Massachusetts, United States - Inc-BW-H-28-O ...
GAGCGCTTCATCGAGGCCGACGGCGGCAGCCCACCCGGCACCTACACGTGGATCCCGTTTGGCGGCGGCGTGCGCCGCTGCCTCGGCGGCGCCTTCGCCCAGTTCGAGATGGAGGCCGTGCTGCGCCAGCTCGTGCTGCGCCGCACGCTCGCACCTGCCCGCGCCTCCTCGGAGCGGGTGTATCGTCGAACCATCACCGAGACCCCCCGACATGACGCCGAGGTAGTGCTGGGCCGAGCCGCCCGCGCAGCGGCCGGCACCGGTGCGTCCACAGGACACACGGCGGTCGCCGGCGCGGGCGTGAGCGTAGCCGCCGAAGGGGCCGCCGCTTGAACGCCGCGCGCGCCGTCCCCACCCGCGCCGAACGCCAGCAGGCCACCCGTGCGGCGCTCCTGAGCGCGGCCACTCACTCGATCTGCGAGCACGGCATGGACGGCGCGTCGATCGACCACATCGCCGCCGCCGCCGGCTACACCAAGGGCGCCTTCTACGCCAACTTCGCCAGCAAGGAGGAGCTGTTCCTGGTGATCCTCGACGACAAGTTCGCCGCCGAGATCGCGCGCCTCGAGGCGATCATGGTCGGCTCCGAGGAGCCCGTCGAGCAGGCCCGCCACGCCGCCGAGGACTTCCTCGCCTACGTCGACAGCGACCCACAGTGGCCGCGTCTGTACCAGGAGTTCGCCACGCACGCCGCTCGCAACGAGGCCTTCCGCGCCGAGTTCGCCGCCCGCCAGCGCTCGCTGCGCGCACGCCTCGCCGACGTGTTCGCCGCCTGGACCCACACGCTCGGCATCGACTCCGCGCTCGCGCCCGCCGACGTCGCCGCCATGACCGCCTTCATGGTCGACGGCTTCCTGCTGCAACGCATCATCGATCCCGAGCTCGAAGATCGCCTGTACGGCAGCATGTTCGAAGTCTTCCTCACCGGGCTCGCCAGCATGTCCGGGCTGACGTGAGCGGGGCCTCGCTGCCGGGGCGAACGCCGGCGGGCCCCTCGCTGCCGATCGCCGCCTCGATGCTCGCGTGCCCCGAAGCCCGCACCAGCCGCGACAGGCCGCGGTTGATGCGGCTCGGCCACAGCGGGCCGCCGTACACGAACGCCGTGTGACCCTGCACGAGGGTGGCGCCCGCGGCAATCCGCTGCCAAGCGTCCTCCGGCGTCTCGATCCCGCCCACCGAGATCAGGGTGACCCGGTCGCCGACACGGGCGCGCAGCCGCCGCAGGACCGCCAGCGCGCGGGGTGCCAGCGGGGGGCCGGAGATACCACCGTCGGGCACGCCCTTTGGCAGCGCCTCGGGGACCCGCAGCACGCCCCGGTCGACCGTCGTGTTGACCGCGATGATGCCGTCCAGTTTTACCTCCAGGGCGAGGTCGGCGATCGCGTCCACGTGCTCGTCGCTCATGTCCGGCGCGATCTTCACCAGCAGCGGCACGCGCGCCTGGGCGCGCTCCAGCTCGTCGCGCACTTCCGCGATCAGCTCGCGCAGGCGCTCCACCGACTGCATCTCGCGCAGGCCCGGGGTGTTCGGCGAGCTCACGTTCAGCGCCAGGTAGTCGCCGAGCGCCGCCAGCCGGCGCACGCTCGCGCGATAGTCATCGCCGGCCTGCTCCAGCGGCGCCGCTTTGCTCTTGCCCACATTCACGCCCACGACCGGCGAGCGTGCGCGCCCACCGCGTGCCCCCTGGGTGCCGGGCGCCCTGTGCGCGCGCAGGCGTTCTGCCGCTGCGCTCGCGCCGTTGTTGGGGAAGCCACGACGGTTGAGGATCGCCCGCTCGGCCACCAGCCGGAACACGCGCGGGCCGTCGTTGCCCGGCTGGGCCAGCGCGGTCACCGTACCCACCTCCACGAAGCCGAAGCCGAGCGCTCCCACGCCGGCGAACCAGCTGGCGTTGCTGTCCACGCCCGCCCCCAGCCCCAGCGGGCTGGGGAAGTCGATCCCCATCGCGCGTACCCGCAGGCACGGGTCGCGCGGGCACAACAGCCGCGCGGTCAGCGTCCGCACGCCCGGGATCGCCATCGTCACACGCAACGCCATGCCGGCAAAGGCGTGGGCGCGTTCGCCGTCCACGCCGCTCGCGACGAGGAACCTGAAAAAGATCCGGTAGATCGGTGAGCCTCCGCGGCTGACCATACAACAGGCTCAGCGCCTGGCCACGAGCCCCGCCATCCACCGGCGGCGGCCCGGCTCGCCTATCCGGCCCCGAGCCCCGCCGCGAGCATGTCGATGAGCGCCTCGAACGACACGTCCGGATCGCGGTCGATGGCGAAGCCGCCGTGTCGCTCGAGCGACACGAACCCGTGAAGGGCACTGCGCACGGTACGAATCGCGTCGATCATCCGCTCGCCGTCCAGATCCCAGCCGCGCATGATCGCCGCCATCAGCTCCAGCAGCCGCCCGGCGGCGACCAAGAGATCGGCGTCCTTGACATCCGGCACGCCCAGGATCGCCTCGTAGCCGCCGGGGTGGGCCAGAGCGTAGGAGCGGTACGCGCGGGCGCTCGCGCGGAGGGCGTCGGCCCCCGACAGCCCGACGGCGGCGGCCGCGATCGCGTCGGACAGCTCGCCGAGGGCGCGTAGCGTGATCAGCCGCAGCAGCTCGGCGCGGCCGTTGACGTGGTTGTACAGCGACGGCGGCCTGACGCCGAGGGTCTCGGCCAGGCGCGCGAACGTCACCCGCTCGAGCCCGTGCTCGTCGGCCAGGGCCACCGCCGCGTCCAACACCTGCACGCTGTCCAGTCCACGTCGGGGCACGTCGCTCAGCTCGCGCGTGCGATCGCCGCGTCCATCGCCGGCAGCGGCGACTCACGGATCTTGCCATGACCGGGCGCCAGCCTGGCGGGCTCGAGCGCCCGCAGCTTGCGCGCGCTTTCGAGCTCTGTCGGGCGGTCCCAGGTGCCAATCGTCGCGAACGGGAAGCGCGGGTTGGGGCGGGCGGTGGTCGCCACGCCTCCGAGCGTCGTGTACGCGTCGCCGCAGATCAGTGTGCGGTCGCGCTCGTCCAGGAACGCCATATGCCCGGGGGTGTGCCCCGGGCTTGCCAACACCAGCAGCGAGCCGACCCGCTGGCCGTCCTCGAGCGTGCCCGTCGGGGTGGTCTTGGCGCCGCGGTAATCGCCCTTGAGCTTGCCCTGCTCGCCCGGCTCCGGGGTCTTGTCGCCGGCCAGCAGGCGCGCGTCGCGGGCGCTGATCAGCACCTCCGCGTCCGGCAGCTGCGCCTTCAGCGCGTCCAGCCCGCCGATGTGGTCGCCGTGAGCGTGGGTCAACACGATGCGAGTGATCGGCGCCCCGAGGCCGGCGGCCGCCGCCAGGATCCGCTTTGGGCCCTGCAGCATGGTCGTGTCGATCAGCGTCAGGCCGTCCTGCTCGCGGACTAGGTAGGCGTTGACCAGGCCCCACAGGCTGACACGTGTGACGTCGGACATGTTGGTGCTCCTTCTGTCGTGTGTGTGTGCGCACTCAGGACGCGAGGCGCTCGGCGAAGAACGCCAGGATCTCGTCGCGCGCGGCGATCGTCGGCTGGCCGGCCTCGTCGATCAGGTGGGCGGTCACGACGCTGTGCGGGCCGGGCACGAACTGCTCGAAGAACGGCGGCGTGTCGCGGTTGGCGGCGGAGTCCGGGAGCACGCGCCCGACGAAGCGATCGCCGAGCGCCTCCGCGTACGCCGCGAATCGCTGGGCCGTGCAGAAGCGATCTCCGGCGAAGCGGTAGGCCATCACCGTCAGGTCCTCGCGCTCCAGACGCGCGCGCACCTCGTCGAGCTCCTCGGGGGCGATGTGGATGCCGGCGGGGTCGTCCAGCGGCAGCGTTGGCTGGGACAGCACCGGCGCGAGCATCGAGGACTCGAGCATCATCGTCAGAGCGAAGTTGCCGGTGAAGCACATGCCGATCGCGCCAACCCCCGGACCGCCGCACTGCTCGTGGGCGAGCCTCGCGAGCGACCGCAGCCACGCCGTCACCGGGCTCGACTCGTTGGCGGCGAACGCACGGAACTCGGCGCTCACGCACGCGCGCCGGAAGACCTCCGCGCCCTCCTCCGCGCCAGGCACCGCGCCGTCGCGACCGAACAGCGACGGCATGTACACGGTGAAGCCCGCGTCTCTGACCCAACGCGCGAAGCGCGCCACGTGCGGGCTGATGCCCGGCATCTCGGTCATCACAATCACCGCTGGCCCGTCGCCCGCAACGTTCACCACCTTGGCGACGGCGTCCAGGGTGATCGTGCGCCGCTCGAAGTCCTCGAGCGGGTCGTCCTGCTCGGGCGCTCGCCTGGGCATGGCCGCATGCTACGCCCAGACCAGGTGATCGCCCGGCTCGTCAGAGACCCGCCGCCGGCGCCGCCCTCCTACCACGAGCTCCGCGACGGGCTCGTGCTTCGCTGGATCGACTGTCCCGGCTGAGCCGGTTTACCTCGGCCCGGAGCGATCAAGCGCTCGTGGGCGCGCCCGGCAAGGAACCAGTGCGCGCTGCACGGCGTCGACGCCCCGCTCCATCATCTGGTCGGTCAACTCGGCGAGCTCGTTGGGGAGCAGATCGGCGACCCACACAAACCTGGCCTGCTCTCGCCCGGCGGCGAAGACCTGCGCCACGCCGTTGTGGTGAGCGTAGGGTCCATCGACGATCGACCACGCCAACCGGCGCTCCTGCTCGTCGAGGTCCACCAGCCGCTCACGCACGACGTTGCCGTTGAAGAAGGTGACGAGCCTGTCGTCCCCGTCGAGCTGCGTGTCAGTCACGAAACCGGGGGCGAGCCGTTCGACGTCGCCTGCAGGCATCCGGCGGGTCGTGGTCGCGACTGCGAGCAGGCCAGCGCCCATGCGCTCGTGCTCGTGCGCCGTGGATGCTTCGTGCGAAGCGTCAACGGCACGGAGATGCTGCTCGACCCGACCGTCGCCTACTTCACGAACCCCGGCCAGGAGCAGCGCTATGACCATCCCCACGACCATGGTGACGACTGCACCTCGATCGGTCTGGACCAACGGCTGGCGGCGTCGCTGTGGGGTGGCGATCCGACGCTCCCGGACCGGCCACTGCCGGTCTCGCCCCAGCTCGACTTCGAGCACCGCATGCTCCTGGCCGCCGCGCGTCGTGGCGGGGACTCGCACGAGCTCGCCGAGCGCGCCGTCGCGCTGACCGCGAGCGCACTCGAGCATGTCGAGCCGGCCAGGGTCGCGGCCGCCCGGCCCAGCACGAGCCGCGCTCGGCGCGCCCTCGTCGACGGTGTGCGCGAGGCCTTGATCGCCGATCTCGATCGCCCGTTGGTCGAGCTCGCCGCCGGGCTCGCCGTCTCACCCCACCACCTCAGCCGAGTCTTCCGCCGGGCGACGGGCCACACGGTCGCGCGCCACCGCATGCGTCTGCGCGCCCGCGTGGCGTTGGAGCGGCTCGCCGGAGGCGAGCAAGATCTAGCACGGCTAGCGGCCGAGGTCGGCTTCGCCGACCAGAGCCATCTCTGTCGCGTGGTTCGCAGCGAGACCGGCAGGACACCCGCCGCGCTGCGCGCGTCGCTCATCTAGCCGAGAGTGAACGACTCCCGGCGGATCCGCTCGTGGCGCCCGCTACCGATGGTCAGCGTGAGCGTGTAGTCGCCCGGTAGCAGTCGGCGTAGTGGCAGCAGTCGCAGGCTCATGCGCCCACGAGTCAGGCGGGCGCTACCGGCCGATACCCGAAATGTGACCGTTCGTTCTCTCACCTGTGTGGCCCGGCCACCGGTCTTCTCGCCTGCTAAAACGCCGATGACCCAGAAGCTTCTCCGAACGCGACGGGACTCCACCACGAGATGACGAGAAGGTCGCTGCCCCAAAGCTCTCAGCAGCCGCTCGCAACGCTGGACGGTGATTGCTGATGCGCCAGGGCCCACTCGCCGGACGGTATCCCGCGGTCGCAGCAATGGTGATGTTCGCGCTGATCCCGTACCTGGCGCTATCCGCTGCGCTCGAGCCGCTGACGCCGATCATCGCCAAGCAGCTGCACACGAGCCTGCAGACGATGAGCCTCAGCTCCGGGCTTGCCAATGCCGCCTATGCGGCCGGCACGGTGCTCGCAGTCCAGTTCGCCCAACACCTGCCGCAGCGGCGGATGCTGATCGTGTACGCCACGTTGCTGGTAACGGGGTCGGTGCTGGCTGCCGCGGCGCACGATCCGGGGATGTACATCGCGGGCCACGTGATCCAGGGACTCTGCACGAGCCTGCTGCTCATCTCTGCCGTACCGCCGCTGGCGATCGGCTATCCGGCGAGCAAGCTGCGCACCACGGCGATGATCATGAACCTGTGCATCTTCGGGGCGGTTGCACTTGGGCCGGCGCTCGGCGGGCTTCAGGCCCAGTCGCACGCCTGGCGGCCGCTGTTCTGGGTAATCGCGGCGATCGCGGCCAGCGCCTTGGTACTCGCCATCCTGACGTTCGACGATGCGCCACCTGCTAACCCTGACTCGCCGCGCGATCCGCTGGCAATCGCGCTGGCGGCCGTCGGCTGCGCGGCCGCGTTCTTCGGCGCGTCAGAGCTGCTGACCCACCCCTTCCTAGCGGGTGAGACGATTGTGCCGCTGCTCGGCGGGCTCGCGACGATCGTCGTCCTGATCGTCTACCAGTTCCGCGCCAAGCGGCCGCTGTTGACGATCCGCTCGATGCTGACCAGCACGATGCCGGTCGCGGGAATCCTGGTGGCGCTGTTCGCGGCGGCAGCTTCTGTGTCGGCAACCGCGTTGACCGTCGGCGTGCTGGTCGGCCACTATGGGCCACTGCATCTCGGCTTGCTCTACCTACCGGAGGTCGCGGGCGCGGTGATCACCGCAATCCTGCTTGGCGTGGTCATCACCAGGCGCGCGATCCACTATCTCCCACTGGCCGGGATGGTGTTCCTGGCGGCCGGGATCGCGGTGTTCCGCATCGACGTGCCTTCGAGCGAAGCGGCCACGTTGGTCGGCTCGGGATTGACCGGCATCGGCCTGGGCGCCACGGTCGCGCCCGCGCTGTTCGTAGCCGGCTTCTCGCTACCCTCCGCGAGCCTTCAGCGGGTGTTCGCGATCGTCGAGCTGATGCGGGCGGTGGCGGCGTTCATGATCGCGCCGATCTTCGCCCACTTCGCCGCCACCGTCGGCGGCAACCTCGACGCCGGCACCGGGATCGCGCTGTGGATCGGCCTCGGGCTCGCTCTCGGCGGCGCCCTGATAGGCGTGGCGATCTACGCGCTCGGCGGCGCGCGTCCGCAGACGCCCGACATCGAGCGCTTCGTGGCAGGCGAGGCCCCCGCCTGGTATTCACCACCGCTGCTGGCGAACATCCGTCCCGGTTTGACCGCCGCACAGCCCGCCACCGAAAGCGCGAGCTGAGATGGCGTCGAGTGACATACCCGCCGCGACGCCGGCGCCGCCCACCGGCCCGGTGCTGCTTGCCTACGACGGCTCCGAGCTCGCGGGACTCGCGATCGACCAGGCTGCCCGCCAGCTTGCGCCTGGACGCAACGCGCTGGTCGTGTGCGTTTGGCAACCGGGCGACGTCGGATTTCTGCCCACCAGCGAGCGGCGCTTCAACGCCGCTGAGGCCACCGAGGTACGCAAAGCCGCAGAGGAGACCGCCGCGCACGGAGCATCTCTGGCAGCCAAGGCGGGGTTCCAGCCACAGAGCGTCGCGATCGAGGCGGCGCCGACCTGGAAGGGCATCGTCGAGCTCGCCGGTGAGCGCGAAGCGAGCCTCATCGTGATCGGCTCTCACCGCCGTCGCGGGCTCGTGGGGCATCTGCTCGGCAGCGTCGCCACCGCTGTTGTGGCGCACTCGGCGGCGCCCGTACTGATCGCGCATTCCTGACAGTCGGCTTCGCTGTAACCTCTGTCGTGCTAGCCAGCGTCATCCCCGCCGGCCGAGCGTCACTTCACCATCCTTCCCCGCGCCTGCCGGGCGTGCTGCGCTGGCTGAGCCGATTCCAGACCCCGCATAGCTCGACGGCGGCCGGGCTCCTACCGACCGCCAGAGATGCATGTAATCGGCTCGAGCGGGTAGCAACAGAAACCAAGATGGGATCGAGCGGAACGCGGGGCAGGAACGTGGGCGTGCTGCTGGCCCTCGTGCTGGGGGCGTGGATGGCGATCGTGGCACCGGCCGCGCGAGCGACTCTCACTCCCTCCGAAGATCCGTTCTATCGCTACGAAGGCAGCGCGTTGCTCGCGAGCATTGCGCCCGGCACCGTCCTGAAGACGCGCACGCTGTCCTACCACGTGGCCGGCGTCCCGCTGCCGGTCACCGCCGTGCAGCTGCTCTACCGCTCGACGGGGGCGATCGGCCAGCCGACCGTGAATGTCACCTCGGTGCTGCTCCCGCCGCTGCGCGTGGGGACGCCCACGGTCGTCTCCTACCAGTCTTTCTACGACTCGCTCGACAATCAAGATGAGCCGTCCTACGCGATCTCTGGCGGGGTGAGTCTCGGCGGGCTGATCCCCGATGTCGAGTCGGCCATCATCGCGCCCGCACTGCTCGCCGGCGACACGGTCGTTGTACCCGACACCGAGGGTGAGAACGCCGACTTCGCCGCCGGCCCTGAGTACGGGACGGACACGCTCGACTCGCTCCGCGCCGCCCTTGCCTCCCCGGCCGCCGGGCTCACCGACGCGCGCAAGATCGGCCTGATCGGTTACTCGGGTGGGGCGATCGCGACCGAGTGGGCCGCCGAGCTCGCCCCGTCGTACGCGCCCGAACTCGCCTCGAAGATCGTCGGCGTCGCCTTTGGGGGAACGCTCGTCGACCCGGCCCACAATCTCCATTACGTCGAAGGGAGCACCGTTTGGGCCGGCGTGATCCCGATGGCGCTGATCGGCATCGGACGCGCCTACCAGCTCGATCTCACCCCTTACCTCAGCGAATACGGGCTCGCGCTCTACAACAAGCTCCAGCACGCGTCGATCACCGAAGTGCTCGGCCAGTATCCCGGCCTCACATGGTCGCAGCTGGCCAAGCCGCAGTACCCCACTCCCGAAACGATCCCCGTCTATGACGAAGTTGCCAACAAGCTCATCATGGGGACCGGGGGCACGCCCGCCGCACCGCTGTTCATCGGCCAAGGCGCCGGCGGCGAACTCGAAGGCACACCGGGCGGGAAGCCCGGTATCGGCCCTGGCGACGGCGTGATGATCGCCGGCGACGTGCGCAGCCTCGCGCGCGAGTACTGCAACCGTGGCGTCACCGTCCAGTACAAGCAGTACGAACACCTCAGCCATGTGCCGAGCGCACTCGCGTGGCTGCCCGAAGCGTACTCATGGCTCACGGAACGCTTCCTCGGCCTACCCGCACCGCAGAACTGCGCACAGATCGCCGCGGGCAACTCCCTGGAACCGATCCCGTAGCCAGCGGGCTCCCGTAGGAGATACGCCAGATTCGTGGGTCCACGGTGTTGGGCGCGACCAGGTCGATGCGGTATTGAGAACAATGCAAGAGTGCGGCACCTCTCGACCTTGGTGCTACACTTTGGTTGTGCCGACGACCCGCCCCCGCTACACAGTCACTGACACCGGCAGCCTCCGAGAGCAACTCGATCAAGCGCAGCGCCGGTGGCCCGATGTCCACGATCGCAGGCAGTTGCTGCTTCGCCTCCTAGCAGCTGGACGGGAGTCGATCGAGCGGGAGTCGATCGATCGAGGTGCCGCGGTTAGGGAGACCGCCGGCTCGCTTACCGGCATTTACCAGCCGGGTGAGCTTGCCAGGCTGCGCGAAGACTGGCCAGTGTGAGCGCCCTCGCGGGCTCTGAGTCTGAGAAGTCCGCAGCGGAGCCTGAAAAGCTGGGCGCGAGCTCTGCGCCTGCGCCAGAGTCGGTCGGGACGGTCGTGCTCGACGCGAGTGTGCTGATTGGCCACCTCGATGACAACGATCCGCACCACGGTAGAGCGGTCAGCCTGCTCGATGCCACTGATGGGCAGATGTTGGGGGCGAGCACGATCACGCTCGCAGAGACGCTGGTCGCCCCCGCACGGGCAGGCAGACTCGCCGATGCCCACGCAGCGCTGAATCGGCTTGGCGTGCGAGAGCTGGCACTCGGCGATGAGGCTTCATCCCGCCTCGCGCGGCTGCGGGCAGACCTCGGTATCAAGCTCCCCGACTGCTGCGTCCTGCTGGCCGCGCAGGAGCATGCAGGCGCGGTCGCCAGTTTCGACACTGGCGTGATCAAGGCGGCGCGCAAGCTCGGTCTGCGCACGGTCGAATGAGGGAAGTGGTGCTTCGTTCCTTGCTACGCCCCAGTAGCAGAGCATGCCCAACACCCTGACGGAAGCGCCGGGGTACAGACAGCTATCCGAATGGGCGAAACTGCCCTGTGCGCAACCCATGCCTCGCTCACGGCGTCTGCCGTCCGGATAGCCTGAGCGCACGACCTTCGTTACGGGCGTGGCTCCTGTGCCCCAGTCGCATACGCAGTAAGCGCGCTGCGGAAATGCGCCTTGCGCTCATTTCGATGGGCACGGTGGACGCGCCGGCGAGCAGCATCGCGTTGTGGGCTATCTCTGTTGAGTGGCCTGTCTGGGTATCGTCTTGCGGATGCGTCGTAGGCGTTGCGTCGTTCTCGTCGTGGCGGTCGCCGTCCTGCCGGGCTGTGGGAACACGCACTTGGCCGCGGACGCCACTCGTCCGAGCTCGGCAAAGGCCCCCGAGCAGGTGTACCGCGTGCCGTCAGGCTCGATGGAGCCTACGCTTGGCATCGGTGCGAGAGTGATCGTTTCGCCAGGCGCGCCCGGAGTCGGTGAGATCGTGGTGTTTCATCCACCAGAAGGAGCCGAGCAGGAGGAGTGCGGTCCGGCGCCCCACGTGATCGGGCTTGGCGGCGCGGCATGTGCCGAACCTGTGCCGAGGCCATCCACCGCCGAGTTCATCAAGCGCATCGTCGCCGCGCCGGGCGATGAAATCTACATCAGCGACGGCCACGTCTACCGGAAGGCCGCCGGATCGAGCAGCTTCGTACGAGAGTCTCACCTACACATACGGCCCTGCGGTTTCAGCCCGGAGTGCAACTTTCCGACGCCGATCGAGATCTCCGCGGAACACTGGTACGTGCTCGGCGATAACCGAGGCGAATCAGACGACAGCCGGTTCTACGGCGCTGTGCCAGCCTCGTGGATCGTCGGCATCGTCACGGCCTGCGCCCCCCGGGCCCACCGAATGACACTGGGCCAGCAGCTGAGCGCCCAGGCATGCAGGCTGCCCAGGACGCACGCCTGAGCAGGCGTCGGCGGCCCGCGGTTTGCGCGCTGCCTAGAAAGTGGACCCAACCGGGATCGAACCGGTGACCTCCTGCTTGCAAAGCAGGCGCTCTCCCAGCTGAGCTATGGGCCCTCGGGACCCAATATACGCATCGCCGCCCGAATCTCCAGCACCCGCACCGACAACACAAACCCCGATGTCGCACATCGGACGACCGACGCCCTACTCGAACGACAGGCGCTCCTGCCCGGGAACTTGCCCAGGGCCGACCCGGTCCTGGTCGTCAAGGCCCTGGCCGTCTTCGGGCGTCTCCTCCCAGTCAAACGACCCATACACCGGCTCCTCGCCGGCGCCTTCCGCCGCCTCGAGCCGTTCCGCCAGGGACCATGTGGGCGATTCCGCGTCGTCCTCCGCGACGGGATCGTCGGCCATCGCGGCCACCATGTCCAACTCCTGGGTCTCTTCGCTGAGCATCGGCATGGCGGCGGCAGGCTGATCCACTCGAGCAGGCTCATACGCCGGCTCATGCGCGAGCACCGGCTCGGGCTCAGGCGCGGAATGCTCGTCCGCCCTCGGATCGATCGCGCCCTCCGGCGTTGCGTCGCCGTCCGCTCCCACGACCTCGCCGTCGACCTCGACGCCGTCAGGGTCGTCGCGAAGCACCGGGGCGAGCGCCTCCTGCTCCTCGCGCGCCACCAGGCTCGGGTCGGCGCCGGCGCGTCGCTTGAGCTCAAGGTGTTCGCGTATGGCCTCGTCTAGCAATCCCATCGCGCCCCAAGACGATACTGCGCCCGCCACTTGGCCTTCGCGCGACTACACTTCTCGGGCCGCCGCGTCACCAGCGAACTGCGTGCACGGGGCTATAGCTCAGTTGGGAGAGCGCCTGGATCGCACCCAGGAGGTCGGGGGTTCGAGTCCCCCTAGCTCCATCGCCTCAGAAGCCCCGTCGACACGGGGCTTCTGTCGTTCGTGGATTCCGCGGCTCGGCTCTGGTCAAAGCTCCCGCCACGATCCCGGATGTTTATCTTTGAGGGACGGTGTCCGACCCCTTTGCAGAGGAGGCGCCCCCGTGGTGGCGCTGGCTCAAGCGTGGCGATCGGCGCACGCATGCCCCGAAACGAGCAAGGGTCGTGGCCGGCGTCATTGCTGGCTCGGGGGGATTGGTGCTTCCACATCACCACACGCTCGCGGTGGCGATGATCGCAGCAACCGTGGCGGCTCTACCGGCCGGGCTCATCGAGAGCTGGTACAAGCGCCGCCACCGGCGCGAAGAGGAGCAGCTGTTCGTGCTGCCCGAAGCTCAGCGGGTCACGACCAGAGTCGAAGCCCGCTGACCCACGCGCTGCCCGGCGCGACGCGTCCTACGCGCGCGCCGCCGGACGCCTACCCCGATGCCCGCGGCCGCGACCGGAAGCACCGCCGCGTCCGGGAGCGCCAGAAGCGCCACCGCGCCCGGGAGCGACCGCCGCCGGCCTGCCCTGACGCTCGCCGCCGCCTCCCAGCTCGTGGCTGACGCCGAGTCGCCCGGCGAGCTTGCGCATTTCCTGGTGCTCGCCGGCGCCGACGAGCGTGACACCGACGCCGGTGCGCCCGGCACGCCCGGTGCGTCCGATGCGGTGAACGTAGGTGTCGTGGTCCTCGGGCGGGTCGAAGTTGATGACGTGTGAGATGCCCTCGACGTCGATCCCGCGGGCGGCGACGTCAGTGGCTACGAGCGTGTCGATGCGGCCTGAGCGGAAGCGGGCAAGCGCCTGCTCGCGCTGGCGCTGTGACTTGTTGCCGTGGATCGCGAGCGCTTCGACGCCGTTGGCCCCCAGGCGTTTGACCAGCCGGTCGGCGCCGCGCTTGGTGCGCACGAACACGAGCGCGCGGTCGCGCTCGTTGCCGAGCTCGGTCAGCAGCGCGTCGATGCGGGAGTCGTCGCGCACGGCCACGAAGCGGTGCTCGACGCGCTCGGCGGCGCTCTTGCCGGGCGTGCCGTTCTCGCGCTTGACCGCGTCCTTGGTGTAGCTCGCGGCGAGGTTGCCGGCGATGCCGTCGAGCGTGGCCGAGAAGAACAGCGTCTGGCGCTTGCTCGGACAGGCCTTGACGATGCGGTCGATGGCCGGGCGAAAGCCCATGTCGAGCATGCGGTCGGCCTCGTCCAGCACCAGGATGCGGATCGCGTCGAGCGTGAACGCCCTGCGCGCCAGCAGGTCCTCCAGGCGCCCGGGCGTGGCCACGAGGATCTGTGCCCGAGCGGCCCTGGCCGACTGGGCTACCAGGCCGACGCCGCCGTACACGGCCGCGATCTTCAGTTTGCGGGCCTGCGTGATGTCGCGCAACTCCTCGACGATCTGGCTGGCGAGCTCGCGCGTCGGCGCCAGGACCAGCGCCGCAGGCGCCGGGTCGCTTGGGTTGATGCGCTCGGCCAGTGGGATGCCGAAGGCGAGCGTCTTGCCCGAGCCGGTCGGCGACTTGACAAGCACGTCGCGCCCGTCGAGCACGTCGCCGAGCACCAGTCGCTGAACCTCGAACGGCTCCTCGATGCCACGACGGGAGAGAGCGCCTGCAACAGCACTCGATACGCCGAGATCGGCGAATGACTTCTTTTCCATTATTTGATGACTCCTTTTAGCCGCGCCCTTTGGCGCTGCGTTTAGCCGCGCCCTTGGCGCCGCGCACGATTCGGAGGCTATTGCCGACCCGAACCGCTTCAGCGGAACTCAAGCGAGCTGCCCCGCGGCTGACCATCAACCGCTGTCGAGGACGCTAGCAGGTTCAAGGGACCCGCTAAGCTGGACGTGCAGATTCCTGCAGATACAGCGGGGCCGGTAGCTTCGACCGCGTAGGTAAGCAATCCGTTAAGGAGCGATCACGTGCCAGGCCCTCAGCAGGCTCGCCAGCAGCAGAAGCACGAGGAAAAGCTCAAGGACATCCAGGAGCAGGTCGCGCAGGGCAAACTCGTGATCAGGAAGATGACCGACGACGAGCGCACGCGCTATCCGCCACGCGAGGCCCGTCCGCGCGGCGCCAAGCGGCGCTGATGTCGCGCTTCTTCATACCCTCCTCCCAGCAGGACGACGATGTCTGCGAGCGCGAGTATCTGAGGCTTCGCGGGCAGGCAGAAGCGTGCACGGGATCGGTCTCGAGCGACCGACGTATAGAGGAGATCGAGTGCCGTCGCCAGGGGCACGATTGCCTTCTGCGGGTCGGTGAGCCGGACGCCGCCGACGGCCGGACGGTCGCCGCCATTCTCAAGCTGGGCCGCGACACCTACACCGTGCATCACCTGGCGAGCGAGCCCGGGCAGGCGACGACACCGACCGTGCTGCAGCGGACCGAGGTCTACTCGGTCGCCGACTTCGACTGACCCGCACCGATCGTCGCCGTGGCGTACGTCGTATGCGCGACGCCGGTGGGATCGTGGGCGCTGACGATCACGTGTACCGGCAGCGTATGGTTGCGCGCGAGCGCCCGGCGCGCTGCCGGCGACAGGCGCAGCCTCAGCGTCTTCGACGCTCCACCCGCGATCTCGAAGCGCCCGCCGGCGAGCGTCAGGACGACCACCCTGTCCGTGCCCGAGCGCCAGCGCACCAGCTCGATCAGGTGCAGCACGATCGTTCCGGTGCAGCTGCCGACGCTCGCCGGGCAGCTGAGCGCCACCGCCACCACGCCGGCCGCGCTCGCGTGCAGCTTTGAGCCCAGGAGCGCGACGTCCGGCGTGCCGGTCGGGGCCTTGGCTTCTTGCGCTGACAGCAGGCCCACTTCGCCCAGCATCCCGGCACCTCCCAGCCCCGCCGGGAGGTGCGGCGCTTCGGGCGAGGGCGGAGCGGCGCCGGACGCTTCGATCCCGACGCCGCTGAAGCTCACGTTGCGCAGGCCGGTCGTGTCGTTGCCGTTGATCGGCCACACGGCGCTCGCCGGGCCGAGCTCCGTCGGCGCGAAGGCGACCCGCTCGGTCAGGGTTTCGCCGGGCGCGATCGTCGTGCCCTCGGCCAGCGTGCTCGTGGCCGTGAACTCGCCGCCGGTGGGCGGCTTGGACTTCTCGATCGTGACCGTCGTGCCGCCGGTGTTGGTGACGGTGAACGTGCGCGTCACCGTCGTGCCGAGCGCCACTTCGCCGTATTCGTTGACTTCGCCTTCGATCTGCAGCGCGCCGGGCGTCCCGGCGCTGCCGGACAGGCCGACCGCTTCGTCGCCGCCGGAGGTGTCGAGGTCGATCTGATCGTTGAACTCGCCGACGCTCTT
>Ga0210389_10002213_pt1 | contig 15405 bp, 12 predicted proteins | sample IncBWH28OmetaG_FD_160127 | JGI IMG/M metagenome (GOLD analysis project Ga0210389, IMG submission 160127) | Forest soil microbial communities from Barre Woods Harvard Forest LTER site, Petersham, Massachusetts, United States - Inc-BW-H-28-O ...
CATCCAGGCCGGTGACTCAGGCGGGCCGCTGGTCAACTCGCACGGGCAGGTCATCGGGATAGACACCGCGGCCTCGAGCAACTACCAGCTCGGCGGGGGCGGGAACGGCGGCTTCGGCGGCTTCGGTTCCGGCTCGGGTTCCTCCGGTTCGTCCGGTTCCTCCGGGTCGTCCGGCTCCGCTAACTCGGGCGGTTCCACGACGCAGGGGTACGCCATCCCGATCGACACCGCGCTGACCATCGCCAAGCAGATCGATACGGGCCAGGCGTCGTCGACGGTGCACATCGGCGCGACCGCGTTCCTCGGCGTGTCGATCGACTCCTCCGGCCAGGGCTTCCAGACCACGCAGGGCGTGGCGATCGCGGGCGCACAGTCCGGTACCCCGGCGGCCGAGGCGGGCATCGGCCAGGGCGACGTGGTGACCGCGCTCGGCGGCAAGTCGGTCAGCACGGGCACCGACATCACGAAGATCCTTGTCGGCCATCACCCCGGTGACAAGGTGAGCGTCTCCTGGACCGACACGTCCGGCCAGTCGCACACCGCGACCCTCACCCTCGGCACCGGCCCGGCCGCCTAGCCACCGAGCCCTTCCCCGGGATGAATGTGCCCCCGCTGCCATCAGATCCGCAGCGGGGGCACATTCATGTCTCCGCTAGTCGGAGACCGTGCCGAGCGAGCCGAGCAGCCCGGCCCTGGCCTGCGCGAGTGCCGCCTGCATCGCGCCGAGCAGGACCGGCTCGTCGGGTACGGACGTGGGGACGACCGTCGGGCCTGCCAGGCACAGCCGCGGCACCTCGGCGGCCACGCGGGTCGCGAGTTCCGCGCCGCCCGCCCGTCCGACCGTCCCGCCGAGCACGATAAGGCCAGGGTCGAGCACGACGCAGACGGCCGCGACGCCGATCGCGACCCGGTGCGCGAAGTCGTCGATGAACGCCGCGCCGCTGCCGCGCGGGTTGCCCGCCAGGTCGGCGAGCGCGGCCGTGATGGCGTCGGCCGGCGTGGCGCCGGCGAATCCGTGCTCGGCGGCGAGGGCCTGGACGGCGTGACCGCCGGCGAGGGCCTGCAGTCCCGCCTTGCTCGGATGCTCGTTACCCGCCGGGAGCGGCGCACCGTGCACGGGCATCCAGCCGATCTCACCCGCCGCGCCGCCGACGCCCCGCCGGACCTGGCCGTCGATGACCGCGGCGAGGCCGAGGCCGACGCCGAGCCACACGAACGCGAAGTCGTCGTGCCCGGCCGCGGCCCCGCAGGCCCGCTCGGCCATCGCGGCGAGCTTCACGTCGTTCTCGATCACCACCGGGGTGTGCAGCAGTTCGCGCAGCGCGGCGGGCACGCCCTCGTGCCAGGTCGGCAGGTTCACCGCGAGGCGGGGCGCGCCGGTCCTCGGGTCGAGGACACCGGGGCTGCCGATCACCACGGCGGAGAGGTCGGAGAAGTCAATTCCCGCGCTCTCGCAGGCCCGCCCCATCGCGTCGCGTACCATCCCCAACGGGTCGTCGGTGCCGTTGGGATCCACGTGGATGTTGGCCATCCGCTGCCCGGTGACATCCGCAATGGCGGCACTGACCTGGTCAAACTCCACATATAGTCCAGCAACGTAAGCGCTTGAGGTAACGACCGAGTACAGCGCGGCGTTCGGGCCGCGCCCGCCCGCCTGTTCCCCGGCGACCATGACCAGGCCGCGGTCCTCAAGCCTGGCAAGCATCTGGGAGACGGTGACCTTGGAAACTCCGGTGCGCTCCGACAGCTGGGCCCGCGTGAGCGGCCCCTCGGCGAGGAGCAACTCGAGCGCCGCCCGGTCGTTCAGCTCGCGCAGCAGGCTCGGCGTCCCCGGCTTCTGGCGCCGCGTCTCCGGCCCGTTCGCACGGGGAGGTGGTTCCCCGTCCGTCCCCCCAAAGGACGGTTCATGCATGGCGATCCCTCCGATGGGGTCCCGCGGTTACGGCCGGCCATGAGCTAGACGGCCTTTGTTAAGTTCTGGCAACAGGTCTATCTTATAGGAAAGTTTCCAGTTAGTTTCTGTCTCAAGGGTCACTGACCAAGTCAAACCTTAAATGTTCACTCTCGCAGAAGGAGTGCCAGCAGTGGGACTCAGGAAGAGATCGGCCGCGCTCGGCGCGGTCGCGGGCGCCGCGGCAGCGGCGCTGGCCATCGCCGGCTGCAGCTCAGGCAGCTCCAGCAGCGCGACCGGCACCACCGGTAACTCGTCAGCCCCGTCGACGCTCACCGTCTGGCGGATGGGCGGCTCCGTCCCGTCCCAGGTCACCTGGATGAACAGCGTCGCGGCGGAGTTCCACAAGGATTTCCCGCAGTACGCCAAGACCCAGGTCAAGGTCGTGTGGGTGCCCTGGGGCAACCGTACGCAGGACTGGAACAACGCGCTGTCAAGCGGCAAGAACATCCCCGACATCACCGAGCTCGGTAACACCGACACGCCCACCGAGGCGGCGAGCGGCATCCTCGCCCCGCTCACCACCGACCTCAGCAGCTGGTCAGGCACCAAGGGCCTCGTCTCCGGCATGCTGGCCAACGACACCCAGGGCGGCACCACCTACGCCGTGCCGTGGTTCGGCGGCGTCCGCGCCGTGTGGTACCGCACCGACCAGTTCACGAAGGCGGGCATCACCTCCACGCCCACGACCTGGGCGGAGCTGTCGGCCGACGCGGCGAAGCTGCAGAAGGCATACCCCGGCACCGATGGCTTCGACGCGGTCACCAACAACACCAACGCGTTCGCGAGCTTCGTCTGGGGCGCCGGCGGCCAGCTCGCCACCCAGACCGGCGGCAAGTGGACAGCCGACCTGACCTCGCCGCAGACCGAGGCGGCGATCAAGTACTACGTCGGCCTGTACACCACCGACAAGGTCTCCCCCGCCAAGTACCTGGGGGAAACCGAGCTCGGCAACCCCGGGGCGACCTCCGGCGGGCCGAACGAGGACTTCGGCCTCGGCAAGCTCGACATGTACGTCGACGGCCCGTGGGCGAAGGCGACCCTGCCGAAGAACTCGGTGGACCAGAGCAACATCTCCTCCTTCCCGATCCCGAGCCAGAACGGGCCGAACCCGGCCCCGGTCCTCTCGGGCGGCTCCGACCTCGCGGTCTTCAAGACCAGCCCGAACCAGCAGGCGGCCTGGGACCTGATCTCGGTCATGGACAACCCGGCCAACTCCACCAGCTTCGCCGCGCTGTCCGGCTTCTTCTCGCCTTACTCCGCGGAGATCTCCGCGAGCGAAAGCACCGGGGGCCCGTTCATGGCAGGCTTCGCCAAAGCCGCACTCAACGGCCAGGTCTCCCCGTTCAACGCCAAGAACTGGCCCACCGCCGACAACGGCAAGCTCAACATCATCCCGGTGATGCTGAAGCAGCTGATGCAGGGGGCGCCGTTCGCCTCCACGGTGGCCTCCGCCAACACCCAGCTGGAAAACGTGCTCAACACCGGCAGCGCCAGCTAGCCGCGTACCTTTCCTATGGTGACGTCCTCGCACAACCGGCCGGGGAGCCCCTCCTCCCCGGCCGGTTCTACCCTCCCGCCGGAACCCCGTGGTCCGCGTAACCCGACCGGGCGTTCCGTACCTCCTACTCCTGCTTCTCTTGGCTTGTCGTTCCGGCAGCGCGTCGGGATCTGGATCAAGAAGCGGGGAGCCGGTCCCTACCTGCTCCTGCTGCCAGCGACCGCGGTCATCGCCGCGCTGATCTTGTATCCCGCCGTCCAGATCGGGCTGTTCTCGTTCCAGAACTACGGGCTGATGCAGATCAGCGGCGTCCTGCCCACCCAGTGGATCGGGTGGGCCAACTACAGCCAGATCCTGCACGACCACGAGTTCTGGGTATCGCTCAAAATCAGCCTGTACTTCGCGCTGGTCGTGGTGCCGCTGACGATGATCGTCGGGACGCTCGTCGGGCTGCTGCTTGAACGGCTCGGGCCGAAGATGCGCACGTTCGTATCCATGTCGGCGATCCTGGCCTGGGCGACCCCGGCCGTGTCCGCGAGCGTAATCTTCGCCTGGCTCGTCAGCCCGGACGGCGGCGTCGTCGACTGGGCCCTGACGAAGGTGCCGTCGTGGCTGGGCGGCGGCGCCCACTGGGCAGGCTTCTCGTGGACCAACGCACCGCTGCCCGCCTACACCGTGCTGACCGTGATGCTGGTCTGGACCGGCTTCCCGTTCATCGCGGTCACCGTGCTCGCCGGCCTGCGCACGCTGCCGTCCGAGCTGCACGAGGCGGCGCGGGTGGACGGCGCGGGACCGTGGCGCGACTTCTGGAAGGTGACGTTTCCGCTGCTGCGGCCGATATTCCTGGTGCTGGCGCTGCTATCGACGATCTGGGACTTCGGCATGTTCACCCAGGCGTACATCATCAACGGGCAACTCGGGAACCCAGACCAGTACAACCTCGGCCTCTACGAGTACGCGCAGGCGTTCACCCAGCCGCCGCACTACGGGCTCGCCTCGGCGGCCGCGTTCGTCCTCACGATCATCCTGCTCATCGTCACGGTCGGGTACGTCCGGGCCGCCATCAAGCAAGGGGCACTCGCATGACGTCCGTCCCCCTGACTGGCAGCACCGTGCCCCGCGGTTCCGGTCCCGATCTCCGGAAGCGCAGGGCCCGGCGGTTCAACCGCGCGTCGCGCAGGACCGTGCTGAACCTGCTGGGCCTGCTGGTGGCCCTGTTCGCGCTGTTCCCGGTGTTGTGGATGATCTCCACGGCGTTCAAGCCACCGACCGAGCTCTACTCGCTGACGCCGCATCCGATACCGCTGCACCCGACCCTGGCCAACTTCCGCAACGTCTTCAGCGGGTCGGTGATCGGGCGGTCGTACTGGAACTTCCTGAGGAACAGCCTGTTCGTCACCATCGTCGCGGTCGCGCTTTCCTCGCTGATCGGGCTGCTCGCCGCTATCGCGCTCGGCCGGTTCAAGTTCAAGTTCCGCACCACCTACCTGATCCTGCTGCTGATCGTGCAACTGCTGCCGCAGCAGGCGCTGGTCGTCTCGCTGTTCATCGACTTCCGCAAGTACAACCTGCTCGACAGCCTCGTCGGCCTGATCGTCGTCTACACCGCCTTCGCGCTGCCCGTCACGATCTGGATGCTGCGCAACTTCGCCGCGACCGTGCCGAAGGACCTCGAGGAAGCGGCGGCGATCGACGGGGCCGGTGCCTGGACGCGCTTCTGGCGCATCCTGCTGCCGCTCATCTCCCCCGGGCTGGTCTCCACCAGCGTGTTCGCGTTCATCTTCGCGTACAACGAGTTCGTATTCGCGCTGACCTTCCTCGGCACCGACACCGCTAAGTTCACCCTGCCGTTGTACGTGGAGTACTTCTACGGCCAGAATTCCACCGACTGGGGCGCGATCATGGCATCCTCCACCCTGTTCACCATCCCTGTCCTCGCGTTCTTCCTGGTCACCCAGCGTCGGCTGGCGAGCGGCCTGGTCGCAGGCGCGGTGAAGGGATGACGGCGCTCGAGCCACTGGAACCGTCCATCGATCCGACACTCGGCGCCCTCGCCGACGCGATCCTCATCCCGCCGTTCCCGGGGACCACGGCTCCCCCGTGGGTGCTCAGGGCGCTCTCGCGCGGACTCGCCGGGGTTACCCTGTTCGGTGCGAACGTGGTCGGAGACACGGCCGCGCTCACCGCCGCCCTGCGCGCCGCCGCGCCGATCGAGCCGGTCATCGCCATCGACGAGGAAGGCGGCGACGTCACCCGGCTTGCGTACACGTCCGGGTCCCCGTACCCGGGGAACGCCGCGCTCGGCGCGGTGAACGATGTCTCGCTCACCCGGTCCGTGTACGCCGCCATCGGGGCCGACCTCGCCAGGCTCGGGATCAACACCAACCTAGCGCCCGACGCCGACGTGCTTGACCTGAGCGGCAGCGCGGTGGTGGGCACCCGGTCGTTCGGCTCGGAGACGTCGGTGGTGGCCAGGCACGTCGCCGCCGCCACCGCGGGCCTGCAGTCGGCCGGTGTCGCGGCCTGCGCGAAGCACTTCCCCGGGCACGGGAGCACCCTCGACGACTCGCACCTGTCGCTCGCGACGATTTCCGGCACCATGGCGGAGATCCGCGTTCGCGACCTGCCGCCGTTCGTCGCCGCCATCGCCGCCGGGTCGGTCGCGATCATGCCAGGGCACCTGCTCGTGCCAGAGCTGACCGGCTCGCTGCCCGCGACGCTGTCGCCCGCCGCCGTCACCGGGCTGCTGCGCGGTGAACTCGGCTTCTCCGGCGTGGTGATCAGCGACGCGCTCGAGATGAAGGCGGCGAGCGCCGTCTTCGGTATTCCCGAGGCCGCGGTGCTCGCCGTGATCGCCGGGGTCGACCTGCTCTGCCTTGGGCGGCAAACCGACGAGCCGATGTACCACGCGGTGCGGGCCGCCATCGCTGACGCGGTGACGTCGAAGCGGCTGCGCGGCGACCGCCTCGAGGAGGCGGCAGCACGGGTCGCCGGCCTGCGGGCGCGACTCGCCGCCTGGCCGGCCGCCTCCGCCTCCGGTGACGTTCTTTCTAGCGCGGGGGACGATGTGGGGCTGGTGGCCGCGCGGCGCGCGCTGCGGCGCTCGGGGCCGGTTCCCTCGGCGCTCGTCGATCCGCTGATCGTCGAGGTCGAGCCCGAGGAAAGCATCGCCGCCGGCCGGTTCACCTGGGGCTTCGAGCCGTGGGCAGCCGTGAAGCGGGTTGACCCCGCGGCCGGCGACGGGGTCGCCGCGGGGTCCATCCTCGCCGCGTCCGCGGGACGTCCCCTCGTGCTCGCCGTCCGTGACGCCAGGAGCGTGCTCTCGCTGGTAGGCGAGGTACTCACGGCACGTCCCGACGCGGTCATCGTCGAGATGGGCGTGCCCGCCTGGACGCCGCCGCGGGGAACGGCCTACCTGGCCACCTACGGCGCGTCCCGGGTCTGTGCCCAGGCGGCGGCCGAGGCACTGGGACTGGGCGGGCCGGGCGCCTGACCGGGGTGCCGCGCATTGAATTAGCGTCACAATGTGGTGACGGATGCCGTGACCGCGCCCTAGACGGGCCCGGTCGCCGGGGTTGCCCGCGGGATTATGGCCTCCGTGGGGGTGCCAGGGGGCAGGGTGCCGTAGGCGCGGCCGCCGCCGGCGGCCAGGCGGGTCGCGGCGAAGGCGTCCGCGACCGCCGGGTGGCCGTGCCGGATGAGCAGGGACGCCTGGAGGGTGACGGCCATCGACTCGGCCAGGCGGCGGGCGGCTTGCTCAGCGGGGTCGGCGGCATCCTTCTTCAGCTTGTCGATCGCGTCGTCCAAGCGCGCGTCGGCGCCTCGTGCCTTGTCTAGTTCGGCGAAGAAGGCCTCGGCGGACTCGGGCTGGCGGGTCAGCGCGCGCAGCGCGTCGAGTGCGGCGACGTTGCCCGAGCCCTCCCAGATCGACTGGAGCGGCGCCTCGCGGTACAGGCGGGGCATGCCGGACTCCTCGACGTACCCGTTGCCGCCCAGGCATTCCATCGCCTCGGCGGCGTGCGCCGGCGCCAGCTTGCAGACGTGGTACTTGGTGGCGGCCAGGGCGAGCCGCCTGAAGGCCTGCTCGCCTTCGTCGCCGCTGGCCGCGTGATCAGCCGCGGCGGCCAGCCGCAGGGCGACCGTGGTGGCCGCCTCGGACTCGATGGCAAGGTCGGCGAGGACGTTCACCATGAGGGGCTGGTCGATGAGCTTCTTGCCGAATGCCGCACGGTGGTTCGCGTGGTGGGCCGCGTGGATGACGCCAAGGCGCAGGCCGGTCGCGGCGGCCAGCACGCAGTCCAGGCGGGTCGCGTTGACCATGTCGAGGATGGTACGGACTCCCCGGCCCTCCTCGCCGACGAGCCAGGCCGTCGCGTTGTCGTACTCGACCTCGGCGGAGGCGTTCGAGCGATTGCCCAGCTTGTCCTTGAGCCGCTGCAGGTGCATCGCGTTGCGGGTGCCGTCGGGCAGGATCTTGGGCAGCAGGAAACAGCTCGGGCCGGCCGGCGTCTTGGCCAGGACCATGAAGAGGTCGCACATCGGGGCGGACGTGAACCACTTGTGGCCGGTGATGCGGTAACTGCCGTCGGTCGTCCTTGTCGCCGTCGTCGTGTTGGCGCGGACGTCCGAGCCACCCTGCTTCTCCGTCATGGACATGCCGGCGGTCAGGCCCCGCTTGGCGGCCGGCGGCCGCCTGCTCGGGTCGTACTCGGTGACCGCCAGCAGTGGCTCGTACTGCTGCGCCAGGTCGGGGGCGTGGCGGAGCGCGGGGACGATCGCGTAGGTCATCGAGACCGGGCAGAGGTGGCCGGCCTCGGCCTGGCCCCAGAGGTAGAACCTGGCGGCACGGTCCAGGTGCGCGCCTGGACGCCGGTCCTGCCACGGTGTCGCGTGCAGGCCGTGTCCGATCGCCGTCGCCATCAGGTCGTGCCATGCGGGATGGAACTCCACCGCGTCGATCCGGTGGCCGTACCGGTCGAACGCGGCGAGCTTCGGCGGGTTCTCGTTGGCGAGCCTGCCCAGCTCTTGCGCGGGCTCGCCGCCCGCCAGGCGGCCGATCTCCTGGAGGCGCCCGCCGGTGACCGCGGTGCCGCCGGTGCCATCGGGGCGGAAGGCCTCGAGGGCGGAGTGGAGCGCAGGGTCGGCCGACGCGTCGTAGCCGACGAGCGGCGGCGGCTGGTTGGTGACCTCGTGCGTGGGCATCGCGGGCTCCTGCACCTTGAGAGATGGTGACGGTGAGGGTGGAACACCAAGTCGTTCTGGATGCTCCCGATGTTGAATTTAGGAGGTCAGGCGCGCGGCGAGCCAGTCGGCCATCCGGGAGCGGGACTCATAGGCACGGTTGGTCACGCCGTGGCTGCCGTCGGGGTAGATGGCGAGCTCGGCCGTCTTCACCTCGTTGGCCAGGCGCTCCTGGTGATAGGCGGGGACGATCCTGTCGCGGCCGCCGCCGACGATGAGCAACGGGGTCTCGATGTGCGCGGCGGCCTCTTCGAGCGTGAGCTTGGCGGCCTTGGCGCGGGCGTCTTCTTCGGAATTCGCGCCTGAGCGGGCCTGGAAGGTGGCCCTGGTCTGCGCTGGGAGCTCGTCCCAGTCGAGGTCGAAGCGGTACGGGCCGGCGAGGGCGACGACCGCCCGCAGGCGCTTCTCGTAGGCCGCGGAACGCGCGGCGTAGTACCCGCCGAGGCTCACGCCGAACAGGCCGATTCGCTCCCGGTCGAGGCCGGACCGATCTTGCAGGTAGTCGACCGCCGCGGTGGCCACCTTCTCGTAGGCGGGCTCGATGGGCAGCTCGTACTCGGACTCGCCCTGGCCGGGGCCGTCGATGGCGAGGGTGGCAAGCCCGCGGGCGAGGAAGTACTCGGCCGTCGCCTGCAACTCCTCCTTGGTCGAGTCGAGGCCGGGGGCCATGATCACGACCGGAGCGTTGCCGAAGCCGGCCACGGCGGGTACGCGGAGGTAGGCGGGCAGGGTCGTGTCGCCATAGGGGACACGCACCAGTTCGGCAGGCGGGGTGAGCGACGGCGCGGCCCTGAAGAAGCAGGCGATGCTCCGCTCGTGCGCGGCGCGCTGCTGCACCGGGTCGTCGACGAAGACGAACTTGCCCCAGTGCCAGGCCAGGGCGGCGCGCTGCCAGGCACCCGCGGCGGTCTGCTGCTGTCCCGCGTCCTCGGCGGCCTCGGCGAGCTGCTCATAGTGCGTCGCGGTGACTCCCCACTCCCGGCACCAGTCCGCCCAGCGGCTGATCCTGGCCAGGGTCGCGGTGAAGTCGCCGTAGTCGGTGCCGTTGGACGTGAACCGGTAGCCCCAGTGGGCGGCCGCCCCCGTGACGCGGGGGTCCGGCTGAACGGCCGTGGAGTCTTCTGCCTGCTGATCATGCGCCATGGGGCGATCCTAGGCTGCCCGCCGGCCGGCGAGATAACGGGCATACCCGGCGCCCGCAGGCGCCCGCAGGGGCCCGCCGCCCGCCTAACGACACGCGGCGGTTAATCGGCGACTTTCTGGGAATTCATGTCGCCGGGCAACGGGGATTTCCGGAATAGGAAATTTGGTGAGATGACGACTGTGCCGAGGCAGGTCGGGCGACAAGTCGCCGGCGGGCTGCTTGCGATCATCGCGGCGGTTTCCGTGGCGCTAGCGGGCGAATCGTCAGCCGGGGCCGCGATTTACGCGCATTCGTCACATCCCCAGCGGGTCGCCGCTAAACGGGATATCCGGCATGAGCGGCTCTTGCGCGACACGCGGAAGCCATCGGGCACCAGGCGGCCAGGGACGCGCCCCGGGGCCAGGAAGGCGCCGCGCTCCGCCGGGCCGTGGACGGTCTCGGCCCCGTCCGTCGGCCTGGCCGCCGACCTCATGACGCTCAGCGGCCCGGGCGGCCCGGCGGGCGTCGACGGCCTGTCGCTCCCGGTCCCGCCCCTGGCCACGGCCGCGAGCGACGCGGGGTGGTACAACTTCACCGCCGTGCCGGGCGGCGCCGGCAACGCGGTCATCGTGGGGCACGTCGACACCTACACGGGGCCGGCGGTGTTCTACAACCTCTACCAGCTGCGCCCGGGCGACCAGGTCTACGTAGACGCCGACGGCAGCAGGCGGCGCTTCGACGTCACCTCGGTCCGCGAGATGCCCAAGCCGAGCCTCCCGGTGAACCAGGTATTCGGCGGCACGAAAAGGCACATGCTGTGGCTTATCACATGCGGCGGAGCATTCGACTACGAGACCGGGCATTACCTGGACAATATCGTCGTATCGGCGACCTGGGACCCGCCAAAGAAAGAGCGGCCAGCCGAGAAAGAGCACGCGAAACGTTCTGAAAATCATCTGCAATCGGTACGCTAGTCGCGATAATCGTGATGCACGGCTCCATCGATTGAACCTTTCATCCCGCAGGCTCATTTCCAACGGGGGAAAACACAATGAACCGAGCCACCGCCGTGGCCGCCACGCTCGCCACGGCCGCCGCGGCGACGATGGCCGCCGCGACTACCGGCCCAGCCATGGCCGCTCCGCGTTCCGTGACCGCTCATCCCGCCGCACAGTCCAAGCCCGCGGCCGCGCACCCAGGCACCACGCAGGCGAAGACGACCGCGCAGCAGGCCAAGCTCACGAGCTTCCTGCCGACCGAGATCGCCAGCGAACTCGACGGCGGCAAGTACGTGACGATCGTCAGCTGCCACGGGGCGGACAGCCCGCCGCCGGTCCGCCTCGCCAAGCCGGGCACGCCGCTGACGGTGAGCGGCGTCGGCCCGTCCGCGGCGATCTTCAAGATGCTCAAGCAGGCGGACCCCTACAAGAACATCTACACCTGCACGGTCGTGGTCAAGGAGAAGGTGCCCGCCAAGCCGAGTGCGGCCGTGACGAAGAAGATAGCCGCGCACAAGGTACGCAAGTCGGCCTGCGAGATCGCGGCGGGTGTCGGCACGCACTGCACCGGGAAGGTCACGTTGAACACCGGGTTCGGCGGCCTTGCCCGGCAGGTGAAGCACCACCATCCCGCCGGCTGACCGCCCGGCCGGCGGGGCTCGGGCAGGGCGCAGGGCGGATCTGCCCTCAGGGACAATAGACGCATGACCGAGCCCCAGCAGGCCATCCCCGCTCAGGCGGGCCAGGCGCAGGCCGCCAAGGAACAGCCAGTGGCCCGTCAGGCAACCACGGCCTGGACGTCAAGCGGCAGGACCCCGCTGCGGCAGTTCCTGCGTACAGAGACCGGCTCCGCGACGATCCTCGTCGGCGCGACGCTCGCGGCGCTCATCTGGTCCAACGTCGCGTCGGGGAGCTACGAGCGGTTCTGGGCGACCAGGCTGACCGCGGCCGTCGGCGGCCACGGCATCACGCTGGACCTGAACCAGTTCGTGAACTCCGGCCTGATGACGCTGTTCTTCCTGGTAGTCGGGCTCGAGGCGCGCCGCGAGTGGGACATGGGCGAGCTGCGGGTGCGCAGCCGGGTGGCGCTGCCGTTCCTTGCCGGGCTCGGCGGCATGCTCGTCCCGATCGCGATCTACTTCGCTTTCAACGCCGGGCGGCCGACCGCGCACGGCTGGGGCGCCGCGATGTCCACCGACACCGCGTTCGCGCTCGGCGCGCTCGCCCTGGCCGGCGGCAGCCGGCTGCCCGACCGGGTGCGCACCTACCTGCTGACCTTCTCGGTCGTCGACGACCTGGCCGGCATCGCGGTCATCGCCATCTTCTACAGCAGCCACGTGCGCTGGCTCCCGCTGCTCATCGGCGCCGCGCTGCTCGCGGCCGACGGTCTCCTGACCAGGCGCGGCTTCCGCAACGCCCCGGTCTACCTGCTGATCGGGATCGCCGCCTGGGTGGCGTTCTGGGAGTCGGGCGTCGACCCGATAGTCGCCGGGCTGGTCATCGGCCTGCTGACCTGCGCCTACCCGGCCGCGCGGGAGGACCTGCAGCAGGCCACCGACGCGTTCCGGCTGTTCCGCGAGCAGCCCACCGCGCGGCTGGCCGCCGAGGCCCGCGAGATAGCCAGGCGCGCGATCTCGCCGAACGAGCGGCTGCAGGAGCGTTACCACGTGTGGGCGAGCTACGTGATCGTCCCGCTGTTCGCGCTGGCCAACGCGGACATCAAGATCAGCGCGTCGTTCCTCGCGCACGCGTACACCTCCCCCGCCACGCTCGGCATCATGATCGGCTACATCGTCGGCAAGCCGGTCGGCACGGCGGGCATGGCCTGGCTGGTCAGCAAGGTGACCAGGCGGCGGCTGATGCCGCCGGTCGGCTGGGGCGCGGTCCTCGGCGTCGGCGCGGTCGCCGGCATCGGGTTCACCGTCGCGCTGCTGATCTCCTCGCTCGCCTTCACCGGCACCCAGCTCGCCGAGGCCAAGCTCGGCATCCTGTCCGGCGCGATCTGCGCCACGCTGCTCACCTGGCTGGTGTTCCGCGGCCTGGACCGGCTCTCGCCGCGGACCAGGCTGCGGGCACTGCTCGGCACCGCGTCGACGGTCACCGACCTGGCGGTGCCCGTCGACCCGGAGCGCGATCACATCCGCGGCCCGAAGAAGGACGCCCTCGTCACCCTCGTCGAGTACGGCGACTTCGAGTGCCCGTACTGCGGTCAGGCCGAGCCGGCGGTCCGCGGGCTGATCCGCGAGTTCGGCGAACTGCGGTTCGTCTTCAGGCACCTGCCGCTCACCGAGGTTCACCCGCACGCGCAGCTCGCCGCCGAGGCCGCGGAGGCCGCGGCCGTGCAAGGCGCGTTCTGGGAGATGCACGACATGCTGATGGACCACCAGGGTGCGCTGACCACCAGGGACCTCGTCGGCTACGCGGCCGGCATCGGCCTCGACTCGGACAAGTTCGCCGCCGACCTGCGCAAGCACGCCGGTGCCTACCGGGTCGCCGAGGACGTCGACTCGGCGGACCTGGCCACCGTGGCTGGCACGCCGACGTTCTTCATCAACGGCAACCGCTACTACGGCGCCTTCGACCTGGCCGCGCTGAAGGAGGCGGTGCATACCGCGAAGGCCCGCGCCGTCATCGGCGCGCGGTGAGACGCGCGGTGAGACGCGCGGGATCGCGCGTGGTGCAACGCCAGTGGTGAAAAGATAGACGCGACCGAATTCGCGGAGCGAGAGGGCGGTGGCGTGGCCGGGACTCGAAGCATCGCGATCACGGGCGGGCGCGTCGTGCCCATCGAGGGCGACCCGATCGACGGCGGGACGGTCCTGGTCGTCGACGGGAGAATCGCGGCCGTCGGCGGCCCCGGCCTCAAGCCGCCGCCTGGTGCGGACGTAGTCGACGCGGCGGGCCGGTGGGTCCTGCCCGGCCTCGTCGACGCGCACACCCACCTGGGCGCACGCGAAGAGGGCGAGGGCTGGGCCGGGCACGACACGAACGAGCTCACCGGCCCGATCCAGCCCCACGTCCGGGTGCTCGACGCGATCAACCCGGCAGACGAGGGGTTCCGCGACGCGATCGCAGGCGGCGTGCTGACCGCGGGGATCACCCCCGGCTCAGGCAACCCCATCGGCGGCCAGACGGTGGCGGTCCACTGCTGGGGCCGCACGGTGGACGACATGGTGCTCCGCTCCCCCGCCGGAATGAAGTCCGCGCTCGGCGAGAACCCCAAGCGGGTACTCGGCGAGCGCCGCGTCAACCCGTCGAGCCGCCTCGGCACCGCGGCGGCGATCCGCACCGCGCTCGTCGACGCGCTCAATTACCTGGAAAAAGAAAACGCAGAAGAAGAGTCAGCAGAACGACTTCGGCTTACTCGCTCCCGTGACCTGAAACTCGAGGCGCTCGGCGGCGTGCTGCGTCGTGAGATCCCCTGGCGCCAGCACTGCCACCGCGCGGACGACATCGCGACGGCGCTGCGGCTCGCGCAGGAATTCGGCTACGACCTGGTGCTCGACCACGGCACCGAGGGGTACCTGATCGCGGACAAGATCGCCGCGGCCGGGGTGCCGGTGGTGACCGGCCCGCTGATCACCGCCAGGTCCAAGGTCGAGCTGCGGAACAGGACGATGGCCAACCCCGGGCTGCTCGCGGCGGCGGGCGTCACGGTCGCGATCGCGACCGACCACCCGGTGGTCCCCGTCCACCTGCTGGTCCTCCAGGCGGCCCTCGCGGTCAGGGAGGGCCTTGACAGGGACACCGCGCTGCGCGCGGTCACCATCACCCCGGCCAGGATCATGCGGGTAGCCGACCGGATCGGGTCGCTCGTCCCCGGCAAGGACGCGGACCTGGCCATCTGGTCGGGCGACCCGCTCGACGTCATGTCCCGGGTCGAGGCCGCCTACATCGGCGGCCTCGAGGTCTACCGCTACGACCGCGCGTCCCGCTCGGGCGTGTTCGCGGCACCGTAGCCGCGACGGCCGGTCACTGGAACGTCGCGGTGGCTAGCACGGTCCCGTCGGCGGATTCGATCGTGGCGCCGCTCAGCGGCCCGAGGTACCCCGGGTCCGGGCTGCCCCACGAGCCGTAGCCGTCGGCCAGCTGGAACGACCCGATCTTGCTCACCTGCCCGTCCTTGCCCACGACCTGGCACGTCACGGCTTCGTTGCCTGACCCTAGGTCTACGGACATGTACAGCCATCTGGACGACGTGCCCGAGTAGACGTAGATTTCACCGACTTCATGGTGCGTGGCCGACAGAAGGTCCGCGGACTTCAGCGGCCCCGCGGCCGAGCTGACCGCGGGCGCGGTGCCCGCGCCGATGCGCCAGCCGCCGAGGCCCGCCACGATGACGGCGAGTCCGACGGCGACGGTCGCAAGCACCCGGCGCATCCGCCCCGGCCGCCTCGTCCCGCCAGGCCCGGCCGGCGGCGCGCTTCGCTGGCCGGCCCGGGGCCGGTCGGCGCGGGGCTTGTCGGCACGGGGCCGGTCGGCACGGGGCCGCGTCCCGCCTCCGGCCGCACCGCGATGCCCTGGACTGCCGCCGCCCTCGGAGATCAGCCGGGGATAGTTGTGCTCTTCCCCTCCCCCGGCCGCGGCCGGC
>Ga0210389_10002214_pt1 | contig 15400 bp, 15 predicted proteins | sample IncBWH28OmetaG_FD_160127 | JGI IMG/M metagenome (GOLD analysis project Ga0210389, IMG submission 160127) | Forest soil microbial communities from Barre Woods Harvard Forest LTER site, Petersham, Massachusetts, United States - Inc-BW-H-28-O ...
CGCGCACCAGCATGTCCGCGCCGCGTTTGGTCAGGACCGGCGGCGGTTTGATATCCGGAGGCTTCGGAGCGCCATTGGCGGCCAGGATCGCGGCATTCGGTGAGGGCGGCAGTTTCGCGCCCATGCCGATACCGGGAATTTCCTTGATCTCGACGCCCTGATGGGCCGCGACCATGATGTCGTGCCAGGTCTGTGCCGGCAGTGAGCCACCGGTCATGCGGTTGGTCGGCGAGTAATCGTCGTTGCCGTACCAGATGGCGCAGGTGAAATTGCCGGTATATCCGACGAACCAGGCGTCGCGATAAGCATTGGTGGTGCCGGTCTTGCCTGCGGTCGGAATACCGTCCAGCGCCGCGCGGCGTGCGGTACCCTCGCTCACCACATGACTCATCATTTCGGCCATTTCGGCCGCAACGTTGGGCGGGATCGCCTGCAGCGGCTTCTTGCCATCGCGGTCGAAGCGCCAGACCAGATCGCCGGTGCCGGTGCGAACTTCCAGCACTGCATGCGGCGTGACCGACCTGCCCTTGTTCGGGAATGTCGCATAGGCCACCGCGTGTTCAAGCACGGTGACTTCGTCGGCGCCGATCGGCAATGAAGGCGTATCGGGCAGGGGCGCCTTGATGCCGAAGCGGCGGGCGACCTCCACGATCTTCACGCGGCCGGCCTTGGCCGGATTGGGCGACTTGCCGCCGAGCGCGATCGACAGTTTTACCGGCACGACGTTGATCGAGCGGGTGATCGCTTGCGTCAGCGTGACCGCCCCCGAATAGGAATGGCCGTAGTTCTGCGGGCACCAGTTGCCGATGCAAACCGGGCCGTCGACCACGATCGAGGTCGGCTTGAAGCCGTTCAACAGCGCAGTCGTGTAGACATAGGGCTTGAACGAGGAGCCGGGCTGCCGGTAGGCGTCGGTCGCACGGTTGAACTGGCTGGCGCCGTAGTCGCGGCCACCGACCATCGCACGCACGCCGCCGTCGAGGTCGGCGACGACCGTGGCAGCTTGCGTGGCGTGATAGTCGCGGCCGAACTGGCGCAGCTGGTTTTCGATCGCTTCCTCGGCGGCGCGCTGTACGTTCATGTCGATCGCGGTACGCACCACGAAAACGCGTTCGTTGTACGATTTCGGGAACGTATCGACCAGCTTGCGCATCTCGTCGAAGGCCCAGTCGAGATAGTAGTTCGGCGAATTCTCGTCGCGGCGATCGACCGCGGTCGCAGGATTGCGCCGCGCGCCAAACACCTGACCGTCGGTCATGAAGCCGGCATCGACAAGATTGTCGAGCACGACGTTGGCGCGCGCCCGGGCGGCGGGCAGGTTGATATGCGGCGCATATTTGGTGGGCGCCTTGAACAGGCCGGCGAGCATCGCGGCTTCCGCGAGGTTCACGTCGCGTGCCGATTTGTTGAAATAGAAATGCGCCGCGCCGTCGACGCCGAAGGTGCCGCCGCCCATATAGGCGCGGTCGAGATAAAGCTTGAGGATTTCGTTCTTGGTGAGCCGCGTCTCCAGCCAGATCGCGAGGAACGCCTCGTTGACCTTGCGCTCGATGGTGCGCTCGTTGCTCAGGAACAGGTTCTTGGCTAACTGCTGGGTGATCGACGAACCGCCCTGCCGCACGCCGCCGGCCTGCGCATTGGTCACGACCGCCCGCAGCGTGCCGGCGACATCGATGCCGAAGTGGTCGTAGAAGCGGCGGTCTTCGGTCGCCAGCGTCGCCTTGATCAGGACGTCCGGAAAATCCTCGAGCGGAATCGAGTCGTTATGTTTGATGCCGCGGTTGCCGATCGGATTGCCGTAGCGATCGAGGAAGCTCACCGCGAGATCCGATTTTTTCAGCCAGTCCTCGTCCGCGGTTTCGCGGAAGGCCGGTACCGCCAGCGCTAGCAGCAGGATCAGGCCGCCGAGACCGATTGTGGCGGCTTCCGATAACGGTTCGATGAAGACCCAGCGCTTCCAGCGGCCGACATAAAAGCGGTCCATGAAGGCCGAATACCGCTCATAGAGTTCTCGGGTGCCTTTGCCGGCCGAGAACAGCGTCGAATCGATGCGCGCGTCCAAATCCAGCATCCGGAGCCGGATCTTTTTTATCCATTCGGCTAGCACGATCTTGCGCACGAGCAGGCGTTTTCCTGAAACGGGAATTCCAGTGTCGTTTGTCGATTTGAGGTCGATCACCGCCTACGGTCGCGGAGACTTCAAATCTTGCGGGAATGTTGCGGCAAACCCAAGGCACGTCCGTGCCAGGGGCGCGTCCATCTATCTAGCCGAGCGGGCACGATAAACCAATGGCTGGGCTCACATTTCCAATGGCAGGGATAACGCCGATCGGGCTTTCCGAGCCGGGGTGAGCCTCCCACTTGCACCCGGACGGCTGCTGCCTCTAGAAGGGCACTAGTGCCCACTTTCCGCGGTTTGCACATCGTCTCGGCAGATCGGCGGTATTAGCCGCAAGCCCCTGAAAACCGCAGGTTATGACCGCAAAACCCAAGCCGCCTTCCAGCCAGGAGGGATTCTTCTGGAAAACCAAGACGTTGGAAGAGATGTCCAACGTGGAATGGGAAAGCCTGTGCGACGGTTGCGCGCGCTGCTGCCTGGAGAAGCTCGAGGACGAGGATACTAGCAAAATCTATTTCACTCACGTTTCCTGCAAGCTCCTGGACGCAGGTCTCTGTGCTTGCACGGATTATGCGCACCGTTCGGAGCAGGTTCCAGATTGCGTCAGGCTCACGCCCGCCAATGTCCGCACGCTGAATTGGCTGCCGCCAAGCTGCGGCTATCGCCTGGTGGCGGAAGGCCGTGACCTCTATTGGTGGCACCCGTTGATCTCGGGCGACCCCAATACGGTTCATGAAGCCGGGGTTTCGGTGCGCGGGCGCGTGCAGGGGACCGAGAACGAGATCGCGGACGAAGACCTGGAAGATCATATCGTACAATGGCCGGCGCTTTTGCCCAAGCGCGCCCGGCTGAAGAAGCGGCCGGGACCCTGACGGCCCCCGGTTTTCGTGAATTACGTCACCGGGACGCACCCATGCGCCCGACCCGCTGTCGCGGCACCGATTCGCCGTCTAGATAGGAATGTGCTTTGTCGCGGCGCACCGCCGCACTCTCCAAATATTGCTCCATATGAACAAGTTTGAACGGCAAGGCCGTCCCTCGGCCGATCAGCAGACATTGTCCGAGGACCTCGCCGCCGTACCGGCGGTAGCGCCGACGGATATCCCTGAGATCGGCGATGCGCCGCCGATTGCGCCGCCCGCACCGCTGACGCCAGGCGAAGTCCGAACCATTTTGCTGAGCTTGATGTTGACGATGTTTCTGGCCGCGCTCGACCAGACCATCGTGGCGACGGCGTTGCCGACCATCGGGCGGCAGTTCGGAGACGTTTCCAGCCTGTCGTGGGTGATTACCGCCTATCTCCTCGCATCGACCGCGGTGGCGCCGGTGTTTGGCACCTTGAGTGACATTTACGGCCGCAGGGCCACGATCATCACAGCGTTGAGTCTGTTTATCGTGGGCTCGATATTGTGCGCGGCGGCGCCCAACATGACGGTATTGATCGTCGCGCGGGGCCTTCAGGGTTTGGGAGGCGGCGGTATCTTGCCGATCGTCCAGACGGTGATCGCCGATGTCGTCACGCCCCGCGAACGCGGCCAATATCAGGCCTATTTCAGTGGCGTCTGGATGGCGGCTGGAATCGGCGGCCCGATCCTCGGCGGCGTTTTTGCCGAACACCTGCACTGGTCGATGGTTTTCTGGATCAACGTGCCGCTTGGGCTCGTATCGTTGGCGTCGCTGTTGCCGAAAATGCGCCGTATCCCGGTGTTTCACCGCCGGCGCAAGGTCGATTGGCTCGGTGGCATGTTGCTGATGGCGGCGGCCGTCGTGGTCATGCTGGTGCTGACCTGGGGCGGTAACCGCTATCTCTGGCTGTCGCCGGTCATCCTGGCGATGATCGGAGCCTCGGTCGCTCTCACGCTTGCTTTCGTGTGGCACGCTTCGCGCGCCGAAGAGCCGTTCCTTCCGCTTTCGCTGATGGGGGGAACGGTCGTGCCCTACGCCATGATTTGCGGCGGCTGCGCGATGGGTGCGATGCTGGGCCTGACCGTCTACCTGCCGCTCTACTACGAGGTCGTTTATCACCTCACCGCCAGCGAGGCAGGCATCGCGCTGATTCCGCTTGCCGCGATTTCGACCGGCGGCGCCGCAATCGCCGGGCGAACCATGTCACGCTCCAAGCATTACAAGCGGGTAGCCATTATCGGGATGATGATTGCTGCAATCGCCAGCGCCGCGTTGATGTTGGCTCCGATGCCGCTCTGGGTGTTGTTGACGCTGCTGTCGGTATTCGCGTTGGGCATGGGCACCGCCTTTCCCGTCAGCACCGTTTCATCGCAGAATGCGGTGGCGCGATCGCAGGTCGGCACCATCACCGGGGCAACGAATTTTTATCGCGCGCTGATGGCGTCATTCACCGTTGCGATATTCTCGGCCATTCTGCTGATGGCACTCGGGGCCGACATTTCGCTGGCAGGTGAACACCGCGGCCCCGTCAATTCGATTGCGGCTGCGGACATGATCGCCGCGTTCCGTTACATATTCGGCGCTGCCGCAGCCATGATGGTCGGCGGAGCGTTTTGCATGGTCCTGATGGAAGAAAGACCTCTGGCGGGTCCGGCAACGCCGGTCGAAATGGCCGAGTAGGGCGAAAGCCCTGTCGGTTCCCGCCGAGACGATCTATCAATGGGCTTGAACTCTATTTCACACCGAAATCCACAAGGAGCGAGGCCATGAGCAAACCCACCGTTGAGCAGATCCGGATGGGCGCGGAGGGAATTGCCTTTTGCATCGCGCGAACGCTGATCGAGCGCGATCCTTCGTTGAAGGCACCAATGCGCGCGAACTTGCGCAAGATGTGGGAGCTCCTGGAAGATCGCGAAGACCACGGTGCCGCGGACATGGTCGACACCATGATCAAGGCGCTCAACGACCCTGCCTTCTTCAAGCCCTGAGTTTCGGCGCAACCGATCATCGCAGGCGTTCGCACTGAGTGTTCGATTTTCGACGTCAAATAAGGGGGTTATCGAAAAATCGAATAGAGGGGGTGGCTGCGATTAACTGGCCATTCAGCCTGTTCTTCAATGCACACGTAACCAATAGAATTTAGATTCCAGCGCCAGTTGAGGCAGCGCGAGTTTTCGCGGACCGCAGGAGTTTTTGGATGCTGCAGTTGATTTCGAGATTCCTGAGCGATGATTCCGGCGCGACGGCGATCGAGTATTGTCTGATCGCGGTTGGAATCAGCATTGTCATTATTACTGCCGTCAACGGCATCGGCAGCACTCTCAACACCAATTTTAATTCGATCAATACGTCGCTGAAGTAACGGCGTACGTCGCGGCTAGTATTTTCACACGCGAACTAGCGCGCCCTCCGCAAAATATCAGCCAGCCGTCGGCTATCCAGCTTTCTTCGACCGGACCGGCGTGCGAACGGGTTTCTTCGGGGCCTGGGTCTTCGCCTCTTCTTTGGCCGCTCGTTTGCCGTTGCCGCTGATTGGCAGCAGCATCTCGCGTTGACCTTCGACGCGCTTCTTCGGCTTTTTGCCTTTGACCTTGGAGGCGGGGGGAGGGGCCTGCCGTTCGTTGGCGAGGCTGCGTTTCAGCGCGTCCATCAGATTGATGACGTTGCCGCCGGTTTTGGGGGCGGCCTTTGCCGCCGGGCGAATGCCGCTGCGTTTTTTGTTGATCAGATCGATCAAGGCCGATTCATAGTGGTCTTCGAACTTGTCGGGCTCAAATGATCCGGATTTCTTTTCGACGATATGCTTGGCAAGATCCAGCATGTCTTTCGTGACTTTGACGTCCTGGACATCGTCGAAATATTCTTTTTCGCTTCGCACCTCGTAAGGGTAACGCAGCAAGGTGCCCATCAGGCCCTTACCGAGCGGTTCCAGTGCGACGATGTGTTCCCGATTGGTCAGCACCAGGCGGCCAATTGCGACCTTGTCCATGCTGCGGATGGTTTCGCGGATCACGGCGAACGCGTCGTGGCCGACCTTGCCGTCGGGCACGAGATAATAGGGACGGATCAGATAGCGGCTATCGATATCAGCCTTCGGCACGAACTCGTCGATTTCGATCGTGTGAGTAGATTCGAGCGCGATGTCTTCGAGTTCCTCCTTCGAAACCTCGATGTAGGTATCGGTGTCGACCTTGTAGCCTTTGATGATGTCTTCGGAGGCGACTTCCTCGCCTGTGTCGGCGTCGACCTTGGAATATTTGATGCGATGGCCGGTCTTGCGGTTGATCTGATTGAAGCTGACTTTTTCGGTGTCCGACGTCGCCGGATAGAGCGCGACAGGGCACGTCACAAGCGAAAGACGCAGGAAACCCTTCCAATTGGCGCGGGGGGCCATGGGATACTCCTCAGACGCAACACACGAAATACCAACGATATCACCGGCGAGCCCGGTTTCAAGCGAGCCGAGGCGGTTATCTCATAACGGCGTTAACTGCAGGGGGTTGCGTGGTCTGGGGGGGCTGTAGCCGGCCATGCGGGCAGATCGATGACCACGGCCTTCTAACATGCCGACGGAACGACCAGGTCGCGGCCAAGGCGCGGAACATCAACCGAAATCAGGCGTTGCTCTCTCGCTGGTGGCGCGAGACGTCAAGTGAATCGAGGCTACCATGGCAACGCATCAGGACCGTCAGATCGTCGAAACTCCGACCGAGGTGCGTCAGGCCGAACCTGGGCCGTCGGTGCTCGCGTTACTGACCATTTCCACCGGCCTCGCTGTCTTGATCCTGGGCGTCCTCTGGTTCGTGTTCTTTCGCACCTGAGACTTGGCTGGTTCATTCCTGCCTGGTTCATTCCAAGAAAGGTGATCCGCGACGCTAGAGGTGGTCGGCGACATGGTCGCGCTGGCCTGATTTGCGCGGATCGGTTCCCTTCGCAAAGCCCGTGGTAATCCGGTCTTTCAAGATTTACGAATCACGGCATGATCCCCATCAAGAGAACTTGCGCGCGTTGTTTATAATTTTGCCGGGCAAGTTTTTGGCTTTGCAATTCGTGATGTCGCCCCATGTCCGGGCGATCAAGAAGCGCGCGGAACAGCCAGATGAATTCCATGCTCACCCTTCTCCTTCAGTCTTCGATCTTCATCGCGGGTTTTCTTGTTGGATACGCCGCCTGCGCATGGCGATCGCACCGGCGCCAGTCGCACTATGTGAGCTTGGCGCCCCGTACTACCTTCGGGCATCCGCGCCGGGCCTTTTAGCGCCCGGACGCCGCCCCCTTGGTTAACAGGCGGTGTGCTTCGAACCGAAGATTTGAGCCGACTACAGGCCAAAGTTGAAAATCGTCGCTGCTAGCTTCGTTTTCGAAAAGACGGGGAGCACGATGAAAAAGAAGATTTCCATTCTGACGGCCGCGATCGCGATCCTCGGCATGAGCCAGTATCCGGCCAGCGCAAGTTTGCTTGGAATGCCGCTCAACCTGAAGACGGCGATCGCGTCGCGCGATACGCAAAAACCAGCCTGGCAGTTTTATAGCGACGATATTTTCGTAGTCCCCGTGTTGATCTGACCACCGAAAGGCACAGTCGAGCTGCCCGTTCAGGCCGAATGATCCGACGGAACGGACTTGAGGTGAAGCAGCAACGACAGCATCTGCCCGATGCAGATGCCGCTGATGCCGCCCAGCGCCTTGACCAAGGCATCTGCGATCCGGCCGTGACGGTCCGGCGTCAATAGTTGAAACGCTTCCAAACCGAGCGCCGCCCCTATCACGAGGGTGACAACCAGCAATACGCGGTTAGGGTAAGCCAGTGCGAACGCAAGCCCAATCAGGGCAAAAGCGGCGAAATGTTCCAGATGAGGGCTCGCCAGTGATGGGCGGTCCCCGATTGGCGACAGCGTTACGAAGGCGACGAACCCGAGCGCCAGCCAGCCTGTAATGATGGACATTCTCTGAATCACCGCTGTTAGGTAAGCCACAATCAGTTTGATCTCAACCTGTTTGAAGCCTTGACGGTTCGGCTCCAAAAGGCATTGGCAAAGATCCCTATTTTCTGGACCTCGGATAAGTTCCGACGAGCGAATGCAGCGTTAACCATGAGCCAGACCTTCGTCATTCCCGACATCCACGGCCGACTCGATCTGCTGTGTGACGGCCTCGCCGAAATCACCGCGCGAACGCAAGGCGAGGGAAACACCATCGTTGCGATCGGCGACTACGTCGACAAGGGGCCGGCCAGCAGGGGTGTGATCGACCGGTTGTCGTCTGGTGTCGGCGAAGGTTTTCATTTGGTGACCTTGAAGGGCAACCACGATGCCATGATGGTTGACGCGTTACGGGATCCTTCGAAAATGGCGGATTGGCTGGCGAAGGGCGGTGATGCCGCGCTCGCTTCGTACGGCGGCGATCCGGCCAATGTTCCTCCAGTGCATATCGACTGGCTCGACCGTCTGCTGCCGTTCCATGTCGACGTCTACCGGCTCTATGTCCACGCGGGCGTCGACCCCAAAGTTTCCCTGGACGGGCAGCCCGAGGAGACGTTGCTGTGGAAGCGCTATCCCAAGGGATATTCCGACGGCTTTGGGAATCTCCACGTCGTCCACGGCCACGATAACCATCCCGACGGTCCGCTGCTTTACGAAGGCCGGACCAATCTGGACACGCTCGCCTGGCGAACGGGACGATTGACGATCGGCGTTTTCGACGACGACAGGCCGGGCGGCCCGGTTGATTTCATCGTCATCCGCGGAACGCCGGCGGCGCGTTAACGGTTCCGGACGTCTGGTCCTTGTCCTGCGATCAGGCTATCGTTGAAGGCGGTTGTGAAGAAAAAGTAATCTTGTATCGCGCGGCCGTTCATAACCCGTTCACGACGGCCGCGCTCATGTTGTGTCTAAAGTTATTGCTCACATTTGGAGACCGGCGTGCGCTTACTTGTGGTCGAGGATGATCCGGATCTCAATCGCCAACTTACGACGGCTCTGGGGGATGCCGGATACGTGGTTGACCGCGCCTTCGACGGCGAGGAGGGGCATTTTCTCGGCGACAGCGAACCGTATGATGCGGTCGTGTTAGATATTGGGTTGCCGAAGATGGACGGCATCTCGGTGCTGGAAGCCTGGCGGCGCAACGGCCGCTCGATGCCGGTATTGATCCTCACCGCGCGCGATCGATGGAGCGACAAGGTCCAGGGCTTCGACGCCGGCGCCGACGACTATGTGGCAAAGCCTTTCCACCTCGAAGAAGTTTTGGCGCGAATTCGCGCGTTGCTTCGCCGCTCGACCGGGCACGCCCAGTCCGAGCTCACCTGCGGCCCGGTTTCGCTGGACACCCGCACCGGCCGCGTCAGCGTATCCGGCAATCCGATCAAGATGACGTCGCATGAATACCGGCTGCTGGCCTATCTCATGCACCACACCGGACGTGTGGTTTCGAGAACTGAGCTTGTCGAGCATCTCTACGATCAGGACTTCGACCGCGACTCCAACACCATCGAGGTGTTCGTAGGCCGTATCCGCAAAAAACTGGATGTCGATATCATCCAGACCGTAAGGGGACTTGGCTATCTGCTGACGCCGCCGACACCGGGCGGTTGATCCGACCTCGCGTGTTGTGCTCTGTTCGGGCATGGCCTTTTCTGACGTCTGCTATCTCGCCATGCGGCCGCCGCGCGGAAGACCGTTCGGGATGATACGCTGATGCGTCGCAGCTCGCTTGCCACCCGGCTGTTTCTTTCAGCGACCGCCTGGGTGGTGGTCATTTTGCTGATCACCGGCGTCATCCTGTCATCGGTATATCGAGACGCCACCGAGCGCGCTTTCGACCGCCGCCTCAATCTCTATCTGCGAACGCTGGTCGCCGAAGTGGCGACGCCCGACGAGCCGCCCGATCGCCAGTTCCAGTCGCTGGGCGAACCGCTGTTCGAACTGCCGCTATCGGGATGGTATTGGCAGATCATCCGCACGGATTCCGAGAAGGAGGACGCGCGGGCGTCTCGCTCGCTGTGGGACAAGAAGCTGCCAAAGCTGGAGGACCACGGCGCCGAGATGAGCGCGGCGGGCATACGCCTCGGCTATATCGAGGGTCCCGAGGGGCAGACGCTGCGGATGGTGGAGCGGCCTGTCGATCTCGGCGCCGACGGCAAATTCCTGGTCGATGTCGCCGGTGATGCGTCGGAGATTTTCGACGAGACCCGCAGCTTCGATTACTATCTCGGCGGCACGTTCGTCGCGCTCTCGATCGTCCTGGTCCTGACCACGATTTTCCAGGTTCGTTTCGGGCTTGCTCCGCTCAAGCGCATCTCGGATGCAATCGCCGATATCAGGTCCGGCCGCGCCGAAAGGCTAGAGGGGGAATTTCCGGTCGAGATCGCGCCACTCGCGCGCGAGACCAACGCCTTGATCGATGCCAACCGGGAAATCGTCGAACGCGCCCGCACCCATGTCGGAAATCTGGCACATGCAATCAAGACGCCGCTATCGGTGATCGTCAACGAGGCCACCGCTCGTTCTTCCGATCTGTTTGCCACCAAGGTTCTTGAACAGGCGGACGTGATGCGCGATCAGGTCGCTCACCATCTGGAGCGCGCTCGGATCGCGGCACGTCTCACCATCGTTGGCACGATCACGGAGGTCGGTCCCGTGGTGGACGCCCTGCGCCGGACTATGGAGAAGATCCATCGCGACCGCGGCGTCGCCATCGAGGTTTCCGCCGCGTCAAAGGCCAGCTTCCGCGGTGAACGGCAGGATCTCGAGGAGATGGTCGGCAACCTCGTCGACAATGCCTGCAAATGGGCGGCCTCGCGCGTGTTCATCGAGGTCCTGGTCAAGCCGCCCGCCGAGGCGGGCGCGACATCGATGCTGCGAATAATTGTCGACGACGACGGGCGCGGCCTGTCGGACCAGGAACGTGCCCAGGTGTCTCGCAGGGGACAGCGGCTGGACGAGTCCAAACCGGGTTCGGGCCTCGGACTGTCGATCGTGGTCGATCTCGCAGGCCTGTACGGCGGCAGCCTCACCCTCGGCCGCGCCCCGATCGGCGGCCTGCGGGCGGAACTCGTCCTCCCGGCAGTCTAGCGCAGTCGTCAGAAAGACAACTTTTGGTAGATATCGACGCGGAAGTCATCCTGCACGGTCGATATCCTAAACGACTTCTTAACGCCGTGGCTTTTACTATGCCGCGCGGACGTATTTGCCGTCCGCACCACCTAATCGTGCACTCGGGCGCATGGGCCAGACATCTACCGAACGGTTGAGAGAGTATCTCACCCAGCTTTCGCCGCAGTCGCAGGCGCTGCTGATGCGCGAGTTCGAGCGCGCCGTCGATCGCGGTGAGAATGCCACGGTCGCTACCTTCGTGCTTGAGCAGTTGCGGAAGATTGTGCGTGGCACCGATGACGATGCGCGACCGCGCACGGATAACCCGACGCGGCTCCTGTTCCGCCCGCTAGAGCCTTTCCTGATCGAAAGCAACGTCGTGTCGCGGCCGGGTCAGATTCGCCGCGCATCGCTGCTGCCGGTTTGGCAGTGGCTGGTTCGCGAGGGCGCGCCGGACCTGGCGCGGGAATTCGAGGCCGCGCTTTCCCGCGGCCCGGACAGCGGAACCACGCCGGAGATCGAGGCTGCCACGCGGAAACTTCAGTTCGCTGCCGCAGAGGCGCTGCTGGCCATTGCGATACCGGCACCGGGCACCGACAATCGGCGTGCGCTCTCCCGCATCGGCCCGACGAACGTGATCGAGGATTTGCCGTCGATTGCCTCCCTCCTGCACGCGCGCGAAGCGGTCGACACGCTCAGCAGCCGGCTTCCCAGTTACTTGCGCATCTTCAACGACACGCAGATTGCATCGGTGACGACCGCGCTCAATGTCCCGTCATTGCAGACGTCGCAATTGCTGCCCTTTGCGCTGTCGCTGGTGCTGCAGCGGCTGGCCGCACCGTGGCAGATCATCCGCCTTGCGGTCCGCATGGCGGCTTCCGATGACGAGCTTCGCGTTGCCGCGACGCCCTATGGCATCGCCGTTACCATCGCCTTGCATGATCTATCGTGCCTGGCGGCAACGCTGCGGGCCGACATCAGGCGGGGCCGCTTCGGCGACGTCGCCGAACACCTGAAAACCCTTCATGACGGGGTGCGCGGCTTGAGGACCGAACTCGATCTCCGCAACGATTCAGCCTGGGGCAGGCAGTTGGCGGCGATCCGCGCCGACATATCCAGCGCCCTGCAATCGGAAATCGACAGCGTTCCGGGCCGTGTCCGGAGGCTGCTGCGCCAGCGCTCCAACAAGGACATTTCCGCGGGATCCACGATCGACTCGGGCGATGTGGAGGAAACCACCGCCTTGATCGAATTCGTCGCGGTATGCCGCACCTATGCCAGCGAATTGGCCATCAACGAAGTTACGCTGCGGACCTATTCCGATCTCCAGCACTATGTCGAGGAGTCCACCGAGGCATTGGTGCAATCGCTCCGCGGCAGCGAAGGCAGGGGCAGAGCGTATCGCCAGATGCAGGTTGCCGCAGCCATTCGCTTTTGTGATGTGTTGTTTGGCGCTGATTATGCGTCGCTGATGAGCAGGGCTGCGGAGAATGCCGTGACGGGCGAGCGCAAACCGCCACGCGCGGGGTAACCCGGCCTGGCAAGGTCGTCCCCTAAAGACTCAAATTCCGGGCCTCAGTAAGGCTAATTCTGCAAGATTTTCCAATAGTTTACGTCTGGATCATCAAATTGATAATTGTCCAATTGCCCGCATTGCCGCCCGTAGTGTAAAGCGGCGGCAAGGCGCCGTGTCGGTTGGCGCCGCTCCACCGGAACCGTTTCGATGATGCTGTGGTTTGTGTTCGCGCTGATGACGGCCGCGGCGATCTTCGCCGTGCTCTGGCCGCTCGGCCGCGGCAACCGCCCGCAACAGGACGGCAGCGAGGCCATCGTCTACAAGGACCAACTCGCCGAAATCGACCGCGACGTTTCTGCAGGCCTCATCAATCCGCCCGAAGCCGCAGCCGCCCGCGTCGAAATCAGCCGCCGGTTGCTGGCGGCAGCCGACAATCAACGCGAGCCTGCCTCGGGCTCGAGCCTTCGATTGCGCCGGGCTGCCGCCATCGTCGCCCTGCTGGGGCTGCCGATCATCGCGGTCGGAATTTACTACCCGCTCGGCTCGCCCGGCCTGGCCGACTTTCCGCTCGCCCAGCCCGCCCGCACCCCCGAGGGGGCGCAATCGCTCGACAATCTTGTGGCGCAAGTCGAACAGCATTTGGAAAAGAACCCCGCCGATGGCCGCGGCTGGAGCGTTATCGCGCCGGTGTTCGCGCGATTGGGGCGTATGGATGATGCGATCCGCGCCTTTAGAAATTCGATCACTTATAACGGCGAGAGCGCCGATCGGCGGGCCGATCTTGGCGAAGCCCTGGTGGCTGCTGCGGGCGGTGTCGTCACGGCCGAAGCCAAAGTGGAATTCGAGCGTGCGGTCGCGCTGAGCGCCGACGACGTGAAGGCGAACTATTTTCTAGGGCTAGCTGCCGAGCAGGACGGCCGCGCCCAGCAAGCTGCCTCGATCTGGCGGGCGATGCTTGAGAAGGCGCCGGCGAACGCGCCGTGGCGTTCGCTGGTCCAGGCCGCGCTGGTACGTGTCGGCGGTTCTCCGGCGCCGGCGTTGTCGAACGACGCCGTGGCGGCCGCAAAAGACATGAGCGAGACCGATCGCGGCGCGATGATCCAGAGCATGGTCGAGCGTCTCGCCACCCGGCTGAAGCAGAATGGCGATGATGTCGAGGGATGGTTGAGACTGGTACGGGCCTATATGGTGATGGGCGACGCAGCGAAGCTGAAAGGCACCTTGTCGGATGCCCGGCAGGCGGTTGCCAGGGATCCGGAGCGGCTCAAGCAGTTGAATGAGGGCCTGAAAAATATGGGGCTCGATGGATGAGTGAAGACCGAGGCGGCGTGGCTCGCGTGGTTAACATCTTGCAAATTGCAGCGCACGCGGTGCGGAGAACTTGAAACGGCCTACGGATAGGATCGGCCCGGTGGTGAGAGGCAATCAATGACGCGCAAACAGCGGCGTTTGACGATCATAGGCGGCTCGCTGGCAGTCCTCGGCGTGGCCGCGGCGCTGGTGTTGAATGCGATGCGAGACTCGATCGTGTTCTTCTCAACGCCGCAGATGGTCGCTGAGAAGCACATTCAACCTGGCAAGCGGTTTCGTCTCGGCGGCTTGGTGCAGCCGGGGTCGCTGGTGCGCGGCGACAATCTGGCCGTGCGCTTCGAAGTCGCCGACGGGAGCGCCACCTTGCCGGTTTCCTACCGGGGAATCCTTCCTGACCTTTTTCGCGAAGGGCAGGGCGTGGTAGCGGAGGGTGCGCTCGACGCCTCCGGCGTGTTCAAGGCCGATACCGTGCTCGCCAAACACGACGAGAATTACATGCCCAAGGATGTCGCCGATGCTCTGAAAAAGCAGGGCCACTGGAAAGACGAATACGGCGCCAAATCTGACGGCAAGGCGACGGCCGCCGGAAGCGATGCCGGGACGGCCCGAGCGGCGCGGCGCGAGCAAGGGGCGATGCAGTGATAGCCGAAAGCGGACATTACGCGCTGGTCCTGGCGCTGGGCCTCGCGCTGATCCAGTCGACCGTGCCGATCCTCGGCGCACGCTGGCGCGAATTTGCGCTGATGAATGTCGCGCGGTCGACGGCGGTCGCGCAGCTCGCGTTCGTGGCGGCTTCGTTTGCGGCGCTGGTCGCGCTCCACGTTTCGTCGGATTTTTCCGTCATCAATGTGTTCGAGAATTCGCACTCGATGAAGCCGTTGATCTACAAGATCACCGGCGTGTGGGGTAACCACGAAGGTTCGATGCTGCTCTGGGTCTTGATCCTGGCACTGTTCGGCGGAATGGTTGCGATTTTCGGCAACAACCTGCCGATATCGCTTCGCGCGCACGTGCTGGCAGTGCAGGCCTGGATTGCGAGCGCGTTCTACCTTTTCATCCTGATGACATCGAATCCGTTCCTGCGCATGGCCAATCCGCCGATCGAGGGACAGGACCTCAATCCCGTCCTGCAGGATATCGGCCTCGCCGTGCATCCGCCGATGCTCTATCTCGGCTATGTCGGGTTTTCGATTTCATTTTCCTTTGCGGTTGCAGCCCTGATCGAAGGCCGGATCGATGCGGCGTGGGCGCGCTGGGTGCGGCCCTGGACGCTGGTGGCCTGGATCTTCCTCTCGCTTGGCATCGCGATGGGCTCTTACTGGGCCTATTACGAGCTCGGTTGGGGCGGCTGGTGGTTCTGGGATCCCGTCGAGAATGCCTCGCTGATGCCCTGGCTAGCTGGCACCGCGTTGTTGCATTCGCTGGTCGTGATGGAGAAGCGCAACGCGCTCAAGG
>Ga0210389_10002215_pt1 | contig 15395 bp, 12 predicted proteins | sample IncBWH28OmetaG_FD_160127 | JGI IMG/M metagenome (GOLD analysis project Ga0210389, IMG submission 160127) | Forest soil microbial communities from Barre Woods Harvard Forest LTER site, Petersham, Massachusetts, United States - Inc-BW-H-28-O ...
ACGAGGCGGAGTTCTGGCCGGAAGGTCGGCGGAAATATTGCAGGAGTTTTTCAGAAAGCGACGGTAGTTGACGGTCGTTCGTCGTCTGTCCCTGGTCGTCCGTCGTTATTCGTGGGTTACGGTTTTGCTGACAGCTGAGAGCTGATAGGCGACAGCTGTCTCCGGAGAGGTGCGTGAGTGGTTGAAACGATCCGCCTCGAAAGCGGACATACCTTAACGGGTATCGTGGGTTCAAATCCCACCCTCTCCGCCATATTTTAGACCGCATAAACACTAGCTGATACCTCGGTTCCATTTTTATTGTGTTAATTTTGTGCTGGCGCCGGTTCATGCCCCTGGAGGAAGTGAATAAGCTGCTAGGCCACGAATCCATCAAAACCACTGAACGCAGCTATGCAAAATGGATCAAGGGACAGCAAGACCGGCTTAACAAATTGGTCACTGCCACTTGGTTAAGGGTACCTATTTTTTCTCTTCCGCTAGGGTGGCTTCGCTTGGTAAAAAGAGGGCTTTCCGTTCATTCGGCGTCATGTCTCTGCCAAAGAGTTTCTTAAACCGCTCGATAATTTGACGGTGGGTCATCGCCGCGTCCGGGACAGAGTTTGGTTCCTTGGGTTCGGCCATCCAGAGAGCATAAGCCCGCATTATGAAACGGTGCCCTAATGATTTCCTGTATGGCGCAACTTGGCGCGTACTACCGACGATGGGAGATGGATAACCGAAAAACGCGCTTCGGCGTACAATGCTGTCCATCAAACCCGAGGACATCAAAGCCGAGATGGAACGGTTAGAACAGGCGCTCAGGGACTGCTCCGACAGTGGCATCCGAAGAGTGATTGAGGAATGGATTGCCGATGCGAAACGAAGATTAGTGTCCGAACAAGAATCAAAGTAAGTTAATCGTGCTGCGCGCGGACTCTGCCACATCCATTTCTTCGTTAAGCTGCTCAACTAGCGCCAAAAGTTTCGTAGGGTCCGACTCCGAAACCAACTGCTCTGCTATTTTGCGCCACTTGCCATTTTCTAAGTTAATCATGGGGAAGGTCTCCACAGGCTGGACCCAATATTACGCAGAGACACAATCTCTGTCTGAGCACTCTTGCTCATCGAGCGATGACCCAGCAGCATTCCCATACTTTGTGCAATTTTGAACAGATTCCGAATTGGAACTGCTGTACTCTGCTCTCTTAAACGAGCAAGCGGCCACACCCTTGGCCGCTTGCTCCAACGAGCTATGCGGCCCCAGTGGTCGTTTGCTCCAATGAATGGCGTAGCTCGGGTGAGGGCTGCGCCATTTGTTTTTAGGGGCCCTGGGTAGGTGAGCAATTGTGAGCAGTTTCTTCAGGCCCTAGTGTAGAGAATGAATTGCAGGCGTCCCCTATGCCCGTAACGATCCAAACCGCAGTACACAACGCAGTAGTCCTGTGCATTGATGACGACCCGGCGATATTGGAGTGCGAACAGAGGTTCCTCGAAACCTTTGGCTATCGCGTTCTGACAGCACTGAGCGGCCCCAAAGGACTGGAACTGGCTTCCGTACATGCAGTGGATGTTGTAATTGTTGACTATTGCATGCCCGAGATGAACGGACCCGAAGTTGCTATTGAAATCAAACGCCTCAGACCACATGCGCCAGTGATCATGCTTTCCGGCACGGTTGATATTCCAGAGAAAGACTTGAAAGTGGTAGATGCCTTCGTTGCCAAGGACCGTCTGGGTAGTCAATTGCTGCCCGTCATCGCTGAATTGCACAAGGGCGGAGGCTCTTTATCCGCGCGGCAGTCACTCCATTACGACTAAAGTAGACCGCAGCGTTTGCGCTGCCGCCCGCTCACAACCCGGCCAAATTGTGCTGGCGTCCCCGACTCTGTCGCCTTTTAGAATCAGTAAATTCCTTTCTTATCAATGGTCAACGTTGTTCAAATCCCACCCTCTCCGCCATTTTATTTACTGCCCGAAGGAAGCTTCACCCGCAATCCACGCCGCTTGCCAGCCCAAAGACCTGAGTCTTCCGCAATCGTGCCCTCTTAGCCGCAAGCCCCTAAAGACACTCCCAATTCCGCCGATGGAACTGGCAGGCGATCGGAGCATTGCCTTCCGCCCACGCGACTCCTGCGCAACGCCGTGTGAAGCGAAAGCCTTCCCTCTCATCAGACCGCCCAGGTCTCCAATCCATGCCCGACATGCCGAAACATCTCCTTCTGGTGGAAGACGATCCGGAGGACGTTCTCATGCTCCAGAAGATGCTCAACGCGCGCCCAGGGGATAAGTTCGCGTTGACTCCTCTCGGGTCGATGAACGAGGCGGTGAATCATCTGGCGACCAACGCCGTGGACATGATCCTGCTCGACCTCAGTTTGCCGGACACGCGAGGACTCGAAGCCGTGCGAGGCTTGCATGCCGCCGCGCCCCGCATCCCGCTGATGGTGATCACCGGCTCGGACGACGAACGGCTGGCCGACGAGGCCTTGCAGGAAGGCGCCCAGGATTTTCTCGTCAAGGGCAGAGTCGAAGCGCCCGGACTGCTCCGCGCCATACGCTATGCCAGCCAGCGCAAGAAGGCGGAAGTTGAAATCCAGAACGCCCACGACGCCGCTGAGAATGCCGCGCAGGTCAAGGGTGAACTGCTCGCCAAGCTGCAAGCTGCCCACGCCGAAACTGAGCTGTTTCTGCGGTCGATCCCCTCCATGCTGATCGGGATGGACCCGCGCGGCCGGATTACGCGCTGGAACCTGACCGCGGCCAATACCTTTGGAATCGATGTCCGCGACGCGGTGGGCCGGATGATTGGAGAATGCGGAATCCGGTGGCTGCATCCGGAGATGAAGGCGGAAATCGAACGGTGGCTGACAACTGAGTCCTGGTACCGTTGTGACAATTTGCCCTACGAATTTGAAGGAAAGACCAGATTTCTGGGCTTTCAGATTCTGCGCATCCCGGTCCAGAGCGGCGAGCCAGTCGGGTTCATTATTACCGGAGCCGACGTCACCGACCGCCGGGTGCTCGAAGAGCAGCTGCGGCAGGCGCAAAAACTGGAAGCCATCGGACAACTGGCCGCCGGCATTGCCCATGAGATCAACACGCCCACGCAATTCGTGGGACACAACATCCGTTTCCTGAAAGATTCGTGGGAGCCGATCGCGGAATTTCTGAACTTTTGCGGAACACTGCAAGCGGAATCCGTAGCCGGCCCGATTTCGCCCGAACACCTCAAACAGTTCTCCGAACTGCACCAGAAATGCGATCTTGAATATCTGCTGAAAAATATTCCCACCGCCATCGATCACTCGCTCGAAGGAGTGAACCGGGTGGCCAAGATCGTCAAGGGATTCAAGGAATTCTCTCATCCCGGCTCGGAAGAAAAGCGCCTCATCAATCTTAACCAGTCGATTGAAACCACCATCTCCGTATCCAAACACGAGTGGAAGTATTGTGCCGATCTGGTCACCGCGCTCGATCCCGAGCTGCCGCTCGTCCCGTGCCTGGTCGGCGAATTTAACCAGGTAATCCTGAATCTGATCGTCAACTCTGCCCACGCCATCAGCAGCGTCCTCGAAAAGCGTAGCGACGAAAAACATAGCGACGACAAGAATGGCGACCAGAAAAATGGCAGCGGGAAAGGCACGATCACGATCAGCACCCGGCAGGAAGGCGAATGGGTCCGGATCTCTGTAGCCGACACGGGAGGCGGCATCCCAGTCGAAATTCGCTCGCGCATCTTCGAGCCGTTTTTTACGACCAAAGAAGTTGGGAAAGGTACCGGACAAGGTTTGGCGCTGGCCCATGCGGCGATTGTCAATCGCCATCAGGGGCAGCTTTGGTTTGAAAGTGAAATGGGGATAGGAACGACCTTCATCATCCGCCTTCCGCTGGCAGCGGGGGTTCCGAAGCCGTGAGCAAACGAATCCTCTTCGTCGACGATGAGCCCATGATTCTGGAAGCCATCCAGCACAGCCTGCGCAGCATGCGGGCTGAGTGGGACGTCAAGTCCGCCAATAGCGGCGCTGAGGCTCTGGAGATGATGGCGCAAACGCCCATTGACGTCGTCATCACCGATATGCGCATGCCTGGGATGGATGGCGCCCAACTGCTTGAGTTGGTGAAAGCTAAATACCCTCGCACGGTGCGCATCATTCTTTCGGGGCAATCGGACCGCGAGACGATCTTGCGCTCGGTTGGTCCCAGTCATCAGTATCTGTCAAAGCCCTGCGACGTCGATGAACTTAAGTTAAGGTTGACGCGCGCTTTTGCCCTGCGCGACATGCTCGACAACCCCCGGCTAAAGGAAATCCTCTCCCGCCTGAAGTCCGTGCCCAGCCTGCCCGCGATCTACTCCGCCGTGGCGGAAGCCTTGCGCTCTCCCGAAACCTCACTGAAGCAAATTGGCGATCTGATCGCGCAAGACATGGGCATGTGCGCCAAAGTGTTACAGCTCGTCAACTCGGCATTTTTCGGTCTGGCCTGCCGTGTTTCCAGCCCGCACGAGGCGATCGCGATGATTGGATTTGAAAATCTGAAGGCGCTCGTTCTGAGTGTGGAGGTGTTTTCCGCTTTCGGAGGAGACTCCATGCCGGAGTTGAGCTTTCTTTGGAAACACAGCATGGCTACCGCCTGCTTCGCGCAGGCCATTGCGAAAGTACAAAAGTCGCCGCGCGGAATGGTGGACGACGCGTTCACGGCCGGGTTGCTGCACGATATTGGGCGCCTCGTGCTGGCCTCCGCTTTTGCGAACGAGTATCAGAACGTGCTGCGCCGCGCGGAAGAATCCGGAACCGGGCTCGCGGCCTGCGAGGCGGAGGCGTTCGGTTGCGCCCACAACGCGGCCGGAGCTTATCTCCTTGGGCTGTGGGGCCTGGCCGATTCGGTGGTTGAGGCGGTGGCCTGGCACCACCAGCCGGCGTACGCCCAACCGACATCGTTTTCCGTACTGATCGCGGTTCATGTTGCCGATTGTTATGAGAACCAGAGGCATCTCGAGCACAGCTTCGGGGAAAAGCCGGCGATCGACGAGCCGCTTCTGAGCAGCCTGGGGCTGCAAACGCAGATTGCGTCATGGTCGAAAGCTTGTCAGGAAGTTATTTTGAGGAGTGCAACCCATGCTTGAAAAAATCTTGATGGTGGACGATGAAAGTAACGTGCTGACGGCCTACGAACACCTGATGCACAAGGATTTCAAGATTGATACCGCGGTCGGCGGGGCCGCCGCTCTGCGCACACTGGAAGCGAATGGACCGTATGCGGTCGTAGTTTCCGACATGCGCATGCCGGAGATGGATGGCGTCCAGTTCCTGACAAGAGTCAAGCAGCTCTCGCCCGACACGGTGCGCATCATGCTGACCGGCTATGCCGATATCCAGAGCGCTATGGGCGCGGTCAACGAAGGCAGCATCTTCCGCTTCCTGACCAAACCTTGTGAAAAGGAAACGCTGGGGAAAACCCTGACGGCGGGATTGGTCCAGTATCGCCTGGTGCACGCGGAAAAAGAACTGTTGGAAAACACGTTGCAGGGCAGCATTCAGGTGCTCACCGAAGTGCTCGGCATGGTCAACCCAGTGGCCTTTGGGCGCGCGCTGCGGGTCCGCCGCTATATGCACTACCTGACCACGCGCCTGTCGCTCGCAAGTCCCTGGAGGTTTGAGGTGGCGGCCATGATGTCGCAACTCGGATGCGTCACGCTCCATCCCGAGACGCTCGAAGCGGTTGCCGCCGGCCGGACGCTTTCGCCGGGCGAGCAGGCGCGCTTTGACGCGCACCCCGCCGTAGCTCGCGACTTATTGTCAAAAATCCCTCGTCTGGAACCGATCGCATGGATGATCGCCCACCAGAATGACCCGACGCCCGATGCCGGTACGGCTACGGACTCGCAGACGGCGGACATACAACTGGGCGCCCAACTGTTGCGGGCGACTCTGGTTTTTGAGGACTTGCGGGTAAAAGGGCTTTCCAGGAACGAGGCGGTCGAGCGTATGGTGCAGGAGCACAAGAACTTCGATCCGCGAATCTTTCAGGCTCTGCTGGAACTGGATTTGACATCCGAAAAGATACAGGCGGTGGTCCTCAACTGCGCGATTGAGGATCTGATTCCCTCCGGCATGGTTCTGGAAAAGGAAGTACGGACGAAGGCGGGACTCTTGCTGGTAGCCAAAGGGCAGGAAGTCACCGAGGCCCTGATCCTCAGGCTCAAGAGCTTTCAGGAATATGGGGCCATTGCACGCGGCTTCACGTTGGCCGTTTCTTCATCCGGGAGTCATGCCAAAGCCGCCACTGCCTGAGAGGGTCGTGCCCCATCATCGCCCGGTTGCGGAGTCTGGTCATAAATTATTCTTTCTTCCGTCTTCCCTTCTGGGCGGCGTCAGGCCCATCCTGACAGCTACTCGCTCATGGGCGCATTCGTATCCGACGCGGCGGCCGCTTCCTGAACCGTTCATTCATTCCAGCCATCATCATTCAAGCCAATCTGGTTCACTGCCGATATTTCTTCGATAGCAGTCAATAGCGGTCAATCAGCAGCGGGCGTTCATCGGGGGTCACTCGTCAGGCGGTCGCTCATCGGCAGTCACTCTGGGCATCGCTTGCTGAATGACGTAAGAGTCGAAACTACAGACTTAAGTGCCGCTAGTAATACAAGTTCTATGGCAAGCTCGCCTTAAACGAGTCAGCCCATTCCAGGAGCCGTCGAAAAAGAAAAAATAGAGGTCTGAGAATGCCGTAGCAGAGACGAAACAGGATGCCATCGAAATCACTCAAACTACTGCTCATGGTCGAAGACAATCCCGGCGACGCGCTCCTGCTGCGCGAGATGTTGAACGACCAGGGGCTGCGGCAGGCGACTTTTGCGCACGTCGAGCGCTTGTGCGACGCCGAGAAGCATCTGGCGGAGCACGACGTTGACGTCATTTTGCTTGACCTCGGTTTGCCCGATGCCCACGGACTGGACGCGGTGCAGCGCGCCCGCGCCATTGCGCCCCGCGTCCCGTTGGTAGTGCTTACCGGCCTCGATGACGAGGTGTTGGCCGCTCGGGCGTTGCAGGAAGGCGCGCAGGACTATCTCATCAAAGGCCAGATCGACGGGCGCTCACTGCTGCGGTCGCTGCGCTATGCTCTCGAACGCAAGCGGATGGAAGAGGCGCTATTTGTCGCCACCGAGCGCGCCCAGGTCACGCTGAACTGCATTGGCGACGCCGTCGCCTGCTCGGATATCTCGGGCAAGATAACTTTTCTCAATGTGGTCGCGGAAAAAATGACGGGATGGCCCATGGCGGAAGCGGCCGGTCGGCCCGTGACCAAGGTTCTCCGGATTCTGGACGAAACCACGCGCGAGCCAATCCCGGATCCGATGGAGATGGCCATCGGACAAAACCAGATCGTGCATCTGCCCTTGAACTGTATTCTTGTCCGGCGCGATGAGCTGGAAATCCCCATCGAGGATTCCGTTGCCCCCATTCATGACCGCGAAGGGCGAGCGACCGGGGCAGTCATCGTTTTCCGCGACGTGAGCGCCGCGCGGGCCATGGCGCTCCAGATGACCCATTCGGCCCAGCATGACTTTCTGACTGGGTTGCCCAATCGCATGCTCTTAAACGACCGGGTCAACCAGGCGATCGCTCTGGCCCCGCGCCACCACAAAAAAGTTGGCGTGCTTTTCCTCGATCTGGACGGCTTCAAACACATCAACGATTCGCTCGGACATCCGACGGGTGACAAGCTTCTGCAATCGATCGCGAAGCGGCTGGTGGACTGCGTGCGCAACTCGGATACGGTCAGCCGGCAGGGCGGCGATGAATTCGTGGTGCTGCTTTCGGAAATGGAGCACTCGGAAAATGCGGCCGTTACCGCGGCGCGAATGCTGCAATCGGTTTCAGAGCCTCATTCCATTGACCAGCACGACCTTCACGTCACCACCAGCATTGGAGTGAGCGTTTACCCCGACGACGGATTGGATGCGGAAACGCTGATCAAAAACGCGGACACCGCCATGTATCAGGCGAAGGAAAACGGGCGTCAGAGCTATCAGTTCTTTAAATCCGCCATGAACGTCCGTGCGGTGGAGCGGCAGTCGATCGAGGAAGGATTGAGGCGCGCCCTGGAACGGGAGGAATTCGCGCTTCGTTACCAGCCCAAGATCAACCTGAACACGGGGAAGATTACCGGTGCGGAGGCCTTGCTGCGGTGGACTCATTCGACGCGCGGACCAGTTCCCCCCGGACAATTTATTCCGGTCGCGGAAGACTGCGGCGTGATCCTGTCGATCGGCAACTGGGTTCTGAGGGAAGCCTGCAAACAAGCCCAGGCCTGGGTGGATGCCGGTCTGCCCGAAGCCACGATGGCGGTAAACATCTCCGCCATCCAACTGCGTCATGAAAACTTTCTTGAAGGTGTGTTCGCCGCGCTCGCAGATACCCGGCTGGATCCGAAACTACTGGAGCTGGAACTGACCGAAAGCGTGCTCATGAAACATGCGGAGTCCGCGGAATCCATCCTGAAGAGGCTGCGCGCCCGCGGGGTCCACCTGGCGGTGGATGATTTCGGCACGGGCTACTCCAGCTTGAGCTATCTGAGACGGTTTCCCGTCGATTCCATAAAAATCGACCAGTCGTTCATTCGTCAGATCACCGCCGCTCCTGGGGAAACGACCATCGTGACCGCAATCATCAGTATGGGACGTAGCTTAAAGCTGCGGGTGGTGGCGGAGGGGGTGGAGACAAAGCCCGAGCTGGCGTTTCTGCGTGCTCACCAATGTGATGAGGCGCAGGGCTTTTACTTCAGCCGGCCTGTGCTTCCGGAGCAGTTCGCCCGACTACTCGAAACCGGCGTGGCAGAAACCACCAGGCAAGTGATTAAGTTAAGCGCCCTTCGACGCGATCGTTCGTATCCGCTGTAAATTCGCATCCGTTGTAAAAAAGATCAGTCCTTCCAGCAGGCTGCGGACTAGCCGGCTGCGGAAAAAAGTTGGTGTCGCAGTTGATTTTGGGTGGCGCAGCGGTTAACCGCTGCGATAACTCGGTTCTTTTCAGCATCGGCTTTAGCCGCGGAGGTGAGAGTGCGCCGCTGGAGGTGCTTTTTCCGCAACCCGCTAGGGATTTGCCCCGGATCCTTGCGCCCATGTGTGCTCGATCTTCGGCGGATGCTGCAGGGTTTGCATCACCACGCAATACTGTTCCGTTTTCGCCCGCAATGCACTGAGTTGCTCCTCCGTTGCCTGGGGCGCGCGAACGTCGAAAATGACGCGGATGCTCTCGAATCCAACCGGCGCTTCTTTCGATATCCCCAAGGTTCCCTGAAGATCCAGATCGCCCTCGACCGTGACGTCAATGCCCTCGGCAGGGATACCCATCGCAGCGGCCACCATCTGGCAAGTGATCTGAGCGCAGGCGGCAAGCGCGCCCAATAGCAGATCCCCGGAGCAGGCTCCGGTGCCGGCTCCGCCAACTCCCTGATGTGCTTGCGCATTGTAGATTGCCCGTCCCAGGTCGACCGAGCAGGAGATGGGCGCATCGGCCTGACTGCCGCGCGCCGTCAATGTGATTCGCGAACTCGCCGGATCCTGCCGGTAGCGGTCTTTGAGCGGGCGCTGCAACGATCGAACATCCATGAATGTGTCTCCTGAAATCTGGGGTATTATAAGCGCACTCAGCAGTGCTGCCGCGGAACTCGTCGCGCCGGCACGTGAAATCCAAGGCAAATCACTTGGCGCCCGGGCGGTCACTTTGTCTGTCACTCCGCCTGTCACTTTGCCAGTTACTTTCCCAGTCACCTTGTCTGTCACTATGGCGGGCCAACGGCTGGGGCGATGAGGTCCATGAAACCGCGGGAAACTGCATCATCAATGTCGTCCTCTTTGTCGCCGGGCACCCGCTTCGGGAGTTACGAGATTCTCGAGCGTTTGGGCGCTGGCGGCATGGGCGAAGTTTATCGCGCCAAAGACACTCGCCTCGAACGCGAAGTTGCCATCAAGACTCTTTCGCTGGAACACTGTTCTCAACCGGAAGCGTTATCGCGCTTCGAGCAGGAAGCCCGCTCCGCGTGCGCGCTCAACCATCCCAACATCGTCACGATCTATGAACTAGGACAGGTGGGCGGAACCCGCTACATTGCCATGGAGTTGGTGACCGGGAAGACGGTACGGGAATTGTTGGGCTCTGGACCTCTCCCCTTCCGCAAAGCGGTGGCCATTGCCGCGCAGGTAGCCGACGCGCTTGCCAATGCGCACGCCATTGGAATCGTGCATCGCGATTTGAAGCCGGAAAACCTTATGGTTGCCGGCGACGCCAGCGCCAAGATTCTGGATTTTGGACTGGCGAAACCGCCTGAAGCTAACCGCGTTCGGGATTCCGAAGCTTCGACCTCCATCACGCAGCATGGGACAGTGATGGGCACGGTCGGCTACATGTCACCGGAGCAGGCCACGGGCGGCGAAGTTGATTTCCGTTCCGACCAGTTTTCGTTCGGGTCAGTGCTTTATGAGATGGTCACGGGCTGCGCCGCATTTCAGAAGAAGACTTATGCGGAGACCACCGCCGCCATCCTTCGCGATGCGCCGGAGCGCCTGGTTTCAAGAACGTTACAAGCTCCTCCTCCTTTTCTTTGGATTGTGGAGCGCTGCCTCGCCAAGGACCCCCGGGAGCGCTACGCCTCTACCCGGGATTTGGCGCGCGACCTGGCCGCGGTGCATGATCGCCTCACCGAGGTATCGGCGCGCCCGTCAGAGCCTCGGCCGAGCAACCTGCCAGTGCAACGCACCGCGTTCATTGGACGCGAACCCGAAGGAACTGCTCTTCGCCAGCTCTTGCTTCGCGCGGACGTGCAGCTCGTTACTCTGACGGGTCCGGGAGGCATCGGAAAAACACGGCTCGCGTTGCAGGTAGCGGCCGAAGCTGCCGCCGACTTCCCCGGAGGTATTTGCTTCGTTCCACTGTCGGGCGTGAGCGATCGTGGTTTGATCGCTTCCACCATTGCACAAGCGCTGGGCATGCGTGAAACCGGAAACCAATCGCCGCAGGAAAGCTTGAAAGAATACGTGAGCGGGCTGAGTCAGCCGATGCTTCTCCTACTGGACAACTTCGAGCACCTTGTCACCGCCGCGCCCGTCATTGCACAACTGCTAACGACCGGTCCGAGGCTCAAGGTCGTGGTCACCAGTCAGGCTCCGCTTCACGTCTACGGGGAATACGAATTCCCGGTGCCACCTCTTGCATTGCCCGATCTCAAGTCCATTCCCCCTCTGGAAGCTCTTTCGCGTCTTCCGGCAATCGCGCTTTTTGTGGAACGCGCGCAGGCGGTGAAGCACGAATTCGCGCTCACCCGCGAAAACGCGCCCGCAGTGGCGGCCATCTGCGCGCGTCTTGATGGCCTGCCTCTGGCTATAGAACTGGCGGCGGCGCGCATCAAACTGCTTTCTCCGGTGGCGATGTTGGCACGGCTCGAAAGCCGCTTGAGCCTGTTGACCGGTGGCGCGCGCGATCTGCCCACCCGGCAACAAACACTGCGCGGCACGGTGGACTGGAGTTACGGCTTGCTCAATGCCGCGGAACAAACTCTCTTCCGGAGGCTTTCGGTGTTTACCGGCGGCTGCACCCTGGAAGGCGCGGAAGCGGTCTGCGATACCAAGGGCGATCTGGGCCTTGACATACTCGATGGCATGGCTTCGATGGTGGACAAAAGCCTGGCGCAGCAGGTGGAACAGGTCGATGCGGAAACGCGATTCCTCATGCTCTCCACCATTCGCGAGTATGCCCTCGAACGCCTCGTCGAGAGCAATGATGAATTAGCGGCACGCCGCGCACACGCCGCCTATTACCTCGTGCTCGCGGAAGAAGGCGCCGAGGACGTGGTAACTCACCCGGAATGGCTCGACCGATTCGAGGTCGAGCACGACAACTTCCGCCTGGCACTCGACTATCTGATCAAGACCGGGGATTCCGACTGGGCTCTGCGCCTTGGCGCCGCCCTGTTTCCTTTCTGGGAAACGCGGGAATATCTAACGGAAGGCCGGGATGCGATTTCGCGGCTGCTCGCAATGGAGGGCACGGCAACGCGTCCAAAGCTGCACGCCCGCCTGTTGTTTGCCGCCGCTGTCCTCACCGGCGCGCAGGGCGATTACGGTTCCGCGCGGCAACAGCTTGAAGAGAGTCTCGATATTTGTGTCCAACTCAACGATACCAGGGGCGTCGCGGTCGCGCTGAATGCGCTCGCCCTTAATGCTCGCGACCGGGGCGACCTGGCAGCCTCATCCTTACTCTTTGAGCGCTGCATCGCGATCTGGAAGGATCTCGGCGATTCCGCTGACATCGCTCGCGCCCTCAGCAACCTGGCCAATGTTACGAAGATGCAGGGCGAATATACCCGCGCGTCTTTGCTCTACGAAGAATCCCGGACCATGTTCCGCAAAGCCGGCGATGGCACGGGGGTCGCCTGGACGCTGAATTATCTGAGCGATGTTGCGCGCGAAAAAGCGGATGTCGGCTCCGCGCGCTCATTTTGCGAACAAAGTCTGGCGGCATTCCGGCAATTGGAGGATGGCTGGGGAACAGCCACTGCCCTCTCCGATTTAGCGAGTCTGAACTGCGATCAAGGGAACGATGCCGAAGCCCGCCGCCTCTACGGCGAGAGCATTAAGATGTTCGAGGAGTTGGGCCACAAACGCGGGATCGCGAGGGCGCTCGAATCTCTTGCCCTGAGCGCGGCGGCGCAATCGAATGCCGAGCAATCTCTGCACCTGGCCGGTGCCGCAGCCGCGCTCCGCCAACGATTGGGCGCTCCGCTCACTCCGACTGAACAAGCCAAGCTGGAAAAGGCTTTGGAATTTGCGCGCCGAACGCTGGGCGATGCCGCCGGTCTGAAGGCATGGATGGAAGGCTGGGGGATGCCGGTCGAGCAAGCCGTCCACGAGGCGCTCGCCGGCAACTAGAAGCACGTCTTTGGACTCGAAACTCCACCTGGATTACGTCGCGTGACTAGTTTGCCGTGCCGGGGTCAATAAGGCGCCTGACGGCGGAGATCCGATTCGCCGGAAAACCCCCACGGCGCGCGTGTTCGCGAACCGTTTCTTCATCCGGAGCCAGATACACACAATAGACTTTATCGCCGGTTACGTAGCTGTGCAGCCACTTAATCTCGGGTCCCATCTCCTTCAGCACGCCGACCGACTTTCTGGCGATTGCCTGAAGTTCCGCGTCGGATAAGCTACCTGCTCCCGGAATTTCCCGTTCGATCACATATTGGGGCATACCCACCTCACCGAACGGTCATCGTAGCAGATTTTTCGTAGGATGAATGCACCTCACTGGGCAAACAGACCGCCCCCAAGCAGGCCGCGGAAGAAGTCGGGATTGCAGTTGATTTTGGGTGGCGCAGCGGCTAACCGCTGCGATGACCGGCTCCTTTTCAGCGTCGGCTTTAGCCGCTGAGGGAAGACTCTCGACCCCAGAATGACTTTTTCCGCAGCCCGTAGGATCCACTCCGTCCTGTCAGCGACTGCGTCATGACCGCAGGGTTTCCAACACTAACTGCTAATCGCGAAACATGTTTCGAAACATGCCTATCTTCCGTGGCCTAAGTGTATTATTCCAAGTGAGGGTAGCACCTTCGAATGATCCCTCCCGCCATATCGTCCCTAGGCAGGTTCTTCTTTGACCCATCAACCCGAAACCCCGTTTGACAGCCTCGAGAGCGCGCACGAATATGTCGGCCTGCTTCTGGAAACGATCACCGACGCGAGAAACGAGTTGGCGGCCGACGCGGCCGCGGCCGAAGCTAATCCCGATCGCCGACTGGAAGCACTGAGGCTGGTGCAATACAAGTTAGAGAAGCTCGACGCCCATCTCCAGTCGAGCAGCCGCTTATTGAATGATCTTCGAACGCTCCGGCGCTTGTTGCTGGAGGAAAGACTCGCGCTGGTCAAGCGCACCGGCACAACCGGCTAGATCTGAAGAGAAAACTACGCCCGCAACTTCTCCGCAAATTTCTTCTCGAGCTTCGCCAGCTTGGGAGAGATCACAAACATGCAGTAAGGCTGGCGCGAATTTTCGTTGTAATAATTCTGGTGATACCCCTCGCCCATATGAAACTTGGACGCCGGTTCCACCGCCGTGACGATCGGCTCAGAGAATTCTTTGGCCGCAGTCATCTCGGCAATCACGTCCTCGGCAATGCGTTGCTGTTCTTCGTCCGCATAGAAAATCACTGACCGATACTGCTCGCCGGCGTCATTTCCCTGCTGGTTAAGCGTGGTGGGATCGTGGACCGAGAAAAAAACATCCAGCAGTTCGCGATAGCTGATCTGATCGGGATCAAACGTGATCCGCACGACCTCGACGTGCCCGCTGTCGCCGCCGCAAACCTGCTTGTAAGTGGGATTGTCGACATGGCCGCCCATGTAGCCGGACTCGACATGGCCCACACCCGTCAGCCGCTGAAAAACAGCCTCAATGCACCAGAAACATCCGCCGCCGAAGACTGCTGTCTGCTCTTTTGCCATGGCAATTAGATGCTCAAGAAGGATGGAAGTTCCGCGTCATCATCTTTATTGCATTTCGACTGAAACCGCATCGCCATCGCCATCGGCTCGGTCTCGATAATTGACCGCAATGCTCTTGTTCTTCCAGTCACAGGAGAACTGGTCCGCTCCGATTACCAGGACATGACCGCTATCCTTGACGTGAAGTTTGACGGCTTTGGCGCCGGCTGCAACGGTCATGACGGCCTGCGGCGGCGCCGAACAGTCCACCGTGACCAGCTTCCCTTTCAGAAAACGCATGGGCGCTCCCGCAGGCAACTGAATGACGGCCTCGTGAGTGTCGCTATCCTTCGGGGGCTCCGCCGGCTCTTCCCTCCACTCTCCTGTTTTCTCGTCCCGCACCTCGATTTTTGGGCGTTCCATTAGAGTGACGGGAGCATTCATGTGTGACTTGAAATTCATTGCGCGGCCCAGCGCATCTCGGGCTTCGGTCGAAACCGGCGGGGTGCCCCTCTCCGCCAGATTTCGAAAAATGGAAATCGCAGCGTCAACGTTGCGGTCGGCGACATACGCATTTGCCAGGTTGAACAGATAACTCTCGTTTCTCGGTGACAGTTCCAATGCTTTTTTCAAGCTTGCAATTGCCTTTTCACTTTCACCTGAGCCAGCTTGCGTATACCCGAGCAGCGAGTAAGCCTCGGCCAGATGGGGATCGAGCGCCAGCGCGATCTCCAGTTCTTTTTCGATCTCCGCCCATTTCTCCGGGCTCGACGGCCCTGCCTGGTTCAGCAGAATGGCGTAATAACAATGAACGCGTGGATCCTTGCTGTCATGCTGCACAGCCCGGCGCAGATATTCCGCAGCCTGGTCGAAGTTTCGCTGTTGCAGATACGCAAATCCGATGCCTCGCAGAGCTGATGCATTATCAGGATCCGTTTTC
>Ga0210389_10002216_pt1 | contig 15394 bp, 20 predicted proteins | sample IncBWH28OmetaG_FD_160127 | JGI IMG/M metagenome (GOLD analysis project Ga0210389, IMG submission 160127) | Forest soil microbial communities from Barre Woods Harvard Forest LTER site, Petersham, Massachusetts, United States - Inc-BW-H-28-O ...
CGATTCGGGATTTACCGCGACGGATCTGAATCGCCACCGCGGCAGTTGAACTGCGCTCCTGCGGCGGTTCATCTCGCGATGATTTCAGAAAGGGCCGCCCGCCTCGTTGCTATTGCTGTTCGCCTCATGCGGCGGAGATCCGGGCTCGTTTGGTCTCGAGGACTTTGTGCGCCGACGGCGCGGATGAAAACAGTGAGATGAGGCCTTCGACCAGTGTTGGGTGAGTCAGGACCGCATCGCGCAGCGCGGTGTAGGGCAGCCCGGCGATCATCGCAATCTGGACGGCGGCCATGATCTCCCCCGCACCGACGCCGAAGGCCGTGAAGCCGAGGATGCGATCGCCATCCAGTTCCACGAGGGCCTTCACGAACCCACGGGTCTCCGAAAGCGTGCGTGCACGCAGGTTGGATTCCATTGGAACCTTAAATAGGCGGTACGCTATCCCTTGAGCGTCCGCGTCTGTTTCACTCAAACCGATATGAGCAAGTTCGGGGTCGGTAAACAGACAATAAGGGACCTGCCTGCCCGTGGTCACTCGGTTGCCGCCGGTTAAATTGGCATGGACTACGCGGAAATCGTCGATGCTGATGTGCGTGAACTGAGGGCTACCTGCGACCTCGCCAATCGCCCAGATGCCGGGCGCGGTAGTCTGCAACTTCTCGTTGACCTTGATGTAACCCCGGTCGGTGAGCTCAACGCCGGCCAATTCCATCCCGAGTCCTTCGGTGTTCGGTTTGCGGCCTGTGGCGACCAATATGTGACTACCCTTTAGGGTTTTTTCAATTCCATCCTGCTCGACGACGACACTCACCGAGTCGCCAGATTTGCCCGACACTCGCTTGATCCGTGCATTCAGCAGAATGTCGATGCCTTCATCTGCGAGTAAGCTGCGAAGGGCCTCAAATACGTCCGGGTCTTCTTTGGAAATTAGCCGCGCGTTGCGATCGATCAAGGTCACTCTGCTGCCGAATCGCCGCATCGCTTGGGAAAGCTCAACTCCTACGTAGCCCCCACCGACAACCAGCAAGTGCTCGGGAATTTCATCGAGTTCAAGAGCCTCGATATGCGTGAGCGGCTGCGCTTCCGCAAGGCCAGGAATTGTCTCCAGCGCGGCGCGCGTGCCTGTACTAACGATCACGTTCGTGCCGCGGAGTTGACGTGTGCTCCCATCGGCCAATGTAACTTCCACTGTTCTTGGAGCTGTGAACCGGCCCGTTCCCAATATAAATTCGGCTCCCGTCTTTCTGTAATTTTCCATGTACATCTCGTTCAAGCCACGCACCATGCTGCGCTTGCGCTCGCGCACGCCCGCCATGTGGATCGCGAAGCCCTCGTGGGTGATACCGTATTCCTTGCTGTGGCGAACGTACGATGCGACTTTCGCGCTGTGGATGATGTTCTTGCTCGGCAAGCACGCGATGTTCGGGCATGAACCGCCGATATATTTGCGGTCGATGACTGCGACGCGTTTGCCTTCGCCGGCAAAAGTCCATGCAGCGACGGTCGAGCCCGTGCCGCCACCGAGAATCACCAGATCAAATTCTTCCGGCTGCGGATTCTTAGATACCTGAGAAGATGAGGTGCTTTCGTTGGGTTTCATGCGACTTTTCCTTTCTGAGCGATAGGTTCATTCGGGGCTCTCATTGATTTGACAAGATCGGCCGCTGACGCTCCCTCGAGCGACATTCCATAGGCAACTTCTCGAACGGTACGCTCTTTCAACATGCGCAACTCCTCTGAAGCTTCGCGAGCTTCTACTTTGTCGATCTCGGCGAAAAACGATTTTTTGAGTCCGGCAACGGAAGCCACATTCCGCACGATTTTGCGTTTTTTTTCATGACCCACTTTATGCCGGGAAAACAACATAATCGTCGCTTTCCAGAGGCAAGCATGTCGCACGCTTTCTCGATCCGGCGCCTGCGCGTTTCCGGTTGTTTGGCTGAGCTTATCGAGAAAATCCAGTCGCGGCGCGCCATCGGTGTGATGTCCTCCCGCCCTGCCTGCGCCAGCGGGGCGGCGGCCAGGGCTCTACGTAGATCCATTGGCACCCTGATCTCCGGTTCTTCTCCGGCGCGCGCAATCTCCACCGTTGCCGTGCCCACGGCGTCTGTATCTGCGGCATCCCGCATGATTTTGTTAACCCTGAGCCAGTGACTTCCTTTGCCGTTTGGTTCGAGAGCGGCTCGAAAAGGGAAGCCATTGATAGTTCCCTCAACCATCGTCATTCCTCGTGATGGAAGCATCGCACTCGCGTTCTTGGGCAGAGTGATCCACGTTCCATTCTTCTCGCTAGCGTTAGCCCGAAATAACTTGGCGCTGAAGCGAATCGTTGACTTGATTTCCTGCAGCTCAGGTACTTTCATATTAAATAGATCCACAGCTCGCTTCGAGATCCTTCATGTTCCTTATGCTAAAGAGCGTCCAAACAGGGCGTCAACATTAAATTTTTGCCTCCTGAACGAATCATCGGTAACCCTGAAGTGATCGATTCGGATAATTACACGGTCGAAAGGAATTGCTCCAGCAAAAGAATTCTTGGCTGCGAAGGCCCGATTTGAACCAAAGAGCTTGCACAGCTCGCCTGCTCACCAGTTCGCGGGAACGTTTCACCTGTTGGTTTATTGATTGAGAGCGTGAGTTGTTGATCGCATCGCCTCGCGCAACCACACGTGGCGCGGATCGCTATTGAGCCTTGGATGCCAAGCCATAAGGAAATGAAACGAATGCAATTCGTGCGGCGCTTTCACAACGCGTAATTCGCGATTTTCCTTAATAACCGAGCTCATGCCACTGGTCACCGTGAGTACGAGCTCCGTGCCCGGAAGGCATTGCAGGGCCACGCCGAAGTAAGGCACTCGAATGCATGAGCTGCGCTGCGCGCCGACAGCCGCCAGCTGCTTGTCCGGAATGGTCTGCACGCCGGCATATGTAGCAACAACGATATGGCTCGCCGCCAGATACTGCTTTAGCGACAGCCGGTCGTCAAAGCGGCTGCCACGCGCGACGGCGCAAATCCAATCCTCCCGATAGAGCCTTTCCGACTGAAAGTGTGACGGCAGGAGTCCATCATCTATATGTAGAACGAGATCGACTTGTCCGTGCTCCACCAATTCCGCCATGCCGCTCTGCCACGGAAGGAATTCAAATTGCACTTGGTAGAGCCCGTTAGCATACTGCTGGCACAAGCGGGGCACCACCACTGTGCACACGTTATCGGGCCCCGAAATACGAAAATGACTTCTCTCCCGCATGGGATCGAACAGATTCGGCGTAACGAGATTCTCCATCCTGGGTAGCAATCCCTCCAGCTCTTGGAGAATCTTGCGGCCTCGCAGCGTGAGTTCGAAACCGCGCGGAGACCGGACGAGAAGGTCGTCCTGAAACATCGCACGAGCGCGCTGCAATGCGCGGCTGACCGCGGGCTGGCTCATGAACAGTCGAGTGGCCGCCGTTGTGATGCTTTTCTCCTCTGCAATCGCAGCGAAGGTGATCAGGAGGTTCAAATCAACTTGCCGCAGTTTCTCTAGACGCATGTGGACTATGACTATTATGCATGAAACGCATGCAGCTGTCTGGTCATCTGTTGAGGTGTAAGTCAGCAGCTCATAAGGAGAATTCAATGCACCAAGGAAACGGTTTGCAGGATAAGCGGGTCGTTGTGCTGGGCGGCTCGTCGGGGATCGGATTGGCAGTGGCACAGCTGGCGGCAGCGCAGGGAGCGAAAGTCGTGATCGCCTCAAGCAGCGCGGAACGAGTTCACAAAGCCGTTGAAAGCATCGGTCGAGAAGCACAGGGGCACGCGGTTGACCTTTCAAACGAGCAAGCGATTGCAGCCTTCTTTTTAAAGCTCGGCCCTTTCGATCATTTGGTATTTACTGCCGGCGATAGCCTCCACTTGCATGACCTCGCGTCTACGGATCTTCAACAGGCACGACATGCGTTTGAATTGCGCTATTGGGCGGCACTTGCCGCGGTGAAATACGGAAGCCCGAGTATTCGCCTGGGGGGCTCCGTCGTGCTCACAACCGGAATCGCCGGCCAGCGTCCCCAAAAAGGATGGGTCATCGCCGCAAGCGTCTGCGGAACCATCGAAGCCCTAACGCGTGGTCTAGCCGTCGAGTTGGCTCCAATACGAGTCAACGCAGTATCTCCCGGGATCGTGCGGACGAACCTCTGGCAGACCATGGGTGCAAAGGAACGCGAGGAACTGTTCGAGAGCGTCGGGAAGCGCCTTCCGGTGGGCCGAGTCGGTGAAGCTTCCGACATCGCGCAAGCCTATCTCTTTTTGATGCAGGAAGGATACGCCACCGGGCAGACAGTCGTGGTTGACGGCGGCAGCGGTTTAGTTTAGCACCACGATGATAATTCACGATTCTTCTGGCATCTAGAGCATCAGCACCTGCTAACACAGTCGGAGCCACCGACTGGGGTGCGTACAGCTCGGATCCTCAGATAGTTGGGCGATCCGAAATGAATTTACGCAAGGCAGGGTTGCAGCGCTCGTCCCCAAAATTGAACGCGTTAGTGGACAAATTTGCAGGTAACGCGCCCTGAGATTGTGGCTACGGAGCGCCCACAGATTGAAATTCAAAGGTAAGGGACCGAACACGGCGCGAGCGTTTCAGTTCGTTCAATCGCGTTCAGGTCGCGGAGTTTGCCTCACGAAGCAAGATTCGCAGACTCTCGTCCCGTCTTTTAGCGTGAAATCGACTCGTCGAGTCGGATCGATTTCAGCGTCACATTTTCCGCAAAATTCGATCTGTGTTTCACTCATTTCTTCCCTCAATCACCTTAGTTATGCTTGATTTTGTCTGCAGGCGTTTGCCCGAACTCTCGCCTCAACACAAGCAGAGCGGCCATAGCGTCTTGTATCGAAATTCGCTCGTCGCTTTCAACCTGTACACCAAGTGCCGCGCGGGCCCGAATTGCATCTTCCGCTGCTTTAACGCGATCCAGGACTTTGCTTCGGTTCATTTCAAAAACAGCAGCCCGGTATAGCTGCCACCAGTTATTGTCGATCATATTGGACTCCTGAGAAAAAGATTGCTCACGCAGCCTTGTTGTTCACGGAAGTCTCTTCATCGAAGCGCGCGAAAGCGTAGAAGCGGACGTCACAATTGAGGCAGCGAAAGGGGCGAACACCGATGACCCGGAGAAGGTAGCGTTCAACTGTACCGCGCCGATGCGAACGAAACGTCTCGGTGCTTCTGCAATGAGGGCAATTGCGATTCGTGGTCATCTCTATTCCCAATGGCCGGACGGCATCAGAAGTATCGCCGAACCGAGAACGCTCGCGAATTCCCAGCCCGAGACCCCGCAGAGCGCTCTCAGTTCGGAACCGGATAATCGCAGCGTGCCGGGATCCAAGCAATACTGGGAATTATGTATCGCGATTCGTACGCTACCGCACACAGGGCGGAAATCGCGATAGGTCCAGCGAAGAAAGCCGCGATCGGCTAAAGTTGTTGACTGTACTCCATATTTCTGCAATTATCGAAATATGCCGCCTTCACAGAAGAAGAATGCAGAGCAGGTGGCCAAATTCGCCGATATGTTTTCGGCGATGGGTACCGAGCCGCGTCTGCGCATCATGCAGTTGCTATTGTCAGCGCATCCCGAAGGAATGGTTGTCGGCGAACTTCAATCCGAACTCGAAATCCCGAACTCCACGCTATCCCATCATCTGGATAAATTACGAAACGAGAACCTGGTGCTGGTGAGCCGTGAAAGCACTTTCCTGCGCTATTCGGCGAACACCGAAGCGCTGCAAGAAGTGCTGCAATTTCTGTACGCCGAATGCTGCACGCGAAATAAAGCCATCGCGCCGCGCGATGTAATTCAAATCTGTAAATGAGGAGTCATCATGAGTGAGCCAAATATCCGAGAGACGGTAAAAGAAAAGTACGGAAGCGCAGCGCTCCGCGTGGCCGCGGGCGGCAGTTCGTGCTGTGGTGCAACGGCGGCAACTGGCTCGAGCGACCCGATAACTTCGGATCTCTACGAGGCCGCGCAATCCAGCCAGATTCCCGCTGAAGCGATGCATGCCTCGCTGGGATGCGGAAATCCTACCGCGCTCGCGAAACTCAACGCCGGCGAAACGGTTTTGGACCTCGGTTCGGGTGGCGGCATCGATGTACTGCTCTCCGCGAAGCGAGTGGGGCCCACCGGAAAAGCCTATGGTCTCGACATGACCGATGAGATGCTCGCCCTTGCCAATGAGAACAAGAAAAAGGCCGGCGTCGAGAACGTTGAATTCCTGCAAGGTGAAATCGAACACATCCCGCTGCCTGACAACTCCGTCGACGTGATCATCTCGAACTGCGTGATCAATCTGTCTTCCGACAAAGATGCAGTGCTGCGCGAAGCCTTTCGGGTGCTTAGGCCCGGTGGTCGCTTCGCTGTCTCGGATGTTGTAACGCGCGGCGAGATGCCTGCCGAAATTCGCAAAAGCGTTCTGCTGTGGGTGGGGTGCATTGCGGGCGCTCTGGAAGAAAATGATTATTTGAGCAAGCTCGCCGCTGCTGGATTCGAGCAAGCAGAGATCGAGCCGACGCGCGTTTATCGCGTCGAAGACGCTCGTGAATTTCTATCTGGTCAGGGATTTGATGTGGATGCGCTCGCGCCGCAAGTAGACGGCAAATTCTTCAGCGGGTTCATCCGCGCAAAAAAGCCAATGTCTGAAGCCAAGGCGTGCTGCGCACCGTCTTGCTGCGGATAGAACGCTTCATGTCCCAACACTTCAACGTGTTGTTTCTTTGCACCGGAAATTCTGCGCGTTCAATCATGGCCGAAGCCATTCTCAACGGTAAACGCGACCCTCACTTCACCGCGTACAGCGCTGGCAGTATGCCTTCCGGCTTCGTGCACCCCGAAGCGCTCAAGCAGCTCTATGCCGCAAATCTTCCCACCGAAGGTGCTCGCAGCAAAAGCTGGGAGGAATTTTCGAAGCCGGACGCCCCGCAAATGAATTTCGTTTTCACGGTCTGCGACAATGTCGCGAAAGAAGTCTGCCCAATCTGGCCCGGCCAGCCCGTCACCGCACACTGGGGAATTCCCGACCCAGCCGCAGTGACTGGCACCCCGGAAGAAATCGAACGCGCGTTTAGAGACGCGTTTGTCATGCTGGGCCGCCGAATCAATCTGTTCGTCAGTTTGCCCCTCGCCAGCCTTAACTCGCTCGCGGTCAAGAAAGAAATGGACCGCATCGGGCACCAATGACGCACACCCTCGTGCGGAGAATCGTAGCTGAGTTCGTCGGCACTGGATTTTTGGTCGCCGCCGTCGTGGGCTCTGGAATCATGGGCGAGCGTCTCGCGGGAGGCAACGTCGCGATCGCGCTTCTCGCTAACACCATCGCCACCGGCGCAGCGCTCGCCGCTCTAATTTTCACTTTCGGACCAATCTCTGGCGCGCATTTGAATCCTGCCGTGACGCTCGCCGACGCCCTCGAGCGCGGCGTGTCGTGGAGCGTGGCTGTGTGCTACGTGCCCGCACAGTGCGTCGGAGGGATCTGCGGCGCAATCATCGCGCACCTGATGTTCGGCTTGCCCGCGATAGCGGTTTCCCATCATGCGCGTAGCGGTTCGGCTCAGGTATTCAGTGAATTTGTGGCAACCTTCGGTTTGCTCTGCGTCATCTGGGGATGCTCCCGCCAGCGCTCCGAAGTGATTCCGTTCGCTGTAGCGGCTTACATCACAGCCGCATACTGGTTCACTTCCTCGACTTCGTTTGCAAATCCAGCGGTCACCATCGCTCGCTCACTGTCTGATACATTCGCGGGAATTCGACCCACCGATGTGCCAGCATTCGTGGCGGCGCAATTCGCCGGAGCACTTGCGGCAACGCTGTTATTCCGCTGGCTCGTCCCGCGGCTCGACACGACGGCCAAATCGATTCTCGTCTCGCACTGAAAATTGGCGTACGCGACGCGCCAAAAAAAAAGAAGGCGCGAACGAACGGCTCGCGCCTTCCCTAGTTCAAGTGCCTAGCCTGCTGCTAGCACCCATTGCAGGAAGCACAACAGTCGGCGGAATCGCAGCATGCTGCGGTCGCCGCGTGCACCGCTCCTGCAAAACCGAGCGCGATCACTGCCATCAACACAATTACCCTAATCTTCTTCATGGATTTTCTCCTTTGAGAAATCAAATGTGGTTTTGTCGACCGGTGGCTATGCCATCAGTGGGACACCAGCGCGAATTTCAGGCGTGATTTCTAGATTCGGAGCAGCTGGGTTTCGAGGAGTGTGTCTCTGCCGCTGTGCCAGACAGGCGGAACAACTTCCACCGAAGGAAAGAATCGAATTTTCGCCAGAGTGAAATCGGGCGCCAGAACGAAATCGCTCGCCGGAGCGATGTGCAGCGTCACCGAGTCGGTCTTCGAAGCAATCGTCACTTCCACCGGACAGCACGACATCCGGCTACCACGACCCGGCTTCGGTCCGCTCGGTTTCGCTGGGGCGGAGCCGCCGGAATGGTGAGGGCAATTTGGCATGTCTGCCATCAGGTCCGGCCGACCCTGTTCGACTGAATTCTCGTGGACCGAACGCGCGCTGCTCGCGCCAGAACTCGCGAGCATCGGAACCGTGCAGCCCATGAGGCACGCCAGCACGCCCATCCACAGCGACACTCCGATCGCCACCACTGCCTTGAATGTGTGAAACGGCAAATGCATCGCCTTCAGCCTATACCTCTCGATTCACCAAAAACAATGGTTTCGTGAGCTCCCGGTTAGTCGGAGCGGGTGGCCCACTCAGAGTCGAGAAGTCGCGTTTGCGCCATTTCCCGAACACGCGAGCGAAATGACCTGCCGGCTTTGCTAGAAGCTGATCTTCAGAATCTGGCCGTTATTGCCGACAAACCAACCCGCATGCGGATCCGCGAAAGTGACGGCCCAATAGCCGCTCGCTCCGGGTATGGGAACCCAAGTGCGGCCCTCATCGGGAGTAAAAGCAGCTTCTCCCGAAGCGAAGTCCGGCTCCGTCTCAGTAGTGATCACGACGGTATGCTCAAACTCCTCGCCCCTGCCGTCATCGCCGCGATGCTCAAAGTCCTCACGCCGGCCTTCATCGTCGTTATTCCGCGCCCCGCGGATGTAGGCCAAACAGAAAATCGCTCCCTGCAAAGGCGGTGCGTTGGTAAGAGTCCACGTTCGACCGCCATCGTCAGAAATCGCTGTGTCAGCGCTAGTGTTTGAATTCAAGTCGCCGCCGCCGACGATTCCGTGACGTGAGTCGCGAAACGCCACTGAAACTCCGCCCGCGCTGGGCGAGCTGAGTAACGGAGTGTCATACGCATTCCAGGTATTGCCTCCGTCCTTGGTAGCGAGGATCCTCGCAATCGTTGAGCCGCCAGTCGCAATCCACGCATTTGTTTTGTCTTGAGCGGCAATGCAGGTTCCACTTGCTGCAAACGAGGCTTCGCCAGGAAGCGCGGGCGGCATATTGCTGGCGATGGACTCCCATGTCTTTCCATTAGTCGTGCGGATATCAGGAAATACGCCGTTCCCCGAATCGCTGTGCGTGATCCCGCGGTCCGGAGTCCAGAACGCGAAACAATCATAGAACGCAAGGGGATCCTCATTCGTGAACTGAATCGTCCAATGCGCGCCGCCGTCGGTGGTTTTGTAAACCTTAAAATCCGTGGTGTTGTTTCCGATGGACATGAGATAGGCAACTTTGTCGCTCACGCCATACACGTCGCGGAATTGGTCGTTTTCCGCTCCCGGGACCACAGCGGCTTTCCAGTGCTCGCCGCCATCAGTGGTCACCACATACGTACCACCAGTTCCGCCCGCCCAAACGACGCGGGAATCCACAGGGCTCACAGAAATCAACAGCTGTGTGGTGCCGCTTTGTTGCGGAGTAAGTTTTGGTTGATGAATTTTCCAGCTTTCTTGCGCAGAGCAAAAAGTCGCGGAGACGGCAATCAGGAAAACGACCAGGAAATGTTTCAGCATCGGAGTCCTCCAGGAAGGATTGCTGGGCGTGGAGGAGTATAGGAATGAGCCTGAGTGGGTGTCAAGCTGACAACGGTAAGCCGCTGCGAGGAAAAAGCCTCCAAGCGGCGCCTGGATGATCGGATACAGAGATGGGTTTCCCCACCTCTTCATGTTTCGGCTTCCAGGATGACTTCAACCGCTACGGGCATACCCAGAGGAAGACTTGCCACGCCCAACACCATACGGACTGGGGTTTTGTCTTCTCCAAAAACATCGCGGAATAGCTCAGAGGCAGCGTCGGCAACTTTTGGCTGATCGAAGAAATCGCCATCCGTTGCAAGATAGACGCACAGTCGAACAACGTGGGTTACTTTATCGAGCGAGCCTAGTTTGTGCCTTGCCGCTGACAAAACATTTAGCGCGGCGATGCGAACCGCCTGTCTACCTGCCTTCGCATCGAGTTCTTTCCCCAGACGGCCGACGAACTTCGGCTCGTGGCCGACGGCAGGAAGCATGCCGCTAAGAAAAAGCAGATTGCCGGTCTGTACGGCCTCGACATAGGCGCCGAAAGGAATGGGCGGAGGTGTAAGTTCGATGCCGAGCTCCTGCAGGCGGCGCTCCGCGCTGGCCGGCTGCGAGCGCTTGCGGTTTACCATTTTCCTGAGTGCGCACCACCGTCCACGTGCAGCACCTCCCCCGTCACCTGCCGGGCCTCTGTGAGATAAATCACGGCTTCCACAATGTCCTTCACGTCAGAGATTGTGCCCATCGGCGAGAGCGTCTTCAGAAAGTCCTTTGGGTTGTCCTTGTGCAGCGGCGTGTCCACGGTGCCGGGCGCGACGGCGTTGAAGCGAATTTTCTCCTTCGCGTACTCGGCGGCCAAGCTCAGCGTGACAGCTTCAAGTCCGCCCTTGGTGATCATCGGGACCGACGCCTTAATACCAGCGATTGGGTTGGCCGCCAGCGCGGCCGTGATGGTAACGACGCTTCCGCCACACTTCTGCGCGAGCATCTGCTTGACCGCCCCTTGTGTAACGTAGAGAAAGCCTTCGAGGTTGGTGGAAGATAGCACATTGAAGTCCTCAGCTGTGTAGTCAGTAAACGGTTTTGTGAAGAAGATGCCCGCATTGTTGACAAGCGCGTCGATGGATCCAAACTTCTGCACGGCTGTGTCGATGATCTTCGAAGCGACAGCACTCTCGCCAATGCCGCCATCCACAAGAGCCAAATGATCAGATTCGATGAAGGCATCCGACTTCCTGATGTTGCGCGAGTTTGCGACAACGTTGTAGCCGCGGTCGAGGAACGACTGGGCTATGCCAGCTCCAATGCCCTGCGAAGCTCCCGTTACGATCACTGTTTTCTGTTTGCTTGGCACATCAGCCTCCTTGGCTGTCGGAAAAGATGCAGGTGGTGCCTGCAAACCACACTCACGCCGAGTTGATTCCCGGCGTGAGCTTCCTTACTTGCTACAAGCGGACCGTCGTTCACTTCGGCAGGTCGGTTCCTGCCTGCTCCGCGGCCATATATGAGGCGTACCAGTCCGGCCATTTCGCGTTGGGCTGTCCCTTGGGCTGGCCGCTGCTCTTCTCGTGCTCGCCGAAGGCGGCTTCGGCGCGGCGCATCGCGCTGGCCAGATCGTTTGCTGATGCGAAGGTGGTCTTCGCGGGATCGATGCGACCGGGCGCGCGACGTGTGACCTCCTGGACGATCCAGGCGTTGCCATCGGGATCTTCGAACGCGACGTAGGAGCTGTAGCTCTTGCGCTCGGGGTCCGGGCCGCTGATGCGTCCTGCCGGAGAGAATGGCGAGCCGTGGAAGACTTCAGTCGCTTTGACGCCCTTGGCCACGAGAGCGTTGTGAGCGGCTTCGATGTCGGAGACGATCAGGCCACCCCGGAACGAGCCGGGCTTCGCTGGCGTGACTCCTTTGCCGAACGAGATGGAGGACGCTGAGCCCGGAGGCGTTAACTGGACGACGCGGAAGTCAGTGCCATTGACGATGTCGTCGTCGAGGCGCCATCCGAGCTTTGTGTAGAAATCCTTGGCCCGGTCAACGTCGGAGACGGGGACGATCGAGACCTCGAACTTCATGTCTACTTTCGCGACGCCGGCGTCAGGCTTTTGTTGCTTGAAGCTGCTGGCTGTTTGACTCATGCGATTTCTCCTTTTTCATGTGATTTAGTCTCGCGAGCGTATGCGGCTGATAGGGTTGGTGGAACTTCGCACTCAGCCCTTTAGCGGTGTGCTTGCGAGGATCTCGATTTTGTCGACCTGCGGAGGAACCGCAAATAATTCGGCGGCCCGCCCTCCTAGCGCCTTCGCGATGTCGCCAGTCAAGTGGGCGTTGCGGCCCGCTTCATTGGCAAAAGTATCGAAGATGCCGAACGTTCTGGGCCCGAGCTTGATCGCATACCATTTCAATGTGCCTTTTTCATTCAGCGCGAGTGGCTGAGCTGACTTTAAAAAGGCTTCGACATCAGCCTCTTTACCTGGGCGTGCTTCGAGCCTGACTAACAATCCAATCGCTTCCATTGATTTTTCCTCCTGTGTTGAATTAGTTCCAACCGACTAGTAATGATCACTTGATCTGCTGCCCGCCTTGTTGACGCTGTAGTGCTGGGCACAACAATAAGTAGATACGAGAGTGGATAAAAAGTTGTGCGGATTTCTGCTGGGGTGGTCGGAATCCTGCTTAATTCAGCTTGGTCGACAGAAATACAACGACTTACGTCTGAGCTTGGGAATTGATTCGAGCAAGCGAGGACGAGAATTCGAGTGAGCTGCGGGGTGGCCGGGTCAGAATTGTTGACGGAGAACTCGATGCTGCGACGGGCGCATGGGGCGATGAGTTACAAATTCCGGCGCAGACCGGACGTCGGCGAGGAAGTTAACGGCTATCTGCGAGAGTGAGTTCTGGCTGCGAGTCGACACGATCTTGGCGATACTCTGTGGGGCTAACTCCCCAGAGGTCACGAAAGACCTGTGCGAAGTGCTGCTGGGTCTTGAAGCCACAGGCAACGGCGACATCCAATACTCGCGCATCGGGCGCGCGCAACAGGGCCTTAGCACGCTCCAGCCTTTGACGCAGCACAAATTGATGCGGGGTCTGGCCCGTTGATTTGCGAAACATGCGCGCGAAATGAGCTGTGCTCAAGCCTACCGATTCCGCCATTTCGTTGAGACTCAACTCGTGTTCGAGCCTCGCATGGATCAACTCTCTAATCCTCCGCAAGCGCGCTGGGCCTAGTCCGCCTCGGGATATTTGCACGGGACGATGCCTCACTGCGTGACCATTGACCAACGCTACGGCCATCGCCTGTTCGACAGAATCCAGAAACAGCCGCCCGTTCGGGAAGCCAGCGAGCATCTCCACATGAACGGCCGCAACCATGGCACTCAGGCGCGCGTCCGCAAACTTGCGCGAAGGTCGCAGTTCGACCTCGCCGTAAGCACCGTCAGAGCTGGCCAGCAGCGCCGCATCGGAAACTCCGAGCTGCAGATGCTGTACGTTCATGAGTCCGACCCACTCTCCCTGATGACGGTCGCACAACGCTAAATCGCCCGCTCGGTAGTTGAACTTTTCCAGCGCAGAACGCTTCGAGCCCCACTCAATTGAGCCGGGCCGCAACATCATTGCGAAAGCCTGATCGTGCCGAACCCAGTGACGTGGCTTGGTGTCAGTGTCGGGGGGAAAGATCTCAACTATCATTCTTTTACTCGTATTGTGAGAAACATCACATGCACCAAGGCGATTCAATTCACCTGATCGGATTGAATTCACTGCGGATCTCGTTCCGCATGGGGTGGCTGGCAAATATGACAGCCACAATGCTCATTATACGATGACGATCGTAGATGGAGGATGCAGAACAAATTATGCGCCAATCCGAACGTCGGTCGCCGCCCTTGTGATCTGGAAGCCAACCATGTTCGTGGATGGTCGGCCACCCGGAAGTAACAGTTCGACTCTCCCAGATTCAACTCAGAAGTTGCCTCGAAAAAAAGGTGGGGTCAACTGCCTCAAGATAGGAGTTCACTCCGTGCGATAGAAGGGTAATAAATGGATCGGCCAGTTTTGCTACAATCTGACCACGAGCCCGTAGCCCAATTGGATAGAGCAGCGGACTTCTAATCCGCAGGTTGTCGGTTCGACCCCGACCGGGCTCGCCACTTCTTTGTTAAATTCACTTCCATTAGCTTCCATTGATACGCGCTGATTCGTTTCAATCAGGAATCCGACTGTCGCTCCTAGAACCGAGCAGACTGTGGTTTGTCGACGACCATAAGCTCGAGAGAAAATAATCGAACATGATAAATGTAGGGATAGATCATCTCGCGAGCTTTGATCAGTCATACAAGAAATCCTGTATTGCGGGCACCAACCCTCAGTGTAATTCTTGATAGCGGCTTGCGGCGCTGATGATGACCGCGCGCAATAATGAGGAGAATAAATATATGATCAGGCTTAAATATCTTGCGCTCGTTGCTGTTGCTGGGATTTGCTTCGCAGCGACCGCTCCAAAAGCAGGGGCGCAGGTCAGCGTCAGCGTTGGAGTTGCCCCCGAGTGCCCCTACGGTTACTACGAAGCCCCACCTTATGCCTGTGCTCCCTACGGTTATTACGGGCCGGAGTGGTTTACGGGTGGTGTTTTTATCGGCGCTGGCCCATGGTTTCATGGCCCTGAGAACTTCCATGGCCACGTAAACAATCATTATCATCCCGACCACGGATATAAAGGCCCCATGCCACACCCAGGTGAGAAGCCCACACGGTCCGTCGTGAACATTGAGCACTTCAAAGGGAATGAAGTGCGTGACGGACGCGGCCACGTGGGTGGCGGGGAGAAGCACTAAAAACGCTAGATGCTCGGATTGCTGGACAATGGCGCGGTGCGCGACTTCAGCGGACCCGTGGAATAGTCCATCTGGCGCCGACCTATCTTAGCGCCGCTTCCACGATCGCGACATCCTGCTTTACCGTGCCGCCGCTCACTCCGCCACCGGCGACGAACGCACCCTCTCTTTTGACCGGCACTCCGCGGCCGGCTACCATACGGACACCTTTGTCTTTCCGTTTCAGCCTCCTCTCTGCGCTTGCCGTCAGCATACTTCTGATGCATAATTGAGTATGCACTCGGTAATGGAGGGGCCCAGTGGCGCGTCCTAGAAGCGAGAGCAAACGACTTGCGATCCTCGACGCCGCGACACGCCTATTTGCGGAGCGCGGTCTTACCGGAGCTCCAACGTCGGAGATATCAAAACTAGCTGGCGTCGCCGAGGGGACTCTGTTTACGTACTTCAAGACCAAGGATGATCTGATCAATGCTCTTTACCGCGAGATCAAGCTGGAACTCGGGGACGCCATGATGTCGGATTTCCCACGAAAGAAGAAGGTTGGTACCAGGCTGCGACACGTGTGGGATCGCTATGTGAATTGGGGCATTGCGAATCCCGGG
>Ga0210389_10002217_pt1 | contig 15393 bp, 11 predicted proteins | sample IncBWH28OmetaG_FD_160127 | JGI IMG/M metagenome (GOLD analysis project Ga0210389, IMG submission 160127) | Forest soil microbial communities from Barre Woods Harvard Forest LTER site, Petersham, Massachusetts, United States - Inc-BW-H-28-O ...
CAAGTTCGATATTGCGTTTGCCAGCGATACCGATCACGACCGCCACGGCATCGTGACCAAAGGAAGCGGGTTGCTGCCTCCGAATCACTACCTTTCAGCATGCGTCAGCTATTTGTTCGCCAACCGTCCCAATTGGAGCGGGAACGTCGCCGTGGGCAAGACCGTAGTGAGCAGCAGCATGATCGATCGCGTCAGCGCTCGCCTCGGGCGCAGGCTTTATGAAGTTCCGGTGGGCTTTAAGTGGTTTGTCGAAGGATTGCTCGCCGGCCGCTTGGGCTTTGGCGGCGAGGAGAGCGCCGGTTCCTCCTTTCTCCGTCGCGACGGCAGCGTATGGACCACTGATAAAGACGGAATTGTTCCTTGTTTACTGTCAGCAGAAATTACGGCGCGTGCGGGCAAAGATCCAGGTGAGATTTATCGTGAGCTCACCCGCGAGCTGGGGGATCCAGTCTACGAACGCATCGATGCTCCCGCTACGCCCGAACAAAAAGCCGCTCTGGCAAGATTGTCCCCGTCCGACATTCACGCTGCGGAAGTTGCTGGTCAACCGATCCAGAAGATTCTGACCACCGCTCCGGGCGACGGCAATCCAATTGGAGGAATCAAAGTGATCGCCAAGGATGGCTGGTTTGCAGCACGTCCTTCAGGCACGGAGGAGATCTACAAGATTTACGCCGAGAGTTTCCTTGGTCAGAACCATCTACGACAGATCGAGGAAGAAGCCCAAACCATTGTTTCGGAAACGCTGGCTCGGAGTGCCCGGGCGGCCTGAACCGATAAGCCTGTAACGATAAGCCATATACCGATAAGAATGAGAGGAGTTTGTTTATGAGTAGCTCGACAATCGCTGATCGAACAAGCACTGGTCAGACAATCGTTGATCGTCCCCTCGATACCGCCATTTCAGATGCTCTTACCGACCTGGCCTTGGACCTTAGATGGTCGTTCAATCACTCGGCGGACCAGCTTTGGGAGCAGCTCGATCCCGAACTCTGGGAACTGACCCACAACCCTTGGGTTTTGCTGCAAACTGTATCGCGGGAAAAACTGCAAAGTGTTACCTCCGACCCAAGATTTCAAAAACTCCTGGCTGATCTCCACCGCGAGAAGACGCTCGCCGAAGAGTCTGAAGCGTGGTTTCAAAAGGCGCATCCGCGTTCGGGCGTGTCGACAATTGCGTATTTCTCGATGGAGTTCATGTTGAGCGAAGCGCTGCCGATTTATTCTGGCGGACTCGGCAACGTTGCCGGCGATCAGCTGAAAGCCGCAAGTAACCTGGGCGTCCCTGTGACCGCAATCGGTTTGCTCTACCAACAAGGCTATTTTCGCCAGGAAATTGATGCACAAGGCCACCAGCAAGCTTTGTACCCATTCAATGATCCCGGCCAGCTTCCGATTCGACCGGTGCGCGAGCCAAACGGAGAATGGCTGCGCCTGGCCATCGCTTTGCCTGGCTTTAAGTTGTGGATCAGAGTCTGGCAAGTACAGGTGGGCCGGGCCAAATTGTATTTGCTTGATACCAACGATCCCGCGAACCCTCCGGCCTTCCGCGGCATTACGACTGAACTGTACGGAGGTGGTCCGGAGTTGCGTTTGAAACAAGAGTTAGTCCTCGGGGTTGGAGGCTGGCGGCTCCTGCGAGCCTTGGGACTGCAGCCCGAGGTCTGTCATCTCAATGAAGGTCACGCTGCATTCGCGGTGCTGGAACGGGCGCGTTCATACATGGAAGACAATGGCAAGCCATTCGACGTCGCGCTGACCGTCACCCGTGCCGGCAACCTTTTTACGACCCACACCCCTGTGGAGGCAGGCTTTGATCGTTTTGATCCCAGCTTGATCGAGCGATACCTCAGGAATTATGCCGAGGAGAAACTGTCAATTTCAGTCGACGAGCTTCTCTCGTTGGGGCGACGCGATCGCAAAGACTCGTCCGAACCGTTCAATATGGCCTATTTGGCGATCCGCGGCAGCGGCGCCGTCAACGGCGTCAGCAAATTGCACGGTCAAGTGAGCCGACGACTCTTTCAGCCCCTCTTTCCGAGGTGGCCTGAAACAGAGGTGCCGGTAACGCACGTGACCAACGGAGTGCACACCCCTACCTGGGACTCTGCTGAAGCGGACCGCCTGTGGGAACGTTCGTGCGGAAAACAATGCTGGCACGGAACACTGACAGACGCAGAAAAAGATATTCGCGCTGCCAGCGATTCCAACCTCTGGCAACTCCGCGCAGATAGCCGCAAGACTCTCGTTGCGTACGTCCGAAGACTTTACGGTCGTCAATTAGCAACTCGGGGAGCGTCGTCGGAAGACCTCGCGCAGGCCGCACTGGTCCTCGATGAAAATATTTTGACTTTGGGATTTGCCCGTCGTTTTGCTCCGTACAAACGCCCGAACCTTCTCCTGCACGACCCAGCGCGGCTTCTCAACATCCTGATGAATCGAGAGCGCCCGGTTCAACTCGTGCTTGCAGGCAAGGCTCATCCCCAGGATGCCGAGGGGCAAGAAATGATCCGGCAGTGGTTTGAGTTTGCTCGCCGCGTTGAAGTCCGATCCCGGGTGGTCTTCCTTTCGGATTACGACGTACTGATGGCAGAGCATCTGGTTCAAGGTGTGGACGTCTGGGTGAACACCCCGCGACGGCCTTGGGAAGCAAGCGGCACAAGCGGCATGAAGGTGCTGGTGAACGGCGGCCTGAATCTTTCTGAACTCGATGGCTGGTGGGCGGAGGCGTACTCCCCGGAAGTAGGCTGGGCGATCGGAGATGGGCGCGAACATGGGGATGACCCTTCTTGGGACGCAGCTGAAGCTGAAAGTCTTTATGCGGTGCTCGAAAGAGAAGTTATCCCGGAGTTCTATGCCCGCGACGAGAATGGAATTCCACGCGGTTGGGTTGCCCGCATGCGCGAGAGTATGGCCCGCTTAACCCCGACCTTTTCAACCAATCGCGCAGTCCGCCAATATACCGAAGAACACTATCTCTCGGCGGCAGCAGCTTTTCGACGACGCACCGAGAATCGAGGCTCACTGGGTGCCGATCTCATTGCCTGGCAGGGTGAACTGGAGAAACATTGGTACTCGCTGCGATTCGGTTCCGCGACGGTTCAAAAACAGGGGGAGCAATATCTCTTTCAGGTTCAGGTCTTCCTGGGTGATATGAACTCGGAAGCCGTAAGAGTTGAGCTCTACGCAGAGGGGGAGAAGGACGCTGGCCCAATTACGCAGACGATGAATCGTGGCGAACGCCTGGTTGGCGTGGCAAGTGGCTTCACATACACTGCCGCTATCCCGGCCAATCGCCCAGCCGCGGACTATACCCCGCGCCTCGTTCCGCAGCACGCGGGGGCGTTGGTGCCGTTGGAAGTGCCTTTTATTCTGTGGCACGAAGCACCGTCGTGGCGATGAACTTAGAATTCGCTGCAACGTCGCTGTTGGACATTGCATTCGCAGGATTGCAAAGATCGATCAGAAGACGGGGGCGAAGACGGGATCACCCCCGCGGATCCAAAATTGGGGGAACCACGATGCCCGACGAATCTCGACCGCCCGATAAGCAACAACCGATGGAACTCACCACTGATTTTCCAGGAGAGGATCGGCACGAGGTCGTGGCAAAACTGGCCTACCAGCTTTGGGAAGGGAGGGGTCGCCCGTTCGGTTCGCCTGAGGTTGACTGGTTCGCAGCGGAACGCGCTGTGTACTCGTCGCTGGTAGCGTCGGGTTTGGTGACCCCCTCTCCGAATGGTCCGCAGCTCATAGCAGAACAGATTTACCGGTAATGTGCGGGGTTGCGTGTAACGCCACCCTCCGAATGGCCGGCCACCGTGAGACTATCGCCGTCGGCTCCATCCGAATGAGGAGTGGAGGATCTCGTATGACAGCCTTTCAACGGCCGCGCCCGGCTTTCGCGCCTCCAGCGATCTTGGCGAGCGCACGAGTGTAGGCTTCGATGGTTCCAGGAATCGGCTGGCTATAGACGAACTGCCCTTCGCGGCGGCACATGATGAGTTTTGCCTCGCTGAGAACTTTGAGATGGTGAGAGACAGTCGCGGGGGTGACGCCGCGCATCGAGACGATATCGCCACAGTTCATGCGGCCGGTTGCCGAGATAGCCTCCAAGATCCTAAGGCGGGTCTTATCTGCCAGGGCTTTCGATACTTTCTCAAGCTCAGGTCGGTTCATAGTCAAGAGAGAGTGTAGCGAAGTCGCTCGCCTTGCCGCCATAGAGCAAAGCAGCTATTCGACGACGATTTCATAAACGCTGCATCCTGCTACTTCGATAGTCATCTAAATGTCTAAATGAGGCTGGAACGCGAGAGCCACGAACTAGTTGGCTCCGCACTCCAGTCAGAGAATTCCGCAAAGGAGAGTTGGTATGAAGAGGCTCGAAGGAAAAGTGGCGGTAGTGACGGGCGGAAACAGCGGCATCGGGCTGGCGACGGCCAAGCGCTTCCAGGAAGAAGGCGCGAAAGTAGCTATCCTGGGCCGAAGCAGAAAAACGCTGGATGAAGCCGTGAAAACCATCGGAAACGGCGTTGTGGCGGTGCAGGGCGATGTGGCCAAGTTCGCGGACGTAGACAAGCTGTACGCCGAGGTTTCGCAAAAGCTAGGCAAAATTGATGTTTTGTTCGTAAACGCCGGAGTGGCGAAGTTTGCGCCGTTTGCCGAGACCTCGGAGAGCACTTACGACGAAAATTTCGATATCAATATCAAGGGAGCGTACTTCACCATCCAGAAAGCTCTGCCGCTGCTGAACGATGGCGCGTCGATCATCCTGAATACCAGCGTTGCGGGGCAGACAGGTACCGCAGGGACCAGCGCGTATTCTGCAACCAAAGCGGCGCTGCGTTCTTTGGCGCGAACCACGGCTGCGGAATTGGCGGGACGCGGCATCCGCGTCAACACGGTCGCGCCGGGCCCGATCGTCACGCCGATCATTGACAGGACAGGGCTTCCAAAAGAAGCCGTCGATGAATTTTCGAAAGAAATCATTGCGCAGGTTCCGATGAAGCGGTTTGGACAGCCTGAAGAAGTCGCCGGGGCGGTAGCATTCTTGGCCTCACAAGACGCGTCCTACATTACGGGCGTAGAAATCAACGTCGACGGCGGGCTCGGACAAATCTGAATAGGTTAGGCGGTTGGCCAAGGGGCGCGGTGGCGTCCGCCCCTTTCTCGTTTAGAGTGGACGCTTCCGGCGAAGGAGGAATCATTCTGAGCGAGTGACGCGCAACTCTGACGTAATCCGGTAAGGAAAGGTTTGCCGACAATAGGGGAGTTATCGCGTGTCGGATACCGCTGAACTCATAGCCGAAGGCACCCAAGCCATGCCGTCCACACCTTTCGTGAGCCGAATGGGCTCCTCAAGCTTCCAGTCTTTCAGATTCAGGATCTCGATGGTGCCGCCCTGGGGACAGCTCAAATAGGCGCGGGTGCCGTCTGGTGCCAATGCGAATTCTCCTGGGGTAGGTAGGACAGGAACATCCGGGGTGTCAAACGTTTTTGTAAGTGCTCCACTGGCGACATCTACGACGAACAGCTTTCCTGATTCGGAATTGGCAAGGAGCCAATGGCCGTCTTTTGTGATTATGGAAGAGAACGGGACTCTTGGGAGGGAAATCGATCTGACGACTGAGTTGCTTGCAGTATCGATGACCACAATGCGAGGGGTTTCCTGGTCCTGCGTAAAAACGAACCTGCCATCAGGCGAAATCGAGACGCGCTGCACTCTCTTAGAGATTGGAATCGTTGTGATCAAAGTCCGCGCCGGCAAATCGAGAACGCTCACGCTGCCCGCCTCGTTATTCGCCGTGTAGATCCTCCGGCCGTCAGGAGAGATCACGAGCATGTGGGTGTGGCTGGCGCCAGTAGGAATTTCACCGACGAGAGAGCGGGTCTTTGTGTCCACGATGAAAATGGCATTGGCGAGTTCCGCGGAAACATACAGCAATCCGTCAGGCCCAAAGTGCGCGCAGTGCGGGCGAACCTCTTTGCCGAGGTCGATGACGGCAACGGTTCTTCCCCGGCGTAGGTCCACGACGTGAATGGTGCTTCCGTCCGAGCCGGGCTTTCCCACCCATGTGTTTCCGTAGATGGGAACGTAGCCGAAGCGACCATCCGGGGAGACAGCGACCTCGTGTCCGTTAATGTCGACTCCCACTGTGGCTAGAATCTGTTTGGAGATGGGATCCACGAGCAAAACGCTGTGCTCCATTTGGTTAGCAACGAAGAGAATATTGACTGGGTTCGGGTCACCAGAAACGTGGCACGGAAGTAAAAGGCAGGCGAGAAACAAAATGCCCAAGTGGCGGAGATTCATGATTGCCCTCTTCCCTAGGCGGCAGAACTACCAGTTGGCCCGAAAGTATAGCACTGCACCGAGGCAGATTCTGAATTGAATAGCCTCCTTTCTAGGCGTTCATCTCTGATCTTGACGGATGACCAACCATCCGGGAGTTATCGCTTAGTGGCTCGAATCTAACGCCGAATGGGACTGCTTCGGCTCCAAGCGAGTGTCGCTTGTCCATAGGACTATAATGACGCGCAACGCATGGGGCTCACGTCGGGGACCAAACTCGGTCCGTACGAAATTGTCTCGCCGCTGGGGGCGGGCGGGATGGGAGAGGTGTATCGCGCTCGCGATACACGCCTGGACCGCACGGTGGCCATCAAAATTCTGCCCGAGCGTCTTTCCGGCAACCCGGAAGCGAAACAGCGTCTTGACCGCGAGGCCCGCGCTATTTCGGCGTTGAGCCATCCCAACATTTGCCACCTCTACGACGTAGGGCAGCAGGACGGCGTCAGCTACCTCGTCATGGAATACCTTGAAGGCGAGACTCTGGGCGACCGCCTGCGCAAGGGCAAACTGCCGCTGGAGCAGGTCTTCCGTGTCGGGGCGGAGATTTGCCGAGGGTTGGAAGAGGCCCACCGCAGCGGCGTGGTTCATCGCGACCTGAAGCCGAGCAACGTCATGCTGACCAAGTCGGGCGCGAAGCTAATGGACTTCGGTTTGGCCAAGGCACCGGCCGCTCCGCTGGGAACTTTGTCTGGGTCGAACTCCTTGGCCACCATGTCGCAGCCGTTGACCACGGAGGGCACCATCGTGGGCACCATTCAGTACATGGCACCCGAGCAACTGGAAGGCAAAGAAGCGGACAAGCGCAGCGACATTTTTGCTTTGGGCTCGGTTTTGTATGAAATGGTCACCGGCAAACGCGCGTTTGAAGGGAAGACAACAGCCAGCACGATTGCCGCGATTCTCGCAGCCGAACCAAAGGCGCTGAGCGCGATACAGCCATTGTCGCCACCCGCTCTGGAACACGTGATCGCCACCTGCATCGCGAAGGATCCGGACGAACGCTGGCAAAGCTCTGCCGACGTTTCGCGGCAATTGGAGTGGGTTGCGGAAGATCCGAAGACCGCGGAGCTTTCTCCACGCAGCGGAAAGCTCCCATGGACGCTGCTGGCGGCGGGAATGTTGATCGCCGCAGCGTTTTTGCTGGGCACGCGATGGTCGAGGGCTCCGGCGCACGCGAACCAGTTCGAAGTGAACCCGCCTCCGAATACCTATTTCAACTTCCGCGGTCTCTCCGGAGCGCCGGTTCCGTCGCCGGATGGGAGCAAGATCGCGTTTGTGGCCTTCACTCCGGGCAAAACCGGAACGGCAGGACTGTGGCTACGTTCGCTCGAATCGACGGAAGCGCGTTTCCTTCCCGGCACGGAAGCAGCGATGTATCCGTTTTGGTCACCGGATGGAAAGTCTCTGGCGTTCTTTGCCGCGGGAAAGCTGAAGAAGCTCGATGTGTCGGGCGGGAATGCCATTCCCATCTGCGACGTCCTCGAGGGACGGGGCGGGACCTGGTCCACCGACGGTGTCATCCTCTTTGGTATGCGCGCGGGTGCTCTGTTCCGGGTAGACGCTTCCGGCGGCAAGCCCGTCCAGCTTACCAGCCTGGACGAAGCGCGGCACGAGACCAGCCATCGTTTTCCGCAGTTTCTTCCCGATCAGAAGCATTTCCTGTTTGTGGCGCAAGCCCCGCTAATCCCTAGCGCGCGCGCCTTCGTCGCCTCCTTGGAGTCGCCACAAAAAGCCGCCATGCTGGAAGACGTCACCTCAAGCGCGATGTTTTCCAACAATCACCTGCTATATGTTTTGGACAACAGTCTGCTGATTCGCCGCTTTGACCCCCTGACTCTGCACTTCACCGGCGAGCCGGTGGTTGTAGCCGAGCACGTGCAGAATGATCCTCAGTTCAATTTCGCAGCTTTCTCCGTTGCTGGCTCCACTTTGATTTACCAGACCGGCGCGGTAGTTGCGGGAACCCGCCTTGTCTCCTACGGACGCACCGGGAAGCCGACCGTTCTGAGTGAGGAAAAAGATCTGATTCAGACCGTTGCGCTCTCCCCGAAAGAGGATCAGTTGGCCGCTTCCCTGGGGCTGGCCTCCGGCCAGTTGACGGACATTTGGGTCTTCGATCTGCGCAAGAACAGCAAAACCAAGCTGACCTTCGACCAGCACTCCTTCTCTCCCGTGTGGTCGCCGGACGACAAGAGAGTGGCGTTTGACCGCGTCGACGCCGACGGAGACACGATCATCTCGAAGGACGTTTCCGGGAGCGGCTCTGAGGAAGTTCTGTTCAAACTTCCGTTTCAGAGGGGCAACTTGGGCGGCGAATCCACGCCGCAAAAACTGTATCCCATGGGCTGGACCGCAGATGGAAAATACTTGATCTACCGTGGGCCCGGCGAAGTCAGGGCGCTTGCGCTCGACGGCTCGCGCAAATCGACTCCTTTGTTTTCTGCGAAGATGGGAACCTACGGTGTCGCGGTGTCTCCGGACGGCCGATGGTTGGCCTATTCGTCGAGCGAATCGGGTCTGCCTGAAATCTATGTCGTGCCCTTCCGGACAGCGCCGGATGGGACTCCATCGATCTCGGGGGGCAAATGGCAGGTATCGAACGGTGGCGGCACGGCGCCGGTCTGGCGAGGCGACGGGAAAGAGCTGTTCTTTACCAATACCTCAGCGGCCACCCTGATGTCTGCCACCGTCAGCATCACCAGCGACCACTTTGAACGAGATACTCCCCAATCTCTTTTCAACCTCGACGCCCATCCGATCTTGAACTATTACGCCGTTCTCCGAGACGGGCAGAAGATCTACATGACAAGCTATGGGCCGGGTAGCACGGCGCCCTTCACGGTGACCACGAACTGGTTGGACCTGGTAAAGAGATGAGATGGCTTACGAGGTACGTCTTTGCTGGGTAACGGACCGAGAGTCGCTCCTACGAAATCCAATCCGCGTTGATGGCAGCGCAGAATCGTGCGGCGCCACCTTCGGCGTCGTCGCTACCGCTTCTGCGGGTGTGGTTTCCTCAACCGAATCGTGCTGCAGCAGGGGCATTGCTGATCGTCATTCTCAGCCATGTTGCGGACAAAAGTGGTCTGAAAGCGGACTGAGAAACAAAGAAGCATTTCGAATTGGCTTACTTACACACTTGCGCTCTTCACCAGCCCGGCACAATGGCGTATTCTGGGTTGATTAAGAGAGCAAAATGAACGACTCGTTTCACGTCTGCGGCAGGCGGTCTCTTAGGAAGATTGGCAAAGACGAGCCAGGGCAATGACAAATACCTCTGGGACTAAGGACAAAACCTCTGCCGGCGACCCGATTCCTCCCAAGTGCTCGGTCATCGAGGTGCATGTAGGCGAATTGAAGCAGTTATTCAACGCCATCGATCCTTCTCCGTTTCGCGACAAGGACCTGGACCCCAAGGCTGAGGAGTTCATTGTAGGTTGGGCCAAGGAGTTGCCACGTGATACAACGCTTGCTCTGGTGGTTGATCTCGACCGGGAGGCCGGATTCCCCGACGAGGCTGCTGTGCTACGCGACGCGATTCACGAGTTCTTCAGTCAACGCTCGGAAGCATATGGGCGGCGTCTGCGCGAATTGTTTCGTGTCGGCCGGACCAGCCTTGTGATCGGGCTCGTTGCTTTAGCCTCGGCGATCGCATTGGGCGATTTTCTCGCCGCTTTGATGAAAGGCAGCCGCATTGGTGAGATCGTTCGCGAAAGCCTTACGATCGGTGGCTGGGTTTCCATGTGGCGCCCTCTCGAAATTTTCTTGTACGACTGGTGGCCAATTCGCAGTGAAGTTCGGCTTTCTGAGCGGCTTGCAGCGATGCCGGTACGCATCAGATACGCGAACGCCACGGGTCCCGATGCGTGGAGAGAAGACTGGCCGGCGGTATCGCCAAGAGGTGAACGGGCGAGCAGCGAGGCCCAACCGCGAGCTCTAAATCAGGCAAGTTGAGCTCAACTTTTTGCAGAACCGGGAGGGAAGTCTTGAACATCTTCGTGACACCTTTGTCCAGGCTCTTTTCGTTCTTCGTCGCCCTGTCGGACAGCGTGTCCTGGGCACTTCCGTTCTTCGTCTAGATCGAATCATCGGGACGATGTAGAGTTCATTTCGACGCAACAGGAAATACAATGTCGTATCAGCCTATCGAAAATTACGGAATCATCGGCAACATGCGAACTGTCGCCCTCGTAGCCATGAATGGTTCGATCGACTGGTACTGTTATCCTCACTTTGATTCGCCCAGTGTTTTTGGGGCGATTTTAGATGATAAGAAGGGGGGGCGGTTCCAAATTTCTGCTGGCCCTGACGGCGTGCGGTACAAACAGTTTTATTGGCCTTCCACCAATGTCTTAGTGACTCGATTCCTGCTCCCAGACGGAATTGTCGAACTTGAAGACTTCATGCCGGCGGGGCTGCCGTCCGACTCCATCGAGTACCATCACATTTACCGTCGCGTTCGCTGCGTTAAGGGAGCAGTGCGCATTTGGGTCGCGTGCCGTCCGGCTTTTGATTACGGACGGCAAGTTCACGAGACGGCGATTGAGACTAATGGGGCGAGATTCGAGTCAAGCAGCTTGACCTTAGTTCTTTCTACTACCGTGCCGCTCAGCGATGACGGGCAAGGTGGGGTGTCCGCCGAATTCGCGCTCACCGAAGGAGAATCGCAGACCTTCATTCTTGGGGAAAACAGCGGCGGGAACGGCGCTCCCACCCCGCCTTCGGAAGAAGGTGCTGAGCAACTGCTGCGGAGCACCGTGAGATTCTGGCATAACTGGCTCTCCGGCTGCACGTACCATGGGCGCTGGCGGGACCAAGTGCACAGGTCGGTGTTGGCGTTAAAGCTTCTTACGTTTGAACCTACCGGGGCGATTATTGCTGCGCCAACCACGAGCTTACCCGAGGTCATCGGTGGCGTTCGCAACTGGGATTATCGCTACACCTGGATGCGCGATGCCGCCTTTACGGTCTATGCATTTCTGCGCATCGGTTTCCGAGACGAAGCGGCGGCCTTCCTGGGTTGGCTCGAGAATTACGCGTCCAAGCACTCCCACCGGAACTCGCCCGGTACGGTGATGTTCACGATCGAGGGTGAGACTCATATTCCCGAGCTGACTTTGGACCACTGGGAAGGGTACCGGGGATCCCGCCCGGTCCGAATCGGCAATTTGGCGGTTTCGCAGTTTCAAGGAGACATCTATGGCGAACTGATGGACGCCCTGTATCTGTCCAATAAGTATGTCAGCCCGACGCCGTACGATATGTGGGTAAAGATCCGCAATCTTATGGAGTGGATCTGCGAGAACTGGCATCTTCCGGATTCCGGTATTTGGGAGATGCGCAATCGGCAGGAGCATTTCGTCTTCTCGAAGGTCATGAACTGGGTAGCTCTTGATCGTGGCATCCGGCTCGCGGATAAGCGTGCTCTTCCGGCTGACCGCGCAAAGTGGATCCGCGAGAGAGACCGCATTTATGAAGAAGTGATGACCAAGGGATGGAACGAGAAGCGCAAATCATTTACACAGTTCTACGGTAGCGAGGATCTGGACGCCTCCCTCCTTATTATGCCGCTCGTCTTCTTCATGGCCCCGACCGATCCGCGGATGATCAGCACCATAGACGCTATCCTTGAAAGGCCCAGTCACGGGGGCCTTGTCAGCGACAGCCTGGTGTATCGCTATCCGCCTCATCCCCGTGTTGACGGACTCCCGGGTGAGGAAGGTACGTTTAACATGTGCTCCTTTTGGCTTGTGGAAGCGCTGACACGCGCAGGCCTGGCATATCCCGAAAGGCTGAATCAAGCCAGATTGCTGTTTGAACGGGTGCTGGGCTATGCGAATCATCTTGGGCTTTATGCCGAGCAGACCGGGCCGCAGGGCGAGGCGCTGGGCAATTTCCCCCAGGCATTCACTCATCTCGCGTTGATCAGCGCCGCATTCAATCTGGATCGCATGTTGGGTAGCCAGGTTTGAACCCAGTGCCGCAACGCTCATCGAGATCGCCGCGAAAATGCTTTTCAGATCTGAAAGGCGATCGACGCTACGTCGAGAAGACGACTTGACGTTACTAATTTTATCGGCCGAGCATCGCCACAGTTTTAGCTGGGTCGTGGGTTGAACCAGGAACAGAGCGCGAGAGTCTCCTTCAGGTGAGTAGAGGAGCCGAGAGCCTCTGCAATCAAGCCCGGTTTACTTCATCTAGTCAACGGCATAGTAGTAGTACTCGGCGGTATAAGGAACCTTCAGGACGGCTTCCTGATCTACAGGCACTCTTATCGCGATCGATGTCGCCCCGGACCAGTCCTACGGCAGAAACCTATATCCAGCGCGGTGGACCGTATGAAAGTGCATGGGATGAGCGGGATCCGGTTCTAGTTTTTTGCGTAACTTTAAAATGTGGTTATCGACTGTCCTTGTACACGGATAGTTCTCGTATCCCCACACTTCATTCAGTAGCTCGTCCCGTGAGATCACCCTCCGCGGGTTTTTGATCAGATACGCGAGAGTTTTGAATTCTTTACTGGTGAGAGTAACCGCCCGACCGTTACGATGAATTTCCATCGTCGAGAGACATCCTTTGACTCCGCCAAACTCAAACGTGTCTGTGGCGTTGGAATTCTTCAACCAGGCCTTCGCTGCCTCCATCGGTGAGCCGACACTCATGGTCTCGGTGAGGTCAGTCACGGATTTATTCGGGGACAGCCTTTTCTGGGCCGCCTCATCCTCAACAGCTGATTTCGGAACAAGCAGGATCACCGAAAAGAAACGCGATAGCTTACGAAAGTCTTCCGGAATGTCAGAGGCTGGCACGAAAGCCAGATTTTCATCGAGGAAGCGAATCGCGGCTGATTTAGGCTCCGCCGTGGGATGCACAAAAGGGGGAATTGCGGAGTTGATTGCTGCTGTCATAGAAATTCCTCTTTGCTAGTCGACATAGGCCGCTGGTTCCTCACAAAATTCACCTGACCCGCGAAGGACTACTGAAGTCGCCGGGTATATCCCTCGCGGCGTAACCGCGCTAGCGGTTTTTTTATTGCTCTCTAATGTGGAAGCCACGTGAGGTTTTCGTCGTTCTCTCAATCTTTTTCTCTGTCCATCCACTCGCGGACATACGCCGGACAATTCTCAAGCTTCATGCCATCCGCCTCGCAATCCCGCAGAAACCTCACTGCGTCGCGATCCGCCAGCCTCAGGTCTCGCAAATCCAGAATGATGTTGCGGTAGTCGCAATCAAAAAGTTCCTTCAGTTCCGAGACCTGCGTCGCCTCCATACGCCCACTTAGGGTGAACACCGTGAATCTCTGTCGCGTTGATCTCTCGATTCTCAAAGTCATCGGTTGTCGTCGCGATGCTCTGCATTGCCGCTATCCCGGCCAGTGACGCAAGTGGAAATGCAATACAGAGGCCACATGCAACATATTGAAAACAGGCGGTCAGAGGTAGCCGTCGGATGACGAGACTTCGGGAAGTGCCGAATTTTCGGGAGTTGAATAGGTAGGGACTTACTACTGCTCAGAGATAAACTTGTGTTTCTTGATCTTCAGTTGCTTGATTTTCGAGTCCAACGTCGACCGGGGAATTCCGAGTTTCGCTGCCGCACCTTGTGGGCCAGCGACTCTTCCCTTGCATTCAGCCAATGCGGTTTCAATGATTTCTCTCTGCTGATTCTGGAGAGTGTCGGGCAAAGGACCTGGCAACTCTTGCCGGGCTGGCTCCGGGCCGGCCAGCCAAGCCTTTTCGATCCGAAAAGTGTCGCCGCTGCTCAGGATCACCGATCGCTCAACGATGTTTTGCAGCTCACGGATATTTCCCGGCCAAGGATACAGCTGGCACAGTTCCAGCGTATTCCTGTCAATTTTGCGAATTTGCTTGCCGGTTTTCTCTGCATAGCGCTTAACGAAGTACTCAACCAACATCGGAATATCCTCCTTCCGCTTGCGCAGAGGAGGGACCTCAATCGGGAAAACGTTAAGACGGTAAAATAAGTCGGACCGAAATGTTCCCGCGGCAATGGCTGCCGTTAAATCACGGTTGGTTGCGGCTATGACGCGAACGTCGGTGGTAAGAGTTCGGTTACCTCCCACTCGTTCGAACTGCCGCTCCTGAAGTACTCGCAGCAACGCAATCTGGGCCTCGGCGGGAAGGTCTCCGACCTCGTCTAGAAAAATCGTACCCGAATGTGCAACCTCAAAGCGACCCTGGTGGCGCTGCACCGCGCCAGTGAAGGCGCCTTTCTCGTGGCCAAAGAGTTCCGACGCGACCAAGGAGGAAGGAATTGACGCACAGTTTACGCTGATGAAGGCCTGGCCGGAACGCTGCGAGTGCTTGTGTATGGCGCGAGCAATTAATTCTTTTCCGGTGCCGGTTTCGCCCGTGATCAGCACCGTGGAATCGGTGGGGGCCACTCTCACAATGCTCGAGAGCACGGTTTGCAGCGCCGGTGACGCGCCCACAATTTCCTCAAACATGAATGCCTGATCGATTTGCTCCCTCAGCGCAAGGTTTTCGTCACGCATCCTCTCCTCGGCCCGTTTGCGGTCCTCGATATCCGTCCCAGTCGCATACCAGCGAATAATGTTCCCCTGGTCGTCGCGAAGGGGATTGTAGCGGACAAGAAACCAGCGATACTTACCGTCTTTCCCAAGAGCTCGTTGCTCAAGCTCAAAAGGCTTACCGCGCGCGAGCGCCTCACGGCGCTCCTCGTGTAGCCTTTCCAGATCCTCGGGGTGGAAGACTCGGGCGCGCTGGTCTTCTTCCTGCACGTCCTCCAAAGTGAGACCGGTGTAATCGAGCACGGTCTGATTTGCATAAAGGGCTGTCCCATCCGAGCGCAAGACGTAAATATAACTGGCGATGGCGTCGGTCATCCGCCGAAGCTCTGTCTCCTCCGCCTTTATTTGCTCAAACGCAGTCTGCAGAGCAGCTCTCGCTTCGTGCTGCTCGGTTACATCCATCGCCGTACCGACTAATTCAATGACATCACCGGCAGCATTCAATACCGGGTGTCCGACCACATGAATGTACTTGGCCGGGCTGTCTGGT
>Ga0210389_10002218_pt1 | contig 15389 bp, 10 predicted proteins | sample IncBWH28OmetaG_FD_160127 | JGI IMG/M metagenome (GOLD analysis project Ga0210389, IMG submission 160127) | Forest soil microbial communities from Barre Woods Harvard Forest LTER site, Petersham, Massachusetts, United States - Inc-BW-H-28-O ...
CGCGGCCTGCTCGCCGCCCATCACCGAGACCCGTGCGTTCGGCCACATCCAGAGGAAGCGCGGGCTATAGGCGCGGCCACACATCCCGTAATTGCCGGCCCCGTAAGAGCCGCCGATCACGACCGTGAATTTCGGCACGTTGGCGGTGGCGACCGCTGTCACCAGCTTGGCACCGTCGCGCGCGATTCCGCCGGCCTCGTACTTCTTGCCGACCATAAAGCCCGTAATGTTCTGCAGGAACACAAGCGGGATATTGCGCTGGCAGCACAGCTCGATGAAATGCGCGCCTTTCAGCGAACTCTCGCTGAACAGGATGCCGTTGTTGGCGATGATGCCGACCGGATACCCCCAGATATGCGCGAAGCCGCAGACGAGCGTTTGGCCATACAGTTTCTTGAATTCGTCGAATTCGGAACCATCGATGAGCCGGGCAATGATGTCGCGCACGTCGAACGGCCTGCGCCCATCGGCGGAGACCACACCGTAAATTTCGTCTGCCGCAAACAGCGGCTCGCGCGGTTCGCGCATGTTCAATTGCGCGGGCGCGGGCGGTTTCAACGTGGCAACGATCCGCCGCGCAATCCCGATCGCGTGAGCATCGTTTTGCGCGTAATGATCGGTGACGCCGGATTGCCGCGAGTGGACGTCGGCCCCGCCGAGTTCTTCCGCGGTGACCACCTCGCCAGTAGCCGCCTTCACGAGCGGCGGGCCCCCAAGAAAGATCGTGCCTTGATTGCGCACGATGATGCTCTCGTCCGACATCGCCGGCACATAAGCGCCTCCCGCGGTGCAGGAGCCCATCACGACAGCTATTTGCGGAATGCCGAGTGCCGACATCTGGGCCTGGTTGTAGAAGATGCGGCCGAAATGCCGCTCGTCGGGAAAAATCTCGTCCTGCTGGGGCAAAAATGCGCCCCCGGAATCGACCATGTAGACGCAAGGAAGGTTGTTTTGCCGGGCCACATCCTGTGCTCGCAGGTGCTTCTTCACCGTCATCGGATAATAGGTGCCGCCCTTGATCGTTGCATCGTTGGCAACGACCACGCATTCGCGTCCCGAAATCCGTCCCACCCCGGTGACGATGCTCGCCGAATGCACGTCGCCACCGTAGAGGCCGTAGGCTGCAAGCGGCGACATTTCGAGAAAGGCGGTGCCGGGATCGATCAGAAGATCAACGCGCTCGCGCGCCAGCATCTTGCCGCGGGAGGTGTGCCTGGAACGCGAGGCTTCACCGCCACCCTCAGCCACCTGATTGAGCCTGTCGCGAAGGTCAGCGACCAGCGTCCGCATCGCTTCTGCATTACGGGCAAAGTCGGATGAGGTGGGGTCGATAATGGATTGAAGTGGCATGGCCTTCGGCAACTTTGTGGTGCGCCGCAATTTGCGCGGATCTGGGCCTGTGCCATCGTGTCATCGCGCCGCTGGCTAGCGCAACTCGGAAAATGGATCATCAACCGAAAACGCGCAAAAACCGTGTGAAGTTAGGGCCTTAATGCCCTGTTTTGAGGTATTTTCTTGATGCCAATGCAAGGCAACTTACGTTCGGGGCGACTGATCTCCGGACTTCCAAGGCGCCCTATTCCGGATCGGTTCCGATTCCTAATGGGTCCAAGGCTCGCCGCGGCGGAACGCGAAATTGTCGGCATAGGCCACCTGGCGGCGCCCCGACTCCTTCGGTTCAAGCACTTGGTAGGGAATGCCCTCACGCTCGCAATAGGCGATCGCCTCTTCCTTGGTCTCGAAGCGCAGCGTGACTTGCTGCTTCATATCGCCCGAACTGGTCCAGCCCATCAGCGGCTCGACAAAACGCGGCTGCTCAGGCTCGTAGTCAAGCTGCCAATCCCTGGTCTTGGCCTTCCCCGATTGCATCGCGTTTTTGGCAGGCTTAAAGATGCGGGCAGTCATGGATTGTCGGACCCTTTCGAGGAATAAATGGGCGGATCGAAACAGCCGGGATAAAGGTGGATTTCTCCGTCCCGAATCTGAGTCGCTGGTTCTCCCGCCTTTGATGTAACATCTTCTGTAGTGGTATATTCATTTTGTCGTCCGGTGACAATCTTGCCGGACTTCAAGACTACTGCCCGGCCCGCTGTTTTTCCTCAACGGATGCTTCACATCGAAACGGCTCCCATGAAAATCAACGCCATCTTGCCGGAAAAAGGACGCGACCTTCGCCTCGATCTGTTCCGCGGCATCGCCAACTGGGCGATTTTTTTGGACCATATTCCGGACAATGTCGTGAACTGGATCACGACGCGGAACTACGGCTTTAGCGACGCGGCCGACCTCTTCGTATTCATTTCGGGCTACACGGCCTCCTTCGTCTATGCGCGGATGATGCTGGAACGTGGCTTTATCGTCGGCGCCACCCGCCTGACCAAGCGGGTCTGGCAGCTCTACGTCGCGCACATCATCCTGTTCGTCGTCTACATCGCCTCGATCAGCTATTTGGCGCTGCGCTTCGGCGATTCCGAGATCATCAACGAGTTCAACGTCTCGGGGCTCGTCGATCAGGCGACCGAGACGCTGCGCCAGGGTCTGCTGCTCAAATTCAAGCCGGTCAATCTTGACGTGCTTCCGCTCTACATCGTGCTGATGGGATTCTTTCCGCCCGTGCTTTGGATCATGTTGCGCCAGCCCGACCTGACGATGCTGGCATCGATCCTGCTGTGGCTGGCCGCCCGGCATTTCGGCTGGAATTTTCAGGCCTATCCGGGTGGCACCTGGTACTTCAATCCGTATTGCTGGCAACTGCTGTTTGTGTTCGGCTCATGGTGTGCGCTTGGCGGCGCCAGGAAATCGCGCTGGCTGATCGATTCCCCCATCACGGTCTATCTGTGCTTCGCCTATCTGCTCTTTGCGATGGTGATGACCATGGCGGGCAAGTTTCCGGATTTCGGCAACATGCTCCCGCACTGGCTCTACGCGGCGTTCAACCCCAACGACAAGACTAATCTCGCGCCCTACCGTTTCCTGCATTTTGTCGTGATCGTCATTCTCGTCATTCGCTTCCTGCCGAAAGATTGGCCGGGACTGGAATGGAAGGTGTTTGATCCCCTCATCGTCTGCGGCCAGCAATCGCTTGCGGTGTTTTGCGTCGGCGTCTTCCTGTCCTTTGTCGGACATTTCGAACTGATGATGAGTTCGGGCTCTCTGTTCGCTCAGCTCTTTGTCAGCGTGACCGGCATCGCGATCATGACCATCGTCGCTTACTATATCTCGTGGTCAAAGAGGCAGGACAAACCGCTCAAGACACCGGCGGCAAAACCGGCCTGATCGCGACAACGCCGCGCCCTAGTTCTCCGAACCTTCGCTGGACGACGGCGGCCCGCGCCGAGGCTTTGGCGCGACCAACCGCCCCCGCGAGGAAAAGCCGCCCCATTCCGTGCTCCATCCCATTTTGGCGGTGCGCCCTCGCCGTCCCTGGAGCGCAAACGCCGCGCCCTGCGGATCGACACACCGGGCGACCGAGAGGCCGCCAAGCAACTCCGCCTCGTTGCGGAAGGCCTTGCCCCCGCCCGCCCTGACGCGTTCGACCGCCGCATCGATATCCTCGACGTTCAAGTAGAACAACCAGAACGGCACCGGTTCATCGGGACGCTTCTTGAACGCCCCGCCGATCACAAGGCTGCCGGAGGAAAATGCTCGATAGCCGGCGACCGCGTCGGGCTCGCCATCCGCCTTCTGCCATCCGAAAAGCTCACAGTAGAACGCAAACTCCCTGTCCAGATCGGCGGCAAGCAGCTCATTCCAGCCAATGCGGCCAATCTTGCCTGACTCGGCCGGTTGTTGCGGCCTTATTCGCAAGTGATCGACCAGCGCAAAGGTCGCCGCGTTGGGATCGGCGACAACCGAAATCAGCCCGATATTGGTGTCGGTCGGCGGCACATACACTGTGCCCCCGAGGCGTTTTACTCTATCAACCGTTGCGTGCATGTTCGTGACGCCGACATACCCTTCCCATCTTGGCCGCGCACCTAATTTGCGACCCTCTTCCGGCAATTCCATCAGACCGGCTGCAGGGACCCCGTCGGCCGTGAACACGCTATAAGGTAGCTTCGGCGTCGACGCCTCTTGCGTCCGCCAGCCCACCACGTCGCGATAGAAAGCAGCCGCGGCCGCGACGTCGGTGGTCATCAGCTCATACCAGTTGAAATATCCGGGATCGTTGACCAAGTCCGCTTCTCCGTTCGCACCCGCAAAAAATCCTCAGCGCGAATTCAGCCGTAATGGGCGGCCCGGTCCAATGCAAGGAGTGGCGCGCCAGTGTCGAACAGGAGGCACGCGCCACGCCTCATTTGCCTGATGCTCGGAACTAGCGATGCCCGCCGATGTTAGTCCTCCGGCTATTCAGAAGCTCGGGTGGAATGTGAATTTTCCAACACCGAGAATGATGAATGGATGATGAATGGAAGGTGTCACTACGTTCATGAATGTGAAATGTTGGCCATTGAGCGAGCTTTGGGGATTCGTGAACCTCCGTTAGCTTGCGGGTGACTAACCCTTGCAGTAAGCTTGTCCCACTCGAACCGCTTGCGAGAAAATGGAGGATTCGAATATGCCACGAACTTCGAAGAAAACACGCGCCAAGGCCGCGCTCCCAGCGTTGGGAGCAGCTGGCTTGACGTTTTCAATGGTCGGCGGCGCGGCGGCGGCGGTTGCGCCGGCCAACGATGCGACCCAATCCTTGAACTATTCACCCAATCACCAGATCACCCTCGGCGAGGAAGAAATCGCTGACGTCAGCCTGGCTACCTTCTACGTCTTCGACAAGGAAGCAGCGGCTGCGGCGAAAGACGGCACGATCCAGCTAGCTCGCGGTTGCGGCGGCTGCCGCGGTTGCGGCGGGTGCCGAGGCTGTCGCGGATGCCGTGGATGCGGTGGCCGTGGATGCGGCTGCGGTGGATGCGGCGTTGGATGGGGCGGCTGCTGCCTTTCGTGGGGTGCGTGCCGGATTTGCTAAGCGAGATCGTCCGTCTCGCTTGATCAAAACCAATTGTGCTTGATCAAAACCAACGTCGAGGCCGGGTTCGACATCGTCGACCCGGCCTATACATTGTATTCTTGCGGTGGCATCTCCGGCTTTGCCGGCCCACTGTGCTCACACCGAGCTTCCACCTAAAGAGAATGCATTCGCACGCTGGTTGGTTCAGGAGAAATCCCCGATCCGAGAAAACTTCTCGCATTGACGAGTTGACGTGGCGGGCAGGATTCGTGTGCTGAAATATGAAAGCCAAAGCCAAACGCAAGGCCGCTTCACCTCGCCGTCCCGTCAAGGACATTGCGCAATTTGCGCCGAATTTCACGGTTTACGTTTTGCCGCCCGATGCGGTCTGCCTCTACTCCGAAGACCGCAAGTTTTTCCTTCATGGTGAGCTTTACTGCGCCCTTGCTACGGCGATCGGCAAGGGCGGAAAGAGCCTTCAGCAACTTCTTGGCGAACTCAGCAAACGCTTTCCGCCTGAAAAAGTCGAAGAAGCACTCAAGCGCCTGATCGAGCGTCGCTATATCATCGAGGCGTCTGCGACATCGGGCACCGCGTTGGCCGGCTACTGGGCGAGCCTGGGCCTGCCGCCAGGTGTAGCCGAGCAAAATCTAGCGAATTGCCGCGTGCGCGTTGAATCAATCGACGTGCAAGGTGCCAAGGAATTCACGAAGGCTCTGACCGAATTCGGCGTCCGCATTGTCCCACGCAACGCCGACCTCACCGTGACGCTCGCCAACGACTACCTCGAGCGGCGCCTGGCCGAATTGAACAAACAACGTGTGTCAGACGGCACACCCTGGCTCCTCGTGCAACCCTCCGGAGCCTTCCCGCTCGTCGGACCGCTGTTCAATCCCGGCAACGGGCCCTGCTGGACCTGCCTGTTCGATCGCATGATCAGAAACCGCGAGGTCAAGGGATTCCTTGAGCGCGGTGGAGCGCAGCCGGTCGCCTTTTCGCCGCTAACACGCAACCCGCTGGGCCAAGGTACGCTTCAGTTTGCGGCACTCGAAGTCGCCAAGGCCATTGCCACTGGTTTTCAGACCGATTTGAACAACCACATCATCAGCCACGATCTGCTGGGATCGAACATCGTCAAGCACTATGTACCACACCGCCCGCAATGCCCGACTTGCGGCAGCAAGAAGTTACGAGATCCGCGCCGCAAGCCAACGCCGATCGAGTTGGGTCCGGGCCTCAAATTGATGATCACGAGCGGAGGGTACCGTACGGTATCGTCGCGCGCGACGGTGGCGCGCTTCCGCAAGCATGTCAGCCCGCTGACAGGGGTGGTTACGAAACTGGAGCGGATCGAAGCCGATCTGCCGATGAACACCAATTATTTTGCGGGCCACAATTTTTCCGGGCCTGCACTGACCGTCGACGCCCTCAGAGCGGGATTGACCGGCGGAAGTTTCGGCAAGGGCTCTACGGCTGAGCAAGCGGAAGCCAGTGCGTTGATGGAGGCGATCGAGCGTTACTCCGGCATTTTCCAGGGCGATGAAGTCCGGATCAACAAGCGCTTTACCGATTTTCAGGCTGGCGAAGCCATCGATCCCCAGGATGTGCTGCTCTTCAGCGACGCACAGTACCGCTCACCTGAAGCTGAGCCCGAGGACGGCCATATCGTTCCTGCACCCTTCGACCCTTCGGCGAAAATAGAGTGGTCGCCGGTCTGGTCGCTGCGCGATCAACGCTTCAGGTATCTGCCGACCAGCCTGATGTACTTTTTCTACGGCGGCGGCCCAGGATCCTATCGAGCCGACTCCAACGGTTGCGCTGCCGGTAACACGCTGCAAGAAGCCATTGTTCAGGGCATCCTCGAGCTCGTGGAACGCGATGCATACGCCATCTGGTGGTACAACAGGTCGCAACGCGAAGAACTCGATCTCCACCAGTTCGACGATTCGTATGTTCACGATCTGCGGACCCAGCTTGCCGACGCCGGACGCCGGCTTTGGGTCATCGACATCACGACTGATCTTGGCGTCCCAACCTATGTGGCGATGCTGCATTGGATCCAGAACGGACATGAAAACATCGAGTTCGGCTCCGGCGCGCATTTCGACAGCCGCATCGCGTTGTTGCGCGCGCTGACCGAGCTCAACCAATTCCTGTCGATCGGCCTGATGGGAGGCGGAACGGGTGAGAAGCCTAGCCTGGATGGCGTCACTCCGTTACGTCTGGATGACTATCCCTTCCTGACTGGAAATGGCCGTCCCGCCCCGCTTGTCTCGGACTCAAAATTTGGCCCTCTCGAAAACACGCGCCAGCAGGTTGATGCCTGCGTCGAGATCGCACGAAAAGCGGGCCTGGATTTTCTCATCCTCGATCAAACCCGGCCTGACGTCGAAACATCCATCGCCAGGGTGATCGTGCCCGGCTTGCGGCACTTCTACCGGCGCTTCGGACCGGGCCGGCTTTACGATGTCCCCGTGAAGCTTGGATTGCGCGATACTCCGATTGCGGAAAGCGAATTAACGCAATTCCTTCCTCATAGCTAAAGAGGACCCAACCGGCTTGCCCGCGTCCGGAAAGAAGAAGAGTGGGAGTCGCCGGATCGCAATGCCGGTCCTTGCCGCGCGCGTGAATGCCAAAATCGCGCTGGAGGCGCAGGCTGACGGAACCGTCGTCGCCCGGTTCGATGGCTATGCCCAGGGGTTCGGGAGGTTCGATGCGGCTGCCGTGAAGCGCCTGCACGAGCTACGCGCCGGTCTGCCAGTGGCGTCAATTGCGCGCGGCCGCGCGGCAGACAAGGAAATCGGCCTGCTTGTTCGCCGGCTCGCGCGAAGCGGCCTGTTGGAATATCGCTACGGAGTCGCCCGAGGCGATCAGGATTTGATCGTCATCGAGCCGCAGGTCCCTGATTATTGGCCCGAGATGGCAAAGATCGGCAATTCCGACACCGTCGTTCTCTCGCGATTCGCGTACTTGCGGCGGCGCGGCAAGGAGATGGTGCTCGAATCGCCGCTCGCGGGCGCCTTGTTCAGGATTTGTGATCCCGCGGTCGCCGCGGCGCTCGCCACGCTTTCGCAGCCGCAGAAGATCAGCCGATATCGCAAGGAGCGCGGGTTTCCCGGGTTAGAACTTCTGGGCCTGCTGCTGGATTGCGGGATCCTGTTCATGCTCAAGCCCGGCGACAACGATGGCCTGCGTACATCGGAGGGGGGCCGCGAGCTCGTGCTGTGGGATTTTCATGATTTTCTGTTCCACACCCGCAGCACCGAGGGCCGGCAGGCCAATCCGATCGGGGGGCTATATTCGTATGCTTCCACCATGGCGCCGCTTCCCGCCGTCCGGCCGCATTGGCCCGGAAAGATGATCGATCTGGATCGCGCGACGCCGCCCTCTGCGCCGTCGTCGTTCTCCAAGCTCCTGCACGCGCGGCATTCGACGCGTGACTTTGACGACGAACGTCCCATCACCCTCGCGGAGCTTGCCGGCCTTCTGCAGACAGCCGCTCGCATCCGTGGACAATTTACAGGCGAAGCCGACATGGATGGCGGAGGCCCGGAGGTCTCCTACGCCTCTCGTCCTTATCCAGGGGGCGGCGCGGCCTATGAGTTGGAGCTTTATCTGGCGGTCGCTCATTGCGACGGGTTGGCCCGCGGCTTTTATCACTATGACGCCGACAAACACGCGCTGACGCTGATTGAAGTCAGCCCGCAGGAACTTGAGGCGCAACTTTCGAGCGCCGAGTTCGCCATCGGCGCTTCCGGCCTTCCGCAGATTTTGATCACGATCGCCGCGCGGTTCGGCCGAGTCTCCTGGAAATACAATTCCGTGGCCTATTCCCTGATCCTCAAGGACGTCGGCGTGTTGATGCAGACGCTTTACCTCGCCGCCACCGACATCGGGCTTGGCGGATGCGCGATCGGGACCAATAATATCGATCTCTTTGCCAAAATGACTGGGCTTGAAATTTACGTCGAAGGCTCGGTTGGTCAATTTGCGCTCGGCCGCGGCGTAAAACCGGGACCCGACCATCCGGAATTCGGATAGATCGAGATTCCAAGGATCGACGGCGTTGAACACGCCCTCGCATCCGCGTTCGAAAATCGAAAGCGGCCCTCGCAGATCCAAATCCGGTGAAGAGAATACCTTGTTGCTTGCGCAAGACCGCCGATTGCGCAATCCGGGCGGCCAAAGCCTGTGGCACTGACCTCGGGATCGAGCACGTGCAGTCGCGCAAGGCCTAGGGTCAGAATCAGACCGCTAGAAGCGGGACTAAACGGCGTCTTCAAAGCCGCCTATATTTTCGGACGAATCCGGGCCAGCAGGAGTTGCACCGATGGCAAAAGAGAAATCGTTACCGAGCAGCCCCGCTACATCAAGCTCAACGAGCGCGACAATGTCGCGATCGTCGTCAACGATTTCGGCCTTCCCGCCGGCTCGCGCTTTGCCTGTGGACTCGAACTTCGCGCCTTCGTGCCGCAAGGGCACAAGACCGCGCTTGTCGACATTGCCGAGGGTGCACCAATTCTTCGCTATGGCGAGGTTATCGGTTATGCCGCCTCTCCCATCAGCGCCGGCGAGTGGGTCGATGAAGCGCGCATTCAGATGCCTGATGCCCCGTCGCTTGACGAACTCGAAATCGCAACAGCGATACCTGAGCCGCTTCCTCCGCTCGAAGGCTACACTTTTGAAGGATACCGCAACCCGGATGGCTCCGTCGGCACCAAAAACATTCTCGGCATCAGCACGTCGGTTCAGTGCGTCAAGGGAACGCTGGAATACGCGATCAAGCGTATTCGCGCCGAGCTTCTGCCGAAATATCCCGGTGTCGACGACGTCGTTGCGGTAACCCATGCCTATGGCTGCGGTGTCGCGATCTCGGCACCTGATGCCGTGGTGCCAATACGCACGCTGCAGAACATCGCCCTCAATCCGAATTTTGGCGGCGAGGTCATGGTTGTCGGGCTTGGTTGCGAAAAACTCTCGCCGGAGCGACTGGTACCCGAGGGCCTCGATAACGCCATCGTACGGATGCAAGATGAAGCGTTCGATAGTTTCGGCGCTATCGTCGAACGCATCATGACGATGGCCGATTCGCGGCTGGCTGTCCTCAACCAGCGACAGCGGGAAACCTGCCCCGCCTCCGATCTCGTCATCGGCCTGCAATGCGGCGGCAGCGACGCTTTTTCGGGTGTCACCGCCAACCCCGCCGTCGGTTTTGCCGCCGACCTCCTGGTGCGCGCGGGAGCGACCGTGATGTTCTCCGAAGTCACCGAGGTACGCGATGCCGTCCAGCTACTGACGCGGCGGGCGGTCAACGAGGATGTCGGCCGCGCGCTGATCCGCGAGATGGCCTGGTATGATGCCTATCTTGCCCGCGGCGGCGCCGATCGCAGCGCCAATACAACGCCCGGCAACAAGAAGGGCGGGCTCGCCAACATCGTTGAGAAGTCGCTCGGCTCGATCGTGAAGTCTGGCTCAAGCCCGATCGCGGGCGTGCTGGCGCCGGGCGAGAAGGCCCGGCAGAAAGGCATGCTGTTTGCGGCGACGCCGGCTTCCGATTTCATCTGCGGCACGCTTCAGCTTGCTTCCGGAATGACCTTGCAGGTGTTTACGACCGGCCGCGGCACGCCTTACGGGCTCGCAGCCGCACCGGTCATCAAGGTCGCAACCCGCAGCGAGCTGGCGCGGCGCTGGAAGGACCTGATCGACTTCGACGCCGGCCGCATCGCTACCGGAGAGAGGACGATTGAAGAAACAGGCTGGGAATTGTTCCGCCTGATCCTCGACGTCGCCAGCGGCCGTACCAAGGTCTGGTCCGACCACTGGGGCATTCACAACGATCTGACGCTGTTCAATCCCGCGCCGGTGACCTGAGCCCTGATATTCGGCTTAGAGCGGCCGTGCGTTTCGCTTCTCGTCGATCAGCAGAAGCGCTTCATAGGCCATGTAAGCAGCCAGGTGAGCCGCCATGCCGTTGACATCGTGCGGCGGGCTCACGGTGTTAATGTCGACCGCGACGATGTCGAGCCCGGACAGGCCGCGCAGCAGTTGCAGGCCCTCCCGCGCGGTGAAACCACCCCAGGTCGGGGTACAGACGCCCGGCGCCACCGACGGATCGAAGGAATCCATGTCCCACGACAGGTAGACCGGACGGCCTTTCATGGCGGCTTGCAGTTCTGCCAGCACGTCGGCCTCTCCGCGGCGCATATAATCGCGCATGGTGATGACATTATAACCGAGGCTTTTGGTGTGGGCCGCGACGCCCGCGCGATAGGTCGAGCCGCGGATTCCCACGTGATAGGAAGCCCCAGCCGATATCCGTTGCTCCAGTGCCACGTGACTGAACTGGCTGGCGGCGTCGTAGGGGTGATCGGGACTGACCGGATGGCAGTCGGTGTGGCTATCGACGTGGAGTACGCAGAGGTTCGGCCATTTGCGCGAGGCGGCGCGCACCAGCGGCACTGAAATCGAGCCGTCGCCGCCAAATCCGACCACGGTCGCACCATCAGAAGCAAGCCGCCAGGCGGCTTCCTCGATGCGATCGAACGCCTGTTCGATGCGGCTCGGCGTGACGTTCACGTCGCCGCAATCCACAAGCCCGAGCGCGGCCCGTACATCATAGTCGGCGCGTTCGGATTCAAAGGCCCGTACCAGCCTCGACTGTTCGCGGATCGAACGGGGCCCTTCACGGGAGCCAATGCGGAACGCATGCGTGCCGCAATCAAAGGGCACGCCGAGAATCGCGGCCTTCGCTCCCTCTGCCGAGGCGGCCCACGGGACCCCCATGAAGCCTGTGCTATCGCGCATCAATTCCGTTGCCGCAAGTTCCGAAGCCTTCATCGTGCTGTTCTTTCCAGTCAGGCCCTGTTCAGGAAATCGAACGCCGCCAGGGTGTGGACCTTCGCCACCGCCATGAGCTCGTCGACGAGGATGTATTCATCCGGGCCGCCCATGTTGAAGGGCGTGCAGCCGAATACAACGCTCGGCACGCCGAACATGCGGTGGAGCCGGGCGTCGGAAGCGCCGACGCGCATGTTGGTGGCCGGCGATCTGCCGAATATTTTGGTGGCCGCCGCAACCGTGCATTGAACGATCTCGTGATCTGGCGGCGTGAAACTTGGCGGATAAGCGCGGATAATGCGCCAGCTCACGCCTTCGCAAGCATCGAGTTCGTTGTGCAAGGCGGCCTCGACGGCTTCCAGGTCAACTCCTACCGGGAGACGAATGTCCACCGCCGCCTGCGCGTGTGCCGGCACCAGATTGGGTGAAATCCCGCCCTCGATCGTGCCGATATTCACCGTCACCCGCTGCAAGGTTTCGGCCTCCCCTTCTCCCGACAATTGTTCCGAGATTGGCCTGGCGGCCATGATCGCCGAAGTGACAGCGGCGGGAGCCGTCACTGGAAGGGCCTCCAGCCGCTTTAGCCCATCCAACGCTTGCCGCAGGCGATCGATGGCGTTGTGCCCCCTGTGAACATGCGCGCCATGGGCCGGCTTGCCCTTGGCTTCGATCTCGACCCAGCACAATCCCTTTTCACCAAATCGCACGACCATCGGCGAGCCGACATCGCCGCAGAGCATGGCGTCGCCTCTCGCTTCCGGCACGTGCTCCAGCAGCCAGCGCGAGCCCAGCGAACCCATGTTTTCCTCGTCGCCAGCCAGCGTCACCACAAGTTCGCCGCACCAGCGTTCGCGCATCTCGGCAAGTATCCGCGCGGCGGTGATTGCGGCGGCGATGCCTCCCTTCATGTCGGAAACGCCGCGGCCGTAAAGCCGCCCATCCCGCAGGGTGCCGCCCAACGGCGGGACGGTCCAATCGCCCTCCCCGATCGGAAAGGTGTCGAGATGACCGTTGAAGATAAGCCTGCGTCCCGGCCGCGCCCCCGCAATCACCGCAACCAGATTGACAATGCCTGGCGCGGTTTCGTGGCGCGCTACGCGAACGCCGTCAATCGCCTCAAGAAGACCCGCGGCGACCTCGGCGGCCTCAGTCACATTGCCGGGCGGGTTGGGAGAGGCTGCGGCGACGAGCTTCTGTGTCGTTCCGATCAGGAAGGAGTGCTGTGCCTCGACTTCGGCTTCCAGGCGAGCAGCAAAGGATTGAACGTCATCAACGGCGGGCAAGGCGGCTTTCCCAAATTCGGATCGCCATCGCGAGCGGCCAGCAAATGAAGAAATAGACCACCGCGATGAAGGTGAAGATCTCCAGCGGCCTGAAGGTGGAGGAGGATAATTCCATACCTCTGCGGGTGATTTCGCTCACCGAAATCACCGCACCGAGCGAAGAGAATTTGATGAGCTGAACAAAGTTCGATGCCAACGGCGGCAGCGTAAGGCGGATGGCTTGCGGCAGAACGATACGCACGAAGCTCTGGGCCGGCGTAAGGCCAAGCACTTTTGCGGCCTCACGATGGCCCAGGGGCACGGCCTGAATGCCAGCGCGGTACACTTCCGAGATGAAGGCTGCCATGTAGAGCGACAGCCCGATCAGGATTCCAGCCAACGCGGAGACGCGGACGTTGAATACGATTGGCAGGACGTAATAGACCCACAGAAGCTGCACCAGGATCGGCGTATTGCGGATGATTTCGCCGAGCGCAAGGCTGAAGGCCCGCAGCACAGCGAATCTCGACAGATCGAACAGCGCGAGGATGAGCCCGCCGATCAGCGCAAAGACCAGCGATGTCGCCGAGATAAACAACGTCATCTGCAGCCCCGACAACAGGAAGTCGAGGTTGCTCCAGATAACGTCCCAGCGGAATTGATAGGTGATCACGGCGGGTTCGTGTTCTCAGGGTGCGACGATCGGACCTAGCTTGTTCTTCTCGGCAAATTTCTTCAGACGGCCGTCCAGCTTGATGGTGTCGATGAAGAGATTGATGAAGTTGAGCCAGACCTGATCACCCTGTGGCACCGCGTAAGCGTAAGGCGTGACGGCAAGCTTCTCCGGCGGCTCGATGCTCTTGGCCCAGTCGAATTCGTCGGTCACTTTCACGGCGGTGGGAAAGTCGGTCATGATGACGTCGACCCGCCCGGCAACCAGCTCGCCTTCGCGGGTGCTCGGCGGCGCAACCGATATCAGCTCGGCTTTCTTCAAATAGTTCTTCATGAAGGGTTCGATGTAGCTGCCGAGTGTCACGGCCGCCTTGATACCGGGCTTGTCCACGTCCTCCCAGGTCTTGATCGGTCCATCCTTGCGGGTGACCGCATAGATGTTGGTTATGAGATAGGGCTTGGAGAATTCGACCGCCTGCGCGCGCTGGAGCGAGGCACCTAGCGCAAACATGCCGATGTCGCATTTGTTGGCTTGAAGATCGGCGATGAAGGTGCCGAAACTGCTCTCCACGATCTCAAGCTGCGCGCCGAGATCCTTGGCGAGTTCCTTGGCAAGGTCGGCATCGATGCCCTCAATGACGCCTGTCTTCGGGTTGCGGAAGGAAATCGAGTAGTAGAGCGGAAACTGGCATACGCGCAGTTTCTTGGACTTGGTGATCTCGTTGAGGCGAGAAACCACCTCGGCACTGGCAGGCGTCGGCATAAACAGTGCTACGGCGACCGCAAGGATGGCTGAGCGCAGCAAGAATGTCGGCAGGTTGAATTTCATTTCGGGTTTGTCCTCTCGCTGGCTTTCGTCTTGTCCTGAAAGCTAATCTTGGAATTGGGAAATGAACCGCTTGGCCCGATCGCTCGACGGCCTGGTGAAAAAGGACTCGGGCGCAGCTTCCTCCACTATCTCTCCGGCGTCCATAAACACAACCCGCGTGCCGACCTGGCGCGCGAACCCCATTTCATGGGTGACGACGAGCATGGTCATGCCCTCGCCCGCGAGCCGGCGCATCACCATCAAGACTTCCTGGCGTAGTTCGGGGTCAAGCGCGGAGGTCGGCTCATCGAACAACAAAACCTGGGGTAACATCGCCAGTGCGCGGGCAATCGCCACGCGCTGCTGCTGCCCACCAGAGAGCCGGTTGGGGTAGACATCCCGCTTGTCCGACAGGCCTACTTTTGCCAGCAACGCCTCTGCCATTCGGACGGCGTCCGGGCGTGTCATGCGCTTTACCCGAAGCGGCGCCTCGATGAGGTTGCCTAGCACGGTCATGTGCGGCCAGAGATTGAAGTGCTGGAACACCATGCCGATGTTCGGCCGCACCTCGCGCGCGGCACGGCGCTCTTCGGAACTGCCGCGGTCCGAGGCGATGGTGATGCCATTCATCGCCACCGTTCCGCCGGTGGGCCGTTCGAGCAGTGCCAGGCAGCGCAGTAAGGTCGTTTTGCCGGATCCGGACGGTCCGATCACGCAAACCACGTCTTTTGCCGCCACAGTCAGGCTGACGCGCCGCAACACTTCGGTCGGCCCGAAGCTCTTGGACACATTATCGGCAGTTATCAACGGCACGCCCACGCCCAAGACTCCTACGTCCAAGACACCGCCCCCGTCAAAAACTCCG
>Ga0210389_10002219_pt1 | contig 15387 bp, 11 predicted proteins | sample IncBWH28OmetaG_FD_160127 | JGI IMG/M metagenome (GOLD analysis project Ga0210389, IMG submission 160127) | Forest soil microbial communities from Barre Woods Harvard Forest LTER site, Petersham, Massachusetts, United States - Inc-BW-H-28-O ...
CGCCGGCGCCGGGGCCGGGGCCGGGGCCGCCTAGGCGCTACTGGTTCCGGTTTCCGGCCGGTTACGGGCAGGACTTCGCGGACTGAGCCGAGATGCCGGGGTAGTCGAACGGGTTGAGCGGGGCGTTGCCGCCGGAGAAGGCCGCCGGGAGGCCAGCGGGCCAGGTGAAGGACACGCGGGTCCAGAACCACCTAGCCTTGCCGGAGACGCAGACCATGACCGGCCTGCTGAGCGTCACGTGCACCGGGACGGCGTGCAGCGTGCCCGCCGCGCAGTTCGGCGTGCAGTCGTCCAGCTTCTCGGTTCCCTGGCCGACCGCGACGGCGGAGTTCCACGTCGGCCAGGTCATGTCCCACAGCGACGTCGTGCCGTCGCCGGACAGCGGGCACCCCGTCCCGCACGCGGGGGCGTGCACGCTCGTCCCGCCGACGGACCCGCCCTCGGCGAGGTAGACCACCCGGGCCTGGGCCGACGTGGCGCTGCCCGCCGCGGCGGTGGACGGCGGTGCCGCCTGGGCCGGAGACGAGGTGGCGCTGACCGCCGCGGACGTGGACGGCGGTGCGGCCTGAGCCGAGGCCGGCGCTGACGCGGACGGGGCAGTCGATGACAGGGCCGCCCCGACCACGGTTGAGCTCGCGCCGCCGCAGCCGGCCAGCAGCACTGTCAGGGCGCCTGCGCACGCTGTCACGGTGAGCAGGGAACGCGTCAGCGAAGTCACAGGGCCCCCGAGCCTTTAGAGAACTGAACGTCACCACCTAGGACGCGGCTGCCCTGTGACCGGTTGCCGTGCCTTAGGACGTGCGGGAGGCCCAGGGCTGCGAGAGGCCTACACCGGTTGAACTGCGGCTTGAACTGCGGCGGTCTCAGGTTAAGATCGCGGGTCAAACGAGGTCAGGGGTAAGCGGCAGGGCGGACATTTCTCCCGTTGAGGGACGAAATACCGCCTGGAACCGGGCGCCTGGCGTGATTGCGGGTCAAACGCGGCGCAGTTCGCCGCGTTTGACCCGCAATCTCCCATGGATACCTTACGGGGGTATGGGGCAGACCCGGAGTCTCAACACAAGGCTTGCGGGCGATCTGCGTGCGGCGGCCCCGGCCTGGGTGAAAGGCCCGCCAGCGGGTCAGGGCGTGAGGTTCCACTGCTGGCAGGTGTTGTCGAGCTGGGCCCACTGGCGGACGACGGTGCCGTTCGCGGTCTCGCAGTCCAGCGCGTCAAGGACCATGCCGTTGCCGACGTTGCTGATCGTGTAGTGGCCGCCGACCGGGGTGACGTCCCACTCCTGGCAGGAGTTGCCGAGCGAGCTCCACAGGTCGGTCAGGGTGCCGTCGAGGATCCCGCAGTTCACCGAGTCCAGGACAGTGCCGCTGCTGACGTTGGTGACGATGTAATGGCCGTTGCCCGCGCTGGTGAACGTCCACTTCTGGCAGCCGGTCGCCCCGGCGGTCCACAGCTGCGTCCCTGTGCCGTTGGCGGTCGCGCAGTTGTCGGGCTGGACAGCCGTACCGCTGTTGACGTTGGTGATCGTGTACGGGGTCCCGGTGGCCGGGAAGGATGACGGCACCTGGCGGTACCCGGCCGCCACGATGGCCGACTGGATCGCGTCGTCGGTCGCGGTCGACGGGTAGCCGGCGGTGATCGCCCCCTCGAAGAACGAGCCGTCCGAGCCGTTGCTGTCGTCGCCGCCGGTACCGAGCAAGACCGACCCCTCCTGGTGCATCGGCGTGTAACCGCCGGTATCGGGCAAGGGACCCGCGTACTCGGTTGTCAGCCCGCCGGAGGCGGCGTTACCGTCTTCGAGCGCGTACGTGGTCTTGCCGTTGTTTTTCAGCATCGCGGTCACGAACGGCGAGTCGTTGCCCTGGTTGCCCGGGTCCGCGCCGTTGCCGCCGGAGAACAGCCCGTTCTCCATGTCCGCCTCGACCCACGGGCCGGTCCCGGCACAGGACCCGAACCAGCACAGGTTGCCGAAGTACACCGCGTCCATGTGCCCGTTGCCAGTGTCGGTGTTGGACGTCTCGGCGTTGCCGAAGTCAAAGCAGCACACGGGGTCCGTGTGGTGCCCGCTCGTCACCATGTACGCGCCCTGCGGCTGGGCGCCGGCCGGTACGCCGCGCGTCACGTCGTTGCGGTAGCCGACCCCCGCCTGAACGGACACGCCGTAGACCCGGTGGCCGTCGACGACGACCGGCAGCGCGTTGGCGATCGCGCCGACGTCAGGCGAGCCGTTGCCGCCGATCGGCTCGATGCCGAGGTCGTTATGCTCTGGGCTCTGGTCATACAGCCGGGTGATGGTGCACACGGTCCCGGCGCAGAACGTGTCTTGCCTGGCCGCGTCGGCGTAGCCGCCCGGCCACTGCGCCCCGATGTCGGTGCTCGTGCCGTCGGAGGCGCGCGTGACCCGGTACAGCGGCCCGCGGTAATCGCTGTACATCGCGCGAACCGTGCTGTAGGCAGCCACGCACGGGGTGCGGCCGGCCGCGTAGATGTCACACGGCCGCGGGGAACCCGTGCCGGGTCCGGGGGCCGCTGTCGCGGCGGAGAACCCGCCCGCGATCGCTGACCCGGCAAGCCCGCCCACGATGAGCAGCGCGGCACTCACTATCAGAATTAGCCTTCGACTGATATCGCTAACATGCATGACTCACCTCTCAGCATCGAGACCATGATCTGCTTGTCGCTCGGGGCAGAGGAAGAAAATGTGAGCGCTAACACTCACCGGGACAGTAGGACGCCCCTCTGATCATGTCAAGACTTCACGGGCAGGCCTGCCGGGCAGGAAACCTTGTCGCCGGTGCCGGCCGGAGACACCGTGACCCGGGCCGCAGGTTACGCTGGCTGCCTGCTCGCTTCGTGGACCAGTCAGCCCGCCGGCTTGCGGGCGATCAGGATGTCGCGGGTGATGGCCTGGTCGACGCGGTGCCGGAAGGCGCGGTACGGGGCGGAATCGAGCACCTCAAGGCCCGCGGCGGCGAGCGCGCCGGCGGCGTCTTCGCGCCGGGCGACGCGGGTGTTCCATGAGATCCCGAGCGCGCCGCCTGGGCGCAAGGCCTTCACCCAGGCCGGGGCCGCCGCGCGCAGCAGGTCGAGCGGGCTCCTGGCGAGGGTCTTGGCGCCGTCCCCGGCCCGCTCGCCGCCGCCGGCCCGTCCGGTGCCGTGGCTGCCGTGCTGAACGCCGTACGGCAGGTCGGCGACCACCAGGTCGGCCGACGCGGGCCTGAAGAACTCGCCGATGCGGGTCGTGTCCGCCTCGACGACCTCAAGGCGCTGGATGTCGCCTGCCTTGTACTCGTCCTTGGTCGCGGCGAACTCCGCCGCCAGGCGCCGCGCCACCACCTTGCGGTCGCGCCGCACCGGGGAGAAGTCCGCCTGGTGCTTGAGGCGCTTATCCTTCAGCCAGCGCTGGATGAACACGGCGTACGCCTCGACGTCCCGCGCGTCGATGTCCGCGCCGTAGGCGTCAAAGCCGTACATCAGCGCCTGGTTGAGCGTGGTGCCGCGGCCGCACAGCGGGTCGAGGACGCAAAGCCGCCTGGTCTCAGGCGCGCGGGCGAAGGCCGAGGACGCCAGCGTGACGTTGAGCAGCAGCTTGGTGAACTGCTCGTTGGTCTTGCCGGGATACTTAAGTATGGTCAGCAGGTCGTCGCTGTAGCGGTCGAGGCGGCGCAGCGGCACCGGCCGCAGCAGTTCGCTGCCCGTGGCGCCGGCGACCTCGAACAGCGCGTACAGCGACGACAGGTTGGCGAGCTGGGCCACGCCACCGTCCGACAGCTCGTCGGCCGCGAAGGTGACGTAGGTGACGCCGCCGATCACGGTCTCCGCGACGCTCCCCTCGGTGATCCCGCCGTCGGGCAGCGCGGCGCTGACCACCGCGAGCTCGGCGCGCGCGAGCGACGGCGCGGCGTCCGCGTAGACCCGGTTGTGCGACGGCAGGATCAGGAATGCGTATCGGCTCATGGCGGCTATGAGCCTAGCGGCAGGCGAACGGTGGTCACCGGGTGCGTGACGGCGCGGAGGCGTGCGGCGTGTCTCCGGCGGCGGGTGCCTGGGTGGCCGGCCAGGCGGTGATGTCGGCGGGCGCCATGCGCACGTGGCAGGGATCGCCGGGGACGAGGGTCACCGCGGCCGTGGTGCGGACGCGCAGTTCCGGCGCGTCGTCCTGGCCGGCGCGCAGCCGGATCGTCAAGGTCGTCAGGGTGCCGATGTCCGCGACGTCGTCGACCTCGGCCGGGTAGACCTCTGGACCGTCCGCGGCACCGGACAGCACGGCGATGTGGTCGGGCCGAATGGTCCACAGCACTTCCGCGCCGACGGGCAGGCCGCCCGTGTCCGCGGCGATGAGCAAGCCCGCCGCGTCCCGTGGCCCCGGGCCTTGTTCAGGCGCGCCGACGGCGAGAACACCGGGCTCGGCCACCGTCGCGTGGATCAGGTTGGGGATGCCGAGGAGCCGCGCCACGTGCGGGGACGCCGGGCGGGCGAAGACCTCGGCGCGCGGTCCCGCCTGCAGCAGCGCGCCCTCGTCGACGATCAGGATCTCATCGGCGAGCAGCGCTGCCTCCTCGGGATCGTGGGTCACGATGACCGTCGACAGGCCCGCCTCGCGCTGCAGGCGGCGCAGCTCGCGGCGCAGTTCCTCGCGGACCGGCGCGTCGAGCGCGCTGAACGGCTCGTCGAGGAGCACGAGCCTGGGCCGGAAGGCGAGCGCGCGGGCGAGCGCGACGCGCTGCCGCTGGCCGCCGGACAACTCCCCTGGCAGCCGGCCTTCCAGCCCGTCGAGCCGCAGCGTGCGCAGCCACCAGGCGGCAAGCCCGGGGTCGGCGCCCACGGCGAACAGCACCTGCTGCCAGGCGGTGCGGCCGGGGAACATCACCTGGCCCTGCGGCACGTAGCCGACGCGGCGGTCCTCGACCCTGACCCCCGCGACCTCCTCGCCGTTGAACTCGACGGTGCCCGCGTGCGGCCCGAGGAGGCCGGCGATCGCGCGCAGCGTGATCGACTTGCCCGCGCCCGACGGGCCGAGGATCGCGATCTTGTTGCTTGCCGACTGGTGCGCCACCCGCAGCCGGAAGGTGCCGACGGCGAGGTCCAGGTTGAAGGAGACCGTGACCGGCTCGACCGGGGGCGGCGGCGCGGGCGCGGGCAACGCCGGCGGGCGGCGCCTGCGCCGCACCAGGCGGATCTCGCTGAGGAGCAGGACGGCTACCGCGACGGCGATGGCGAGCGCGGTCGGCGCCTGGGTCTGCGGGATGCCGGTTGAGGAGAACAGCACGGAGACGAAGACGGGCAGCGTGTAGGGATGGTACGCGAGCAGCACGGTGGCGCCGTACTCGCCGATCGCGCGCAGCCAGGTCAGGAGCAGCCCGGCGCGGATACCCGGCGCGGCGATGCGCATCGACACGAGCCAGAACCGGCTGGCGGGCCCCCGGCCGAGCGACGCGGCGAGGTCCTCGAGAGCGGGGTCAATGCCCTCGAACGCCGCCCTTGCGGCGATGACAAGGAACGGGCCCGCGACGAACGTCTGCGCGAGGACGACGCCGACGATCGTGCCGGTGAGCTCGTCGTTGAAGAGGTTGCCGAGCCACGTGTACGGGCCGACGATGTAGATCAGCAGCAGGCCGCTCATCACCGGCGGCAGCGCGATGGGCAGCATGACGAGCAGGCCGATCAGCCAGTTGAGCGGCCCCTTCGTCCGGGCCAGCCAATAGGCGAGCGGTATACCGAGCAGGGCGACGATCGTCGTGGACACCGTCGCGCTCGCGACGGACGTCCACAGTGCCGACCACAGGCCGTCGGCACCGAAGCCACGGTCGCCCGGCTGCGCCAGGCGGATCAGGAAGGCGCCGATCGGTATCGCCAGGTAGAGCGCGAGCAGCCCGCCCAGGTAAGTGAGCGGGCTGCGTGACGCGCGGTATTTCACGTGATGAACTTACCGAGTCCTGCCGGCGGGTCGTGCCTTGCCGTCCGCGCGGCTAGGAGAGCGCGGACTGGACGGTGGCGGGAACGCCGGTGCCGGTGACCTTCGGCGGGGTGATCAGGTCGAACCCGTCCTGCTTGAGCACGGCCTGGCCGGACGGCCCAAGCAGGTAGGCGCTGAACGCCTCGGCGCCCGGCTCGTTGGGCGCGCCCATGAGGGTGGAGATCGTGTAGGTGGCCTTCAGGTCCTCGCCGGCCAGCGCCACCGTCGGGATGTTAACCGGGGTCGCCTCAATGGTGTAGAAGAAGGCCGCGTCGAGCTGACCCGCCTGGAGCCGAGCGACCAGGGTCTCCTCGGGGAACACGTCGCCCTTGTCGTTCTTGATCGTCGTCAGCGCCGGGAGGTTCTTGGCCTTGGCCGTGTCGGTCAGCGCCTCGGCGACCAGCTTGCCCTTGGGGTCGGTGGCCGGGTCGGTGAAGCCGAGCTTGAGCCCGGGCGTGGTGATCGCCTTGTACCAGGGCTCGGTCTTGATCACCGAGGCGAACTTGCTGTTCGCGTTGTAGCCGAGAACCAACTTCGACGAGGCGAAGCTGACGTACCAGGTGACCCAGTCGCCGTTCGCCGAGCCCATGAGCGTCTTGGTGGCCGTGGGGCTCGCGCTGATGAACACGTCGCCCTTGTAGACCTTGCCCTTGATGTCGGTCACCAGGGCGGTGGAACCCGCTCCCGTACCGGTCACGGAGTAGCCGCTCGCCGTCTGGAAGGCGGGACCGACCTGCTTCGTGATCAGGTTCACCAGCGAGCCCGCGTACAGCACGTTGACCGCGCCGGTCCCGGTGGCCGCGGACGACGCGGACGCCGTCGCGGCCGGTGACGACGCGGCGGTCGAGCTCGCGGCGGGCGAGCTGGACGAGCTGGTAGAAGAGCTGCAGCCGGCGGCGGCAAGCCCGATAAAAGCGAGACCGACCACGGCGAGCCGGGCACGCGTTGACCGATAAGTAAGCATGATGCGACCCTAGCTATTGCCACTTGCGTCTCGCAATAAGACCAGACACCGCTAGTCCGTACTGTGACCTGTGCAATAGTCCCGTCAGGGCGCATAAGCGGACATGAGGCCGGCCTGGCCGGAGCCGCAAATCTGGCATTCGCCCCGGCCAGCAGGTCATCGGCGGGAGTTCAGCGGTTCATCAGCGGGGGTAGAGTACCGGGCCGACGCCGGGGATCGCCTGCGACTGTGCCCGGGCGAGCACGGCCTGGGTCGCGTCTGACGCCGTCAGGCCCGCCTGGGACATCTCGGCGGCGATCAGGCCGGCCGCGAGCGGGGTGGCGAACGAGGTGCCGCTCCACCGCGCACGGCCGTCGAAGACCTGCGTGGACGGCCGCTTCGGCGGCTCTTGGTAGGTGTACTCCCCCGCCGCGAACGCGTTGACCAGACCCTCGCCGGGCGTGTAGACGTCCACCCAGTCGCCGTAGTTGCTGAACCACGCCCGGTTGCGCTGGTCAGCGCCGAGGGCGCCGACGGCGACCGCCCAGTCGAACGCGGCGGGCCAGAACTCGCGGTTAGTGGCGTCGTTGCCCGCGGCGCAGACGAGCGTGACGCCGCCGTTGTCGAACACGCTGAAGGAAAGCGGCATCCAGTCATTGCGCGTGTAGCTGCCAGCGGACAGGTTGACCACTTGCGGGCCCTGGTTGGCGATCAGCGCCTGGAGTTTCTGGACGACCTTCCACTCCTGGAGTCCGCCGCCGATGAAGTCGTTGGCGACGTAGACGGTGGACTCCGGGGCCTCGCACCGCGCGACGCCGGCGATGAAGGTGCCGTGGCCGCAGTACCTCGGGATGTCGTAAAGCCCGTTGAGTAGCAGGGGCCCAAGCGGGTCCACCTCGCCGGTGACGCCGCCCAGCCACGCGGCCGACGCGGTGTCCGCGAGCAGCCCGCTGTCGCAAACGCCGATCACCACGCCCGCGCCGCCGTCGGGTGCGACCGGCGGGCAGGGCCCGCACGGCCCGTCCGGCGTGCAGCGGCAGGGCACCTCCGGCTCGGTTGCGGGGCAGTGGCGGACGGTATCCGGCGTGGCGCCGCCATTGGCGAAGTGCATGATTTGCACCGCCGTGACCAGCGGGAAGCCGCCGTGCAGTGCCGGGTTCCTATCGCCAAGCCGCGCGTCGATCAGGTCGAGCGCCTGCGGAACCGAAAGGTGGACGCCGCTCAGCAGGTTCTCGATGGAGAGCACCCGGAGCGCCGGATCATCGGGCTGCTCGTCCTTGCCGGCCTCATCGACCCCGGGCGGCAGCGCGTCCCGCACCAGCGTGACCGCCTCCGCGCTCGCCAGCAGCCGCCCGGTCTCGTATACGTAGTTAACTCGTCCGGAAAGCGTGTAGGCGACCTCGATGTAGGTGCCCTGGCGGGCGAACGCGTCCTGCATGGCATGAAACTGCGAGGCGAATACATTTCCCATCTTTCCTCCTCCGCCGATCCGCCCGTCCCGGGGCTAAGCGCGCGTAGTCCGCCACCGCCACCGCGCGGGCGTCGCTATGACGGAGGAGCCCGTGCCCGGCCTGATACAAATTCGCCCCGGAAGATAACGGGTTGCCCGTAACGACGCGATGGCCAACCATCTACAGATATGTGCGCACAAGCTGCGGACGGCAACGGGGGCGAAGAGCTGCTCGCCCTGGCGTTGTCCCGGCCCAATGAGGCCATGGCGCGCGCCCGGGCCCTGCTCGCGGCCGCGCCCGGGCCCGCGCCGCGTGACGCCTCGGTCGCGCACCAGGTCGTCGGCATCGTGCTGCGCGAATTCGGCGACAGCGACGCCGCGGTACGCGAGATGCGGACGGCCCTGCGCCTCGCCCGCCGCGACGGCTCGGCCGACCGTGAGGCGGACGTGCTCGCCTCGCTAGGCAGCGCGCTGACCTTCGCCGGGCGGACCAGGGCCAGCAGGAACGCGCTGGATCAGGCGGTGCTCAAGTCCGCCGGGCTGCTGCGCGGCCGGGTGCTGCTGCGCCGGGCCGGCTGCCTGCAGCACGCCGGCGACTACCACGCGGCCCTTGACGACCTGAACAGCGCCATCCCGGTGCTGCGGGCGGCCGGCGACCAGATCTGGGAGGCGCGCGCGCTCGGCATACGCGCGCTTTGCCTGCTGGCGCTTGGCTCGGTGCAGCGGGTAGCCGCCGACCAGCGCCGCGCCGAGGAGCTGCTCGCCGCTTGCGGCCAGGAGCTTGAGCACGCGGACGCCATCGTGAACCGGGGACTGACGGCCTTCCGCACCGGCCAGCTCCCCGACGCGCTGGCCTGCTTCGACGCGGCCGAGGAGCGGTTCGCCGGGCTCGGCGTCCACGACGCGGACCTGAGCGCCCAGCGCTGCGCCGCGCTGATCGCGGCCGGCCTCGCAGGCGACGCGGCCCGCGAGGCCGACGCCGCGATCGGCCGGCTGGCCCGGGTGCGCGGCCAGCAGACCATGCGGGCAGAACTGCTGCTGGTCGCGGCGGACTGCGCGCTCGCCGCCGGCGACCCCGCTAGCGCGGCGGACCGGGCCGCGGAGGCCGCCCTGCTGTTCGGCCGGCAGGGCCGGCGGTGGTGGCGCTCGCACGCTCAGCTCACCCGGGTGCGTGCCGCCGTCGAGGCCGGGCCCTTGACCGCGGCGCTGCACGGGGAGGCACGGCGGTGTGTCCGCGAGCTGACGGCTATCGGCTCACCGCAGCTCGTCCTGGCCCGGCTGACGGCTGGCCGCACCGCTCTCGCCCTCGCGGCCGCCGGCCAGCCGGACGAGCGTCTCGCCGCGGGGAACGCGAGCCGGCCGGCCGCCGCCGCGCGGCTCCGCGCCGAGGCGGAGCGGTACCTGGCCACGGCGGCGGCGGAATGCCAGCGTGGGCCCGCGCTGTCACGGGCCGCCGCGTGGCTCGCGCGGGCGCTGCGCGCGGAGGCCGCCGGTGATGGCCGTGCCCTGATGCGGGCCTGCCGCCGGGGCCTCGTGGTCATCGACGAGTTCCGCTCTGTCTTCGGATCGTCGGAGCTGCGCGCCCGGTCCACGGCGCACGGCGCTGAACTGGCCGCGCTCGGCCTGCGGCACGCGGCGCGTCTCGGGCGGCCCAGGCTGATGATTGAGTGGAGCGAGCGCTGGCGGGCCGTCGCGCTCGCCGTTCCCCCGGTGCGGCCGCCGGGCGACGAGGCGCTGCAGGCCGACCTGGCAGCGCTCCGCGATGTGAGCGACCGGCTGGCCAGGGCGGCCTCATCGGGACGGCTGGCCGCCGCGACGAGGCAGCCCCGGCCAGGCGCGCCCGGACGGCCCGCCGGCCCGCTTGAGCAGGAGCGGCAGCGGCTTGAGCGGGCGGTGCGCGCCAGGTCGCTGCGCGCCAGGCAGGCGGGCGCCGCCGGCTCCCCGGCGGGAACAAGCGGACCGGGCCCCCCTCCCCAGTCGTCCCCCTTTGCCGCGGGGGCGCTGCTTGACGCGCTCGGCGACGACCGGCTCATCGAGCTGGTCGACGTCGACGGCCAGCTGCACGCCCTGGTGTGCGGGGGCGGGCGGGTGCGCCGGTTCCCTCTCGGCCCGGCCGCCGACGCGGCGCACGCCGTGCGCTTCGCCCGCCAGGCGCTGCGCCGGGTGGCGCACGGGCCTGCCGTATCGGCCGACGACGCGGCGGTGCACGCCTGGCTGGCGGCGCTGGGCGAGAGGCTCGACCGGGTCCTGCTCGGCGACGGGGGCGGACACCTGGGAACGGGGAGCGTGGTCATCGTCCCGCCCGGGCGGCTGCAGGCGGTGCCCTGGGGGCTGCTGCCCCGGCTGCGCTCGCGGGCAGTCAGCGTGGCGCCCTCGGCTACGTCCTGGCTCCGCGCCCGCCAAGCCGACGACGGAGCCGGCGAGGCCGGCGCGGGGCACGCGGCCGGACCGCTCAGCGGGCGCGTCGTGCTCGTCCGGGGACCGGAGCTGGCGTCGGGCGGGGCCGAGGTGCCGCTGCTCGCCGCGGACTACGGCGCCGACGTCGGCGAGGGACGGTGCGAGGCGCTCACCGTGCTCGGCGGCGGCACCGCGACGGCCAGGCGGGTGCTTGACGCGATCGACGGCGCGGGGCTCGCGCACATCGCGGCGCACGGGACATTTCGCGCGGACAGCCCGCTGTTCTCCGCGCTGCGGCTCGACGACGGGCCGCTCACCGTGTACGACCTGGAGCGGCTGCGCCGCGGGCCCCGCCGGCTGATCCTGTCGAGCTGCGACTCGGGGATCGCGGCCCCGGCCGGGGCGGACGAGGTGCTCGGGCTGGCTAGCTCGCTGCTGCCGCTCGGCACGGCCGGCATCGTGGCCAGCGTGGTCCCCGTCAACGACGTGGCGGTCCTGCCGCTGATGACCGCCCTGCACCGCGAACTGCGCGGCGGCTCCGCGCTCCCTGAGGCGCTTCGCAGCGCGCGCCTTGGCCTCGAGTCCGACCCGGTCGCGGCGGCGACCGGGTGGTCCTTCATCTGCCTCGGCTCGTAGCCACCAGAAAGAGTCGCACCGCAGCTCCGGTTCGGGGGGTACGGGGGGTCGTCCCCCCGGGAGACAACCAGTCTACGGGGGGTCGTCCCCGTGGGCGACCGAGACCCACCCGGTGCGGACGTCCGCCTGGGTCTCGGTATGGCAGCGCAGCCGGAACGGGCCGTCTGGCCTGGGGTCGAAGGTGAAGCAGCCCACCTCGTCGATCGGCACGGTCACGGCCTGCCCGGATCGCGTCTGGATCTCGGCCGTTCCCGGCTGCGGCGGGACGAGCTGGCCGAACAGGGCGCCGTCGGTGAGCTCGACCTCGATCGAGAAGCGCGCCGACTGGAAGGTGAGGGCGCGGACCGACGCGGCCTCCGACCGCAGGGCGGCGCCCTGCCCGGCGTCCTGCAGGGAGTCGTAGGCGAGGCTGGCCAGCTCGGCGTCTATGTTGTGCCACGCGTAGGCGCTCCTCCCGGCTTCGACGAACGCGTCAGGAACCGCCGCGCGGGCCTCGATGGCCGCGCGGAGCGCGGCAAGCAGTGTGCCGTCGTCCAGGCTGTTATTCACGTGGCTTGCCTCCCTTGACGGCGACGCGGACGGCTTCCGCGCCCGTGCCCGACGACCCCGTCCCTGACAACCCCCTGTACGGCAACCCCGTTCCCGGTGATCCCGGCGGCCCGGCGCGCGGTGGCCGGCCGCCCTCCGCCCCGGCTGCGGGCAGCGGTAGGTCGGACAGGCCGGCGAGCAGCGGTGACCGGCTCAGCCGCCGCAGGCAGCGCTGCCGCGTCGGGCCGATGCTGCCAGGCGGCATCCCGAGGAGGTCACCGATCTCCGCGTACGAGAGCGGCGGGTCGCGCAGCAGCAGGGCCAGCAGCCGCTGGTCGGCTTCCGGGAGCTCGGCGAGCGCGGCGCGCAGCAGCGCGTTCCGTTCTGCCTGCAGGACTTCCTCCTCGATCACCATGGCGTCCGCGGTCGTGCCGCCTTCATCGGGGACCGCGGCGAAGACCTCGTACTTGCCGCGCGCCCTGACCACCCGCAGGCACTCGCGCTGGGTGGTGGTGGCGAGCCAGCCGGGCAGCGCCGCCGGCTCGCGCAGCTTCTCGTTGGCCAGCTGCTCGACCAGGCCGAGCCAGACGGTCTGCCCCACGTCCTCGATGTCGGCGCCGCCGAGCTGGTACCTGACGCAGATGGACCAGACAAGCGGCGCGTACCGGTCGACCAGTTCATGCCAGGCAGCCTCGTCCGACCCGGCTGCGCGGGTGACGAGGGCCACGACGGAAGGGTCATCACGCACGGGGACTCCAGTGGCGCTTGCGCGGCGTTCTGTTCCGCTCTTACCACTCGGAGGACGGGACACGCCTGCCAGATACACCGAATTTTGACGTATCTGGCGGCCCGCGGAAACGCACCGTCGGATTGAACCGGATTCCAACCGGCCATACGACAAGGGAGTGATTTCAATGGGCCCGAACGACGCCGACATCATCCGCGTCTACACCCGTGAGGGCAATGGCACGGTGGCGGACAACACGCTCGATCCCAACATCGACGGCAAGGTGGTCGTCGACCTCGAGGCGGGCTTCGCGGTCTTCGGCACCGGCGCGAAGTGGCAGCTCGGGGTCGTGGTGAAGGACCTGGAGGACGGCACGATCCCGATCGCCCTGACGCCGACCACCGCGGTCAGCGGCAACCTGAACAGCGCGCCGTGGACCTCGCAGTCAGAGACCTTCGTGTACACGATCCCGAAGGCCAACCTGAGCACGCACAAGGGGCACCTGTGCCAGGTATACGCCTACCTGCTCATCGGCACCGCCCCGGGGAACTACGACGCGAGCTTCGTGGAGAGCGACCCGTTCCTCGTCCTGCCGTAACCCGCGGCTGAGCACGGCACCCGGACCCTGGTGGGGGCGGTCCGGGTGCCGCCGCGTTCCCTGCCCCTGGCCGTGCACGCGGCGGGCCTGCTGCCCGGCCGGGAGAGTAAGGCGGCGCGGCCAGGCGGAGCACGAAGTCGTTCGGGATACCGGCCTTGGTCTTTTACCGATCCTGGGCACAACGCAAGAGCTTTGTCATTGGGCAGGTGCCACAATGACCGTATCCGGCGGTTGGGCGGATGATGACAGCCAAACTGCGTTTACTCCCCGGGAGGGTGTTGCATGAAGACGCGAGCAGCGGTGCTCAGGGACGTCGGGAAGCCGTTCGAGATCGTTGAACTCGACCTGGACGAGCCGAAGGCCGGCGAGGTCCTCGTCAAGTTCGCCGCCTCCGGGCTCTGCCACTCCGACGACCACCTGCGTACCGGCGACATCCCTGTCAGGTACCCGATCGTCGGCGGCCACGAGGGCGCGGGCGTCGTCGAGCAGGTCGGCGAGGGCGTCACCCGGCTCGCGGTCGGCGACCACGTGGTCGCCTCCTTCCTGCCGGTGTGCGGCAAGTGCCGCTTCTGCGCGCGCGGCCAGACCAACCTCTGCGACTACGGCCGGTTCCTGCTGGACAACTCACTGCCCGACGGGACGTTCCGCTACCACGAGGGCACGACGGACTTCGGGCAGATGTGCCTGCTCGGCACGTTCTCCGAGCGCGCGGTGCTGTCGGAGGCCTCGGTCGTGAAGATCGAGAACGACATCCCGCTCGAGCTCGCCGCGCTGACGTCGTGCGGTGTACCGACCGGGTTCGGCTCCGCGGTGAAGGCGGGCGAGGTCAAGCCCGGCGACACCACGATCGTCTACGGCATCGGCGGTGTCGGCGTCAACGCGCTGCAGGGCGCCTCGATCGCCGGCGCGCGCTACGTCATCGCGGTGGACCCGGTGGAGTTCAAGCGGACCTCGGCGCTGCGGTTCGGCGCGACGCACGCGGTCGCCACCACCGAAGAGGCGCAGGCCCTGGCGTTCGAGCTGACCTGGGGCGTCGGCGCGGACCAGGCGATCGTCACGATGGGCGTGGTGACCGAGGAGGTCGTCTCCGCGGCGTTTGACGCCATCCGCAAGCGCGGCATCGTGGTGCTGACCGGGCTCGCCGGCCCGGAGAAGAAGACGGTGAACATCTCCGGGTTCATGCTGTCGCTGTTCGAGAAGCGGCTGCAGGGCGCGCTGTTCGGCTCGTCCAACCCGTTCGACGACATCCCGCGGATCCTGGACCTGTACCGGGCGGGCAAGATCAAGCTGGCGGAGCTGATCACCACGCGGTACACCCTCGACCAGGTCAACCAGGGATACGAGGACATGATGGCCGGGCGCAACATCCGCGGCGTCATCATCCACGAGTGACGCGGTCGCTTTACGGGTGACGCGGAGCTCGCCCTCGTTCGGGATATTCATTCCTTTTATCCCGAACGGAGGCGGGCTCTTCGTCTACCTCAGCCACTGAACCGCCCGGCGGGGTCGGCGCTGCGCGCTTCTTGCTGTTATTCGCATCCGACGCGGCCGGCTATTGGATGGATGTGCCTTTGGTGTCGCTACAGCGACACCAAAGGCACATCCACGGGCCGGGTCTGCGGCTAAGGCGGCCGAGGAGGTCGCTGGCGCGGGCGGCTGCCCGACAGCTGTACCGCAGCGCGGGGCGCGGATATGGTAACCGCTGTGGAGCGGTCTGTGGTGACCGACGCGGCGGGAAGCATGCACGGCTTTCCTGCCGCGCTGACCAGTTTCGTGGGCCGGGCCGGGGTGGTGGACGAGGTCGCCGGCCATCTGGGCCAGTACAGGCTTGTGACGGTGACCGGGCCCGGGGGCGTCGGCAAGACGCGGCTGGCCGGCGAGGTAGCCAGGCAGGTGGCCGGCCGGTTCGCTGACGGGGTGTGGCTGGCGGAGCTGGCGGCGGTGCGGGACCCGGCGCAGGTGGCGGCCGCGGTGGCGGTGGCGCTCGGGATCCGTGAGCTGCCCTCGGTGCCGGCGGCTGATGCGCTGGCGCATGCGCTGGCCCGGCGGCAGCTGCTGCTCGTGCTGGATAACTGCGAGCACGTGATCGGCGCGGCGGCAGAGCTGTGCGGCAGGCTGCTGCTCGGGGCCGACGACGTGCGGGTGCTGGCCACC
>Ga0210389_10002220_pt1 | contig 15385 bp, 16 predicted proteins | sample IncBWH28OmetaG_FD_160127 | JGI IMG/M metagenome (GOLD analysis project Ga0210389, IMG submission 160127) | Forest soil microbial communities from Barre Woods Harvard Forest LTER site, Petersham, Massachusetts, United States - Inc-BW-H-28-O ...
ACTGTCTGGCGGACCGCTCGGGTCGGTCGCTAAAGCGGTCGTCGCGGCGCGGTCGCTGGCCCTGTTGCGCCACCTAAGGAGCGACACGCGCGCCTACAGTGCCGCCTCGTCGTCGGAGCACTTGGACGCCGCACAGCTGGCCTCGCTGTCGAACGCAGGCTTGGAAGTTCGGATCCCTCTGTTGCGGGATCGCGTTCACCAAGGCTGGATCCTCACGGCGATGTGGGTGATCGACACCGGCGTCACTGCCGCGGCGTTAGAACACACCCGCGCGGGGTCCAGTGTGTACGGGGTCGACGCGATCGTGGAGAGCAGCCGTATCGCGGCCGAGACCGCTTCCCTGGCAACTCTGTTGCGCCGTGACCGGCTAATGCGCGCACTGGCCAAGGAAGGCGACCTCGTTAGTGTGCGCACGTTGTCTCCGAACGGCGCTGCCGCCCTCGCTGCGGTTGTCGCCGAGATCGCGCACCGCGGGCCTGGCGAAGCCGAGCTGGCCAACCCCACATTCGGTGATGATCCAGCGATGCTGCTCATCGCAGCCTCGGAAGTCACCGAAGCCGGTGCGGCACCCACCGAGCCGGCGCCATCGGCGACGCTGGCGCACCGGTTGGCGGCCAACGCTCACGATTCGCGGGAATTAGCCTACGACACCACCATCCGCTTCACCCATGAGCTTCGGATGGCGTTGCGCGAGTTGGGATCTCGACGGGTCGCGGCGGACCAGATCGACGTCGTCGACGATGTGTACTACCTGACTTGCGACGAACTGGTGACCATGCCGGCCGATGCCCGGTTGCGGATCAAACGAAGGCGCGCCGAGCGGGAACGCCTGCAAGCGCTACGCCCACCCGATGTGATCGACAAGGCGTGGATTCCGGTGGAGCCGCGTCCAGGTTGCCCAGAGCCTGAGTAGCGGTCAACTCATCAGGTCGGACAGCGGCGACCGCGGATCGGCCAGCCTGTCGGCGTCGACGGGAGTCCTCGACCGAATCAGGGCTTTGACGTCGTCGAGCACGTCCCAGATGTTGACGTTCATACCGGCCAGCACCCGGTTATCGGCGTCGAGCCAGAAGGCGACGAATTCACGGCCGGCGACGTCACCGCGGAACACCACCCGGTCGAAGCTGGGGGCATGCCCGACGTACTCCATTCCCAGGTCGTACTGATCGGTGAAAAAGTAAGGCAGTTCAGCGTATTCGCCCGGCTTGCCCAGCATCCCGGCCACCGCCACAGCGGGTTGCTTGAGCGCATTGGCCCAGTGCTCGGTGCGGATCCGGGTGCCGAACAGCGGGTGTTCGGCTGCTGCGATGTCGCCGACCGCGTAGATGTCGGGGTCGCTGCTGCGCAGCGACGCGTCGACCAGGACGCCGCCGTCGCCCATGGACAGCCCGGCCTGTTCGGCTAGTTCGATGTTGGGCTTCGCGCCGACGGCCACCAACACCGCATCAGCGGCAACCGTCGACCCGTCGCGCATCTTCAGCCCATTGGCCGTGTCGTCGGCCGTACTAATCTCGTCGACCTGGGCCTGCAGCCGTAGGTCCACCCCGTGTTCGCGATGCAGGGTGGCAAACACCTCGCCGACGGTTTCGCCGAGGGCGGCCATCAGCGGTTGTTTGGCCGTCTCGACCACGGTGACGTTGACGTCGCGCTGACGGGCACCGGCGGCCACCTCCAGGCCGATCCACCCTGCACCCACCACGGCGAGCGACGAGCCTTCGGCCAGAATGGAATTCAGCGCTTCGGCGTCGTCGTAGGTGCGCAGGTAGTGAACTCCGGCGGCGTCGGATCCAGGTATCGGCGGGCGCTTGGACGCGGATCCGGTCGCCAGCAGCAGCTTGTCGTAGTGCACGGTAGCGCCGTCGGGAAGCCCGACGGTGTGCGCGGCGGGGTCCAACGCCGACACCCGCGTGGTGAGCCTCAAATCGACGTCGTGGTCGCGGTACCAGTCGGAGTTCTGCACGGTGAACTCGCTCAGTGTCTTCTTCCCGGCCAGATATTCCTTGGAAAGCGGAGGTCGCTCGTAAGGCAGGTGCTCCTCTTCGGCAAGGAGGATGATCTGGCCGTCGAAGTCGCTGTCGCGCAAGGCTTCTACCGCTTTGGCCCCAGCAAGTCCGCCGCCAACGATCACGAATGTTTGTGAGCTGACCATAATTGCACCCTACTCGTCTCGGCTTAACTCAAAAGCCCGCGCAACAGCAGCGCATCGCGGACCGCATGACCGAGCGGGTCATTGTTGAAGTACATCCACACGTCCCGGTCGTCGTTATCCCATTCGGCGATCAGGCCCGCCCACCACCGCAAGTCCTTTTCCGGGTACGAACCCGCATACATCGAATCCGGGTCGGGGCCGTGCATCCTCACGTACACCAGGTCAGTCGTCGCCTGCGGAATGCATGGCAGACCCGCACCGCTCATCACCACATAGGCGGCGCGGTGGCTCGTCAGGACCGCATACACGGCCGGGTCGTTCCAGGACGGATGCCGCAGCTCGACGGCCACCCGGATGAACGCCGGCACACTGCCCAGGAAGGAATCCAAACGAGCGTCATCGCGGCGCTGGTCAGGATGCAGCTGAACCAACAGCACACCGCGGCGATCACCCAGCAGCTGCCAACAGCGTTCGAACCGCTCGATCCACGGTTCCGGTGCGGCCAGCCGGCGGTAGTGGGTCAGCCCGCGATGCGCCTTAACCGACATGGTGAATCCGTCCGGCAGCTGATCGCGCCATCCGGTGAAGGTCGAATCCTTAGGCCAGCGGTAGAAGCTCGCGTTCAACTCCACCGTGTCGAAAACCTCGGCGTAGCGCGCCAACCGGCGCGCGGGCGGCATTCCGGGCGGATACAGCACACCCACCCAGTGGTCGTAGGACCACCCCGATGTACCGACGCGCACCGTCACCGCTGGGTCAACCGGCCAGCCGCGCGTTGAAGCGCGCCGCGGGATCCCCCAGCTTGGCTGGTTGGGCGGGCAGGCCCAGGCGCTTGGCGGCAGCCGTGGCACGGTCGTCGAAGTGCGGCCGCACCCAGGTCCAAACGTCCTGGACTTCACGCAGAAAGATATCAGCGCCGATGTCGCCAATACCCTTGAACCGCTTTGGCTTTTCCGCGACCGCCGCGACGTCATGTCTACTACTCTGAGCGAGTTCTCGCAGGTCACCGGGGTACTCATCGCGGACACGCTCCGCCATTTCGACGAGGCGGGTGGCCGAGCTTTCGCCGTGGCGCACGGCGCGCATCGCGGTCGTGGCATCAGTCGGCTTGCCGTTGATCCGGATTCCGGCCTCAGCTGCGTGAGTCGCGCCGGCAACCTTGTGCAGTCGTCGCACCACTTGCTCCGGCTTGTCCACACCCGCGGCGTACCCGTACCGCGCCGCCGCAAACCAGGCCAGTCATTGCTCGTCTATTTGTGGGGCAGGCTGCGCGCGTAGCCCACACCCTGTGTAACCCAGCTCTGAAGCTGGCGTTTGGTTTGCACTCCGTCGGCGTCAACGCGCAGCCAGCCGCGGGCTTCCCGGCCCGCCATCACCATGGGGCTCACGTGGGCGCGTCGCAAAAACTTTTCGGTGTCGTCGGGCCGTACCCGCACCATGAGGCCGCCCTGGCGGCTGACGGCCACAGACATGTTGCCGTTGATCAGAAACGCGAGACCGCCGAACATGCGTTTCTCTTCGATTCCCTTCTCGGGGCCGAGGAGTTCGCGGATCCGGTTGGCCAGGTCTTCGTCGTAAGCCATGACCGCCTCAGTCCAGATCCACCCGAATGGTCAGCAGCTCGGTGCCCATCGTCCGCACTCCCATGCTGTTGAGCCGGGGCAGACTGCGCAGCCGCTGCCATGGGTCGTCATCGGGCAGCAGATGCGCGACGCCACTTCGCCACTGGCCGTCGATGCGCACCCGTACCGCCGGGTTGGCCTTGACGTTGTAGACGTAGTCCGAATGCTCGCCGTGTTCGGAGACCATCCAGAACTGGTTGCCCACCACACTGCCGCCCACCGCGGTGCGCCGCGGCTGCCCGCTCTTGCGTCCGGTGGTCTCGAGCATGGTGACCGGCAATTGCCGTCCGATCGGATTGACCACCAGCCGTTGGACGCGGTGCACTAACTCCCGCTTGAGGTTCACGCCTCAATTAAAACCCCGAGCGCGCCGAGCGCGATGGCAGTGTCACGCTCGGCGCCGAGCGTGACGCCAGTGTCACGCTCGCTGGAGGGGTCAGGCAGCCGCGGTAGCCGCTTCCGTCGGGGGCTCCAGCGCTTGCGCGATGATCTCGGCAACGTCGGTCATCGGCTTGACGGTGAGCGTTTCCAGCACTTCGGCGGGCACATCATCCAGGTCAGGCTCGTTGCGCGACGGAATGAAAACCGTTGACAAACCAGCACGTTGAGCGGCCAGCAGCTTCTGCTTGACGCCCCCGATCGGCAACACCCGGCCGTTCAACGTGACCTCGCCGGTCATGCCGACATCGGAGCGGACCTGACGTCCGGTGGCCATCGACACCAGTGCCGTGACCATCGTGACACCGGCTGACGGGCCGTCCTTGGGGATCGCGCCCGCCGGCACGTGCACGTGGATGCGCCGGTCCAGCGCCTTCGGGTCGACGCCGAACTGCTCGGCGTGTGAGCGCACGTAGGACAGCGCGATCTGCGCCGACTCCTTCATCACGTCGCCCAACTGACCGGTCAACTGCAGACTCGGCTCACCGTCGGTCGCCCCGGCTTCGATGTAGAGCACATCGCCGCCCAGGCCCGTAACGGCCAGGCCGGTGGCTACACCCGGCACCGCGGTGCGTTCCGCCGATTCCGGGGTGAACCGCGGCCGGCCCAGGTAATCGACCAAATCGGGCTCGTCGATGGTTTTGGGCGCCGAGTCCTCGGTGAGCTTGGTCGTCACCTTGCGCAGCGCCTTGGCCAGCAACCGTTCGAACTGCCGAACCCCGGGCTCGCGGGTGTAGTCCGCTGCGATCTTGCGCAGCGCCGCGTCGGTCACCGTGACCTCGTCGTCGTTCAGCGCCGCGCGCTCCCGTTGCCGGGGCAACAGGTAGTCGCGGGCGATGGCGACCTTGTCGTCTTCGGTGTAGCCGTCGATCTGCACCAGCTCCATGCGGTCCAGCAGGGCCGACGGGATGTTCTCAATCACGTTGGCGGTGGCCAAGAACACCACATCGGACAGGTCCAGGTCCAGATCCAGGTAGTGGTCGCGGAACGTGTGGTTCTGCGCGGGGTCGAGCACCTCGAGCAACGCCGCGCTCGGGTCGCCGCGATAGTCGGAACCGACCTTGTCGATTTCATCCAGCAGCACAACGGGGTTCATCGAGCCCGCCTCGCCGATCGCACGCACGATCCGGCCCGGCAACGCGCCCACGTAGGTGCGCCGGTGCCCGCGGATCTCGGCCTCGTCGCGCACACCGCCCAGGGCGACGCGCACGAACTTACGACCCAGCGCCCTGGCCACACTCTCGCCCAGCGACGTCTTGCCGACGCCGGGGGGACCGGCCAGCACCATCACCGCGCCGGAGCCACGGCCGCCGACGACCTGCAACCCGCGCTGCGCACGCCGGGTACGCACGGCCAGATACTCGACGATGCGGTCCTTGACATCCGCCAACCCATGGTGGTCGGCGTCCAGGATTTCGCGCGCCGCCGCCAGGTCCGTCGAATCCTCAGTACTGACGTTCCACGGCAGGTCGAGCACGGTGTCCAGCCAGGTGCGAATCCAGCCGCTTTCCGGGCTTTGGTCGCTGGCGCGTTCCAGCTTGCCGACCTCACGCAGCGCGGCCTCGCGCACCTTCTCGGGCAGGTCGGCGGCCTCCACGCGAGCCCGGTAGTCGTCGGACCCATCGGGCTCACCCTCGCCCAATTCTTTGCGGATGGCGGCCAGCTGCTGGCGCAGCAGGAACTCCTTCTGCGTCTTCTCCATGCCCTCCCGCACGTCTTCGGCGATCTTGTCGTTGACTTCGACTTCGGCCAGATGAGAGCTGGTCCAGTCGATCAGGACGCGCAGCCGCTCGGCGACGTCCACCGTCTCCAGCAGCTGCCGCTTCTCCACGTTGGTCAGGTAGGACGCATATCCAGACGTGTCCGCCAGCGCCGACGGGTCGGTCAGGCTGTTGACGTAGTCGACGATCTGCCACGCTTCGCGCCGTTGCAGCATGGCCAGCAGCAATTTCTTGTACTCCGCCGCCAGCGCCTTGACTTCGTCGGTCACCGGCGCGTCGGGGGCCTCGGTCACCTCGACCCATAGCGCCGCACCGGGCCCGGTAGCTCCCGCCCCGATGTGCGCCCTGCGCTCGCCGCGCACGACGGCGGCGGTGCCGCCACCGGCGATGCGTCCGACCTGCAGGATCTTCGCGATCACACCGTGAGACGGGTACCGGTCTTCCAGCCGTGGGGCGATCAGCAGCTGCCCCGATTCACTGGCCTGCGCGGCGTCGATCGCCGCCCGCGCGGCGTCGTCCAGTGTGATTGGCACCACCATTCCGGGCAACACAATGGTGTCGGTCACAAACAACACCGGCACTGATTTGGTTTCAGACATCAATCCTCCAAAGGTTAAGTCTGATGCGCTCAACTCTGTTTGCCGCCGATTTGTTCCCGCCCGCCTAACCGTGTAACCACCCGTCCTATTTAGTGATGAAACCGAGTGTCCAACATTGGAAGGACCCCTCAGCATGATCACGAAAATGCTTGTCGGCGCTGCTATCGCTTTCGGCTCCATCGCGGGAGCCGCAACGGCCAGCGCCGACCCTAACCCGTGCGGCGCCCACCCGAACCCGTTCGCCAGCCTCACCTCAAGCCCGCATGAGAAAGCTCCGGCCGGCGCGGGTACGAGCGACGAGTTTCATCGGGGAATGCGGGAGGCCCTCGCTCGCTGACCCGCTTCGGCGAACTAGGGGCACTCCCCCATAGGGGGGACCCCCACCCGCTTGCGGAGGATTACAAAACCGCCCAAAAGCACTGTTTTTGGGCGGTTTTGCGTCTGCTCGTCGGCGAGATCGGCCCCCACCGTCGGCGGGCTACAAGGGTGAACGAATTGACCTCACGCCCAAAAAGTTTGACTTCCTCGCCTATCTCGCACGCTACGTCGGTAAGGTGTGCACGCGCCGAACGATTGTGGGATACCGGCTAGCCATCGACGCTGCGTGAGTTGGCGAGCTGACCTCCGGCGGCGGCACGCTGGCGGGCGCGGAAAGCTTGCACCTTCGCGCGGTTGCCACAGGTGCTCATCCCGCACCAATGCCGGTTCTGGCCCCGTGACGAGTCGATGTAGAGGCGCGTGCAGTTCGGGTGGGAACAGCGCTTGACCTTCCCGATGTCGGGTCCCGCGAACAGGTCGAGCAGATCGGCGGCCAGGCAAGCGAGCAGTTGCGATGCGGTGCCCTCGCGGCTGACCGATCCGTCCCGGTGCAATCGTGGCGTGAGCTGGGGTTGGGACGCACGCTCGTTCAGCAGGTCGATGTCGGCGGCTTTGGACCGGCCTTGGTCGAGTCGCGCGGCAACGATCCGGTAGATGGCTTCGCGCAGCGCGATGGCCGCCGCAAGTTCCTCATCGGTGATCTCGATCGTCGCATCCACCAGCCCGGCCTGAAGTGCCCAGTCCGACAGCCGTTGCCGGCTGGTCAGCAGTTCCTCAGCCCTTGAAGTTCCTCGATGTCTCATCGTGCCCACGAAATCCAGGCACTGCCGCCCGCCCACGTACTTGAACTTCATGTAACCACCTTGACAGGTTTCACCGCCTCGTGCAAGATGTAACTATCTAAGATGGTTACGCACCAGAAGGGGCAGTCCATGTTGATCGCGAAAATTCTTGTTGGCAGCGCTATCGCCCTCGGCGCTTGGGGAGCGGTACCGGCTAGCGCCGACCCGAACCAGTCCGGCACCGACCAGAATCCGTTCGGCGGCCTCACCTCTAGCTCCCAAGGGACAGCTCCGGCCGACACCCCGGTGAGCGACCAGCTTGAACGGGGAATCTTGGCTGGTCTGTCTCGCTGATAACCACGTGACGGCCCCGGTGAGCAGACGCTAACTAGTGAGCTGGCGCGAGCCAGTCACTCCGGCACACGAACAGGGCCCAGCCGTTGTAGTTGCGTCACGTGTTTGCGCGAAAGCTCCTCGAGGCAGGTCACACCCAGTAATCGCATGGTGCGAAGCACCCCGCTCTCCAGGATTTCAATCGCGCGCCTGACACCCGCCTCGCCGCCTGCCATCAGCCCGTACAGATACGCCCGCCCGACCAGCGTGCACCGGGCTCCCAGCGCAATCGTTGCCACAATGTCGGCGCCCGACATGATGCCGGTATCCACCAGGATCTCGGTGTCCTTGCCGAGTTCGCGCGCTACCGCAGGCAACAGGTGAAACGGCACCGGGGCCCGGTCAAGTTGGCGGCCACCGTGATTGGACAGCACGACGCCGTCGACCCCGCGCTCAACGACGGCGCGAGCGTCATCGAGCGTCTGGATGCCTTTCACGACGAACTTGCCCGGCCATTGGGCTTTGATCCAGCCCAGATCGTCGAAGGTGACACTGGGGTCGAACATGGTGGTTAAGTACTCGCCGACAGTGCCCGGCCACCGATCCAGCGATGCGAATGCCAGCGGCTCGGTGGTCAGCAGATCGAACCACCAGCGTGGATGGGGCCCCGCGTCGAGCACGGTTCGCAGCGTCAACGCCGGCGGGATCGACATCCCGTTGCGGGTATCTCGCAGCCGCGCACCGGCGACCGGGACGTCGACCGTGACCAGCAGGGTGTCGTATCCGGCGTCGGCCGCGCGCTTGACCAACGCCATCGACCGGTCCCGATCTTTCCACATGTACAGCTGAAACCATTTGCGCCCCTGTGGGACAGCGGTCGCCACGTCCTCGATCGCTGACGTGGCCAGAGTGGATAATGAGAACGGGATCCCGGCGGCGGCCGCTGCCCGTGCGCCGGCAATCTCGCCCTCGGTGTGCATCAATCGGGTGAATCCAGTCGGCGCGATCCCGAATGGCAACACGACTGGATGGCCCAGGACATTCCATCCGGTGGCCACATTGGTGACGTCGCGCAGGATCGTCGGGTGAAACTCGATGTCTTGGAAGGCTTGTCGGGCGCGCTGGATCGAGAGCTCGTCCTCGGCGGCACCGTCGGTGTAGTCGAACGCCGCCTTGGGTGTGCGCCGTTTGGCGATACGTCGCAGGTCCTCGATGGTCAGCGCGCCGTCGAGGCGGCGCTTCGTGCGGTCGAACTCGGGTCGTTTGAACTGGAGCAGCGGCGCCAGGTCGCGGACCTTGGGCACCCGTCGTTTGACCGCCATATGTGCAACCGTAGTCATATGAAATCGCCAAGTGACCCCTTCGACCTGAAGCGTTTCGTTGACGCGCAGGCTCCGGTTTACCGAAGCGTCGTCGAGGAGCTGCGCGGTGGACGTAAGCGCAGTCACTGGATGTGGTTCGTCTTTCCACAATTGCTCGGGCTGGGCAGCAGCCCACTGGCTGTCCGCTACGGCATCTCGTCGCTCGATGAGGCCCGCGCCTATCTGCGGGATGACCTACTCGGGCCGCGACTGCACGAGTGCGCCCGGCTGGTCAACGACGTGCAGGGCCGCTCGATCGGCGAAATCTTCGGTTCGCCCGACGACCTCAAGCTGTGCTCGTCGATGACGTTGTTCGCCCACGCCACCGAAGACAGCCAGGACTTCGTGGCACTACTCGACAAGTACTACGACGGCCAGCGAGACCAGCTGACGGTAGCGCGGCTGACGGGCCCATAGACAGGGCTCAGTATCCGCCAGCCATGGGGCTCGACGACCACCGTGTCGACGACCTCCTGGGGCGGCGCCGCTGATCCGGCCAGAACCTGTGCTCGCTGAATGCCCAGCTCCCGCAGAACCAGTTGCAGCGGTTCGTCGTCGATATTAAGCGCGACCAGCAACGCGTCGTCGCCGCTGCAGGTCTGGTAGACGTAATGCCGGTTGACCAGGCGCACTGGGGTGGTCGATGCCGCATGTAGCCATGAATGGCGCCGCCGCAGCCCAATGAGGTCCTGGTGCAAGGTCCACACTCGGGCGCCAAATGCGTCCAGTTGTATTGGGGGGGAGCTGAATTCCGGTCGCACCGCGTCGTCACCACCGTAGCGCTCTTCCTTGACACCGCGAAACCCGAACTCGTCGCCGGCGTAGACACTGGGAATGCCGCCGACCGTCAGCAGGATCACCAGGGCATGGGCCAGGTGGTCGGGGTTCTCTAGCCGGCTGGCAATGCGGGTGACGTCGTGATTGCCGATGAAGGTCAGCGGTGCGAAGCTGACCAGGAACTCGTTGTGGCGCTGCAACGCCCAGTCCAGTTCGAAGAAGTTGCCGTCGTTGAGACTGCTCCAGATCGCCTTCCACAGCTCGTACTGGGTGACCGAGTCGAAACCGGCAGCATCGACCGCTGCCGCGTAGTCGCCGTGGATCAGTTCGCCGACGAACCACGCATCCGGGTGCCGCTCGCGGACCGTAGGTAGCACGGCTGCCCAGAATCGTTGCGGCACAGCGTAGGCCGCGTCCAGACGCCAGCCGTCGACGCCCCGCCCCAACCAGTGCGCCATGACGTCGACGGTATAGTCGACGACCTCGCGGTTGTCGTGGTTGAGGGTGATGAGCTCGGAGTGGCCTTCGAACGTACCGCCGCTGAACCAGCCGGCCGTCGCGTCTCGGTAGTGCGGGAAGTCCACGCCGACGTGGTTGAACACGCCGTCGAGCAGGATGCGCAGGCCCCGGCGATGCGCCTCGGCGACCAGGTAGTCGAAGTCAGCGTCGTCACCGAGCCGGGGATCGATGCGGTAGTGGTCGGTGGTGTCATAACCGTGTGTGCGCGAGGCGAAGATCGGCCCCAAGGCGACCCCCGACGCCCCCAATTCGATGGCGTGGTCGAACCAGTTGACGAGTCGGCGCAGCCGGTGTTCCCCTAGGGCACCCGGCTCCAGTGATTCCTCAGCCGCGGGCGCTGGGAAGGCGCCGACGAAGCCCAGGGGATAGACCTGCCACCAGATCGCGTGCGAAACCCACGATGCGACCACGACGCTGCGATCAGCCGACGGCGGCCAGGGTCTGGGACGCGATGATCGCCTGTGCCACGCCGGAAATGATCGCCGCGGCCTTCAACGCCTCCAAGACGCCCTCCCGGCTCACCCCCGCCTCACGCAGTGTGTGCTCGTGAGCGGCCACGCAATGTGAGCAGCCGTTGATCGCCGACACCGCCAAGGACCAGAGTTCGAAATTCGCCTTGTCCACACCCGGATTGGCGATCACATTCATGCGCAACCCGGCACGCAGATCGTCGTACCGGCCTTCCAGGAAGCCGCGGCTACGGTAGAACACGTTGTTCATACCCATGATGGACGCGGCCGCCAGCGCCGCGTGGTATGCCTCGGCAGACAGATTGTCGGCTGCGTCGGCGCCAATCTCCGCCAGTACCTGGGTGTTTCGCGTTGCGGCGGCACTGGCCAGCAGGGCGCCCCAGAGCTGCTCGTCATTCAGGACGGCGCTGCGCGTGATCGAGCTCAGGTTGAGCTTGAGGTCCTTGGCGTACTCGGGCAGCGCGGCCTTGAGATTCTCTACACTCATCTTTCCTCCCCATCAAACCTTAGTTAGGCCGACTTCTTGAGCAGTTCACCGGCGTTCAGCGTCGGGTCGCCCTTGCGCCAGTTGCAGGCACACAACTCGTCGGATTGCAGGGCGTCCAGAACCCGCAACACCTCGTCGACGTTACGCCCGACGGATCCGGCGGTCGCCGACACGAATTGGATCTCGTTATTGGGATCGACGATGAAGGTCACGCGGTCAGCGACGCCGTCGGCGTTGAGCACCCCGGTGGCCTGGACGAGTTCCCGCTTGATGTCCGAGAGCATCGGGAAGGGCAACTTCTTGAGATCTTCGTGCTGTGCGCGCCATTGGAAGTGCACGAATTCGCTGTCGATCGACACTCCAAGGACCTGCGTGTCGCGGTCCTCGAACTCGTCGTTGAGCTTGCCGAACGCCGCGATCTCGGTCGGGCACACGAACGTGAAGTCCTTAGGCCAGAAGAACACGACCCGCCACTTGCCTGGGTGGTCGTCGCTGGAGATGGTGGTGAAGTAGTCCTCGGGTTGCTGCGCGTCGACCTTCGACAGATCGCCGCCGATCAGCGCGCTGAGCCGGTAGGCGGGGAACTGATGGCCAATCGTCAACAACGACATATGTGCTCCTTTTCTGGATCAGTTCAAGATTAGGTGACCTGCCACCATGGTGGTCTGAAGTTACTCTGAAGTAAAGGTGATATGTGCCACTGCACCAATGGGTCTGACCGATAAGAGTTTTCAGCCGACCCTTGCCGGGAAGCAGCGACTCTCGGCGTGAGTCAATCGACGCGGTCGCAGGCGTTGGCCGCGCTGAAACCGGTCTCGGTAGAGCGCGGCGCCCGTCGACACCTCGCGCAGCCGGCTCGGGCTAGCGGAGTTTGCGGCTCCGCGTCCGGGTCGCCGGGTCGGCTTGGTGTTGCGCTCCTCGAGTGGTCGCGACAACGAGTATCGGCGGCTCGCCGGGATCATCGGGCAGCTGATCGGCGCCGAACAGAAGGTCCGGCTGTTGACACGTTAAGTTCGGCCTATGGAGAAGGTAATCGCAGTGCTGAGGCGCACCGAACCGGACGACGACTGGTGCGACCGGCAGCGTGGCCCGGTCGCCGACGCACTGTTGGGGCTGGGACTGCCGGGGCTTTCCGTCAATGTCCGTGACGGCGCCGTGCGCCACTCCCTGATGACGCTGACGACGCTGGACCCGCCGGTGGCCGCGGTGGTGAGTCTGTGGACTCAGCAATGCTATGGCGACCAGATGGCGGCGGCGCTGCGCCTGCTCGCCGAGGAATGTGAGCGGCTCGGCGCCTACTTGGTGACCGAGTCGGTCCCAATGATCGCGCCCGGGGTCCAGTCCGGCTCTCGCACACCGGGTTTAGCCAACATTGCGCTGCTGCGCCGCCCTGCCGGCCTGGACCAGGCGACCTGGCTGAACCGTTGGCAGCTTGACCACACCAGGGTGGCCATCGAGACACAATCGACATTCGGCTACACGCAGAACTGGGTGGTACGAACGCTGACCCCAGACGCACCGGGAATCACGGGCATCGTCGAAGAGTTATTCCCCGCGGAGGCGATCACCGATCTGAAGGCATTCTTCGGGGCCGCCGACGACAGTGAGCTACAGAACCGAGTAGGCCAGATGATTGCCAGCACAACTGCATTTGGTGCGAACGAAAATATCGACACCGTGCCAACCAGCCGCTACGTCTTCAAGACACCATTCGGAATGTGAGGCCAGCACATGACAACACTCAACGACGCCGTCGCGCTGGCGGCAGGAGAAAGCGGTCTTGCGGTGGTGTCCACCGTTCGTGCCGATGGGACAGTGCAGGCTTCGCTGGTCAATGTCGGCCTGTTGCCGCACCCGGCCAACGGCCAACCTTCTCTGGGCTTTACCACCTACGGCAAAGTCAAACTCGCCAACCTGCGTGCGCGGCCGCAACTGGCCGTCACGTTCAAGAATGGCTGGCAGTGGGCGACGGTCGAGGGCCGCGCCGAGCTCGCCGGTCCGGATGACGCTGCCCCGTGGCTCGCCGACGGCGAGCAATTGCGGTCGCTGCTGCGCGAGGTGTTCACCGCTGCGGGGGGCACGCACGACAACTGGCAAGAGTACGACCGGGTGATGGCCGAGGAGCGGCGTGCCGTGGTGCTGATCGATCCGACTCGGGTCTACAGCAACGGCTAGGCTGCAGCCGTGATGCTGCAGATCGACGACGCAAACAACGTCCGCACCCTCACGCTGAACCGGCCCGAGGCGCTGAACGCGTTCAACGAAGCCCTCTACGACGCCACCGCCGAGGCGTTATTGGCCGCGGGCGAAGATCCGCAGGTCGCCGTCGTCTTACTGACCGGCGCAGGGCGGGGCTTCAGCGCGGGTACCGATTTGGCCGAGATGCAGGCACGCATCACTGACCCCGACTTCACTCCGGGCAAGCACGGCTTCCCCGGACTGATCGATGCGCTCAGCAAATTTCCCAAGCCCCTGATCTGCGCCGTGAACGGCGTCGGGGTGGGCATCGGCGCCACCATCCTCGGCTATGCCGATCTGGCGTTCATGTCATCGACGGCGCGCCTGAAATGTCCGTTCACCAGCCTGGGCGTGGCACCCGAAGCGGCGTCGTCATACCTGCTGCCCCAGCTGATAGGCCGGCAAAACGCCGCCTGGCTGTTGATGTCCTCGGAATGGGTCGACGCCCAGGAGGCGCTGCGGATGGGACTGGTCTGGCGGGTGTGCGAACCGGACGAGCTGGTGCCCGAGGCCCGTCGGCATGCCGAAGTTCTTGCCGCCCGGCCGATTTCGAGCCTGATGGCGGTCAAGCACACCATGGTCGAACCGGTCCGTCCCGAGATCGCGGCCGCGACCGCGCGAGAAAACGCCCACTTCGCCGAGCTGATGGGGGCGCAGGCCAACGCCGCGGCCCTGGCCGATTTCAACAAGGGCTCACCCCGCGCGACAGAACGACCATGAAACGAAGAGTCGCGGTTGGCAACGACTGTGCTGGTGTATGGCGGTTTGGCTCTGGTCGGCACGGGATTGGCGTCAGGAACCGCCCTAGCCGACCACCACCGTACCAATAGCGGGGTTTGCAACAATCAATGGTGCCCGGGCCAACCGTAGCCGTTTTCCGCGCACAAAGGCGATCACCTGTCGCCCTCCGAGATCAACTGGGACATGAATGTCTGCCACTGGTCGTTCTTCGATTTGGGTAACCCGTTCCTGGCTAGTGCGTTGGGGCGGGATCGAGTTTGCCCGCGGCGATGATCGCCCGCAGCGTGCGTCGGCAGCGCCCGCAGTCGGCGCCCGCACCGCACACGGCGGCAACCTCTTTGGATGTCGACGCACCACGTGCGACCGCGTCGGACACGGTCTGGTTGGTGGCCCCGACACAAAGGCAGACGTACATCACCAAACCCCCACCGCACGTTCGGCCATCGCATCCCGCGTCATCGGGACAACCGGCGACACCGCCGAACGAACACGCCGCATGTTAGTGGAGTCTAACCTAAGTAGGTTAGTGGAGTCTAACCTAAGTCAACGACAAGCGATCGAATCGTCTCCCGCGCGTGACGCGCCGACGGTGCGCCAAACACTGCGTTGACCCGCACCTGCTGGACTAGATTCGGAGCTGGCATGGCAGAGTGCCGCTACAGCCCTGCAAAGTGAGGCTCCAGCCCAGCCCACCTGCAGCGGCTTGACATGACAGCCTTCACACCGTAGGAGCGCTCATGCAAGGTGATCCGGATGTTTTGCGCCTGCTCAACGAGCAATTGACCAGTGAGCTCACCGCTATCAATCAGTATTTTTTGCATTCCAAGATG